>Ga0265797_10003107_pt1 | contig 26999 bp, 20 predicted proteins | sample P2T30metagenome_FD_192433 | JGI IMG/M metagenome (GOLD analysis project Ga0265797, IMG submission 192433) | Plant litter microbial communities from East Loma Ridge, Irvine, California - P2 T30 | ecosystem: Environmental > Terrestrial > Plant litter > Unclassified | place: USA: California... | reverse complement strand
AGGCACTCGACCAGGCGATCCAGACGCATGGCGGCAATGGGCTGAGCTACGAGTACGGGCTTGCCGACCTGTGGTTCATCGCCCGGTTGCACAAGACCGCGCCCGTCAGTCGCGAGATGATCCTGAACCACGTTGCGCAACACAGCCTTGGCCTGCCGAAAAGCTACTGAGGAGCGAACGATGCAACCGACCCTGCTGACGCTGATGCAGCATTTCGCGGCCGAGACACCGGACGCGAAGTGCCTCGCGTTTGACGACGAGCTGCTGACGTTCGCGGATATCGATCGACGCAGTACGCAGCTGGCCAACGTGCTGCGCGAGCGCGGCGTGGGTGCGGGGGGCCGGGTGGCGCTGCTGTCGCATGCGGCGTGCGTGTTCTACGAGCTTGCCTACGCATGCGCGAAGATCGGAGCGATCATGATGCCGCTGAACTGGCGACTGGCGGCGGGCGAGATCGCGGCGATCATTGCGGATGGCGAACCACAGCTGGTGCTGGTGCAGGATGTACTGGCCGATCGCCTTACCGGCGTAGCGGTCGAGACGATCGATCTGACGGCGCTCGATGCGTTGCGCGACGCAGCGTCCGATGTGCCACCGAAGATCATGGTCGATCCCGATGCGGCTACCCTGCTCCTCTATACGTCGGGGACCACGGGCGTGCCGAAAGGCGTACTGATCAGCCAGACCAACCTGTCTTATGTCGAGCGGATGGCACGCGAGGTATGGGCGTTCACCGCTGACAGCGTCAATCTGGTGGCGATGCCGCTCTTCCATATCGGCGGGATCGGCTACGGCATGATGGCGCTCAGTCAGGGCGGGCATACCGTGCTGCTCGAAAAGCTCGACCCGGCCAGTGTGGCGGCGACGATCGACCGGCACGGGGTGACGCACACATTCTTCGTCCCGACCGTGGTGCAAAGGCTGGTCGACCATGTCGACACAGGCGGCATTGCGCCGCAGGGACTGCAACGCATTCTCTACGGTGCGGCCCCGATCGGCGAACCGTTGCTGCGCCGCGCGATCGCGCTGTTCGGCTGCGAGTTCAGCCATGCCTATGGCGCGACCGAGACCGCCGGGACCGTCATAAGCCTGCCGCCGCACGAGCATGATCCCGATGGCCCGACGCCCGAGCGGTTGCGATCGTGCGGCCGGCCCTTGCCGTGGGTCGAGTTGCAACTGGTTGATCCGGACACCGAGGTGCGCGTCGCACCCGGCGAGGTCGGCGAGGTCCGGATCCGGTCGGGGATGGTGATGATCGGCTATTGGCGGAAACCCGCCGAGACGGCTGCGGCCGTCACGCCCGATGGCTGGCTCAGGACCGGCGATGCCGCCTATTGCGACGGCGAAGGGTTCGTCTTCATCCACGATCGCTACAAGGACATGATCGTGTCAGGTGGAGAGAACGTTTATCCGACCGAGATCGAGAACGTCCTTGGCGCGCATCCGGATGTCGGTCAGGTCGCTGTGATCGGCGTGCCGCACGCAAAATGGGGCGAGACCCCGAGGGCGTACGTGGTGCCGCGGATCGGTGCAGACCCGGACGAGGCGGCGATGATCGCCTACACGCGCGAGCATCTGGCGCATTACAAATGCCCGACCTCGGTTCGCTTCGTCGGTGCACTGCCGCAGAACGCGTCCGGGAAAATACTGAAAAAGGATCTGCGCACGCTCGACCGCGCGCGGTCGGAAATTGTGGCATGACGTTGTCCCCCCAGGCACGCGCATTACGCGGGTTCGCAGTCGATTTTTTGACCTCGCACGATCCGCAAGCTGTCGAATGGGTGATGGACCCGGCCTATAAGCTGTCGATCGGTGGACACGTGTTCGACGGGCGCGACGACCAGTATCTTCCCGCGACCGCGGCACAACTCGATCAGTTTCCGGGACTGACGGTAACGGTCCACGACACGATCCTCGGCGTCGACGGTGTGGCGATGCGCTTTACCGAGCACGGCGCATCGGTGCGCGACGACGGTCGCGTCGCAGCATGGCGCGGGATCACGGTATTCCGTCTAGCTGGCGAGCGGTTGTCGCATGGCTGGGCGGAGGAGGATTACTTCGCCCGCAAGCGTCAGTTGAAGAGCGGCCTGCCCGACGCGGTTGCCGCCCCTGCCCTCGCGCCGTGGGATCAGCCGGTACTGCCGCGCGATCCGGCAACCGAGGCGATTGTGCGCGATTGGTTGCCTGGAATGTTAAGGGCTGCCGCAGTCGAGCCCGTGCTAGTCGACGGACCGGACTTTGCAGCGTTGGTCGAGATCGATACGCTGACGATCTCCCACATGTTCACCGCCGGCCCCCGCGCGGCCGCGCATGTCGAAAGCCACGGACGCTATGCGGGCGGGTTCGTCGACATCGACCGGGCATTGGTCGGAGAACCGGTCATCCTCAGACTGGCGGCGATTATCGACGTGGCCGACGGCACGGTTTCACGCGCGCAGGTATCCGGCGACCGGCTCGGGCTCCATCGTCATCTGCTCGCCCTGCAACGCGAGCGGAAAGGGTAACATGGCCAAGATCATCATCACGTGCGCGGTGACGGGCGGCGCGCATACGCCGAGCATGTCGGACGCGCTGCCGATCACGCCCGAGGAAATCGCCAACCAGGCGATAGCTGCCGCAGAGGCGGGCGCTGCGATCCTGCATCTCCATGCGCGCGTGCCCGAGACGGGACAGCCGACCGGCGATCCGGACGTCTACGCGCAATTCCTGCCGGTGATCCGCCAGCGTACCGATGCGGTCGTCAACCTGACCACGGGTGGCTCGGCGACGATGCCGCTCGACGATCGGCTGGCGGCGGCGACGCGCTTCAAGCCGGAGATGTGCTCGCTCAACATGGGCAGCATCAACTTCGCGTTCCACGGCGCGGGGCGGCGGATCACCGACTGGAAGCACGCGTGGGAAAAGGACTATGTCCTCAACTCCGACGACTATATCTTCCGCAACACCTTCCGCGACATCGACCGGATCATTACGACGATGCGCGAGGGCGGCACCAAGTTCGAGCATGAATGCTACGACGTCGGCCACCTCTACAACCTCGCGCATTTCGTCGCTGCGGGGATCGTCGAGCCGCCGTTCTTCATCCAGATGATCTTCGGCATTCTGGGCGGGATAGGTCCCGATCTCGAAAATCTGATGTTCATGAAGGCGACTGCGGACCGGCTGTTTGGGCGCGACTCGTATCAATGGTCGGTGCTGGCGGCGGGCAGGCACCAGATGCCGTTCCTGACCCAGGCCGCGCTGATGGGTGGGCATGTCCGCGTCGGGCTGGAAGACAGCCTCTTCATTGAACGCGGCGAACTGGCGGTCTCGAACGCGCAGCAGGTAGCGAAGATCGTCCGCATTCTGCACGAGATGGGGAATGACCCTGCCACGCCGAGCGAGGCGCGCGCGATGCTCGGCCTCAAGGGTGGCGACCGGGTGGAGTTCTGAGCATGGCACGCACGATCATCGACCTATCGGTGTTCCTCGAAAACGACGTGATCTCCGATCCGCCCGGCTACGGCCCGAGTATAGAATACATCGATCACAAGGCGTCGGTCCCGGGGTTGCTCGGCTTTTTTCCGGGTTTGGCAGCAAACGACCTTCCCGACGGAGAGGCCTGGGCAATCGAACGCGTTGCGCTCACCACGCACAATGGAACGCACCTCGATGCGCCGTATCACTATGCGTCCACCATGGATGCCAAGATTGGAGATGGCGGCAAGCGCGCGATCACGATCGACGAGGTACCGCTCGATTGGTGCTTCCAGCCCGGCGTCAAACTCGACTTTCGGCATTTCTCCGACGGCTACGTTGCGACCGCTGAGGACGTCGAGGCGGAACTGGCGCGGATCGGACATACGCTGTCCCCGCTGGAGATCGTCGTCGTCAACACCAGCGCGGGCGACCGGTTCGGATACGACGATTATGTCGCTTCGGGCTGTGGCATGGGACGCGACGCGACGCTGTACCTGACGGAGCGCGGCGTGCGCGTGACCGGCACCGACGGCTGGAGTTGGGACGCGCCGTTCGTCCATACCGCGGCTGAATATGCGAAGAGCGGTGACGCAGGACTGATCTGGGAGGGTCACAAGGCCGGGCGCGACATCGGCTACTGCCATATCGAGAAATTGCACAACTTGGAGAGCCTGCCGGCAACCGGGTTCACGATCGCCTGCTTCCCCGTAAAGATTCGTGCGGCATCGGGCGGATGGACACGCGCGGTGGCGATACTCGATTCCTGAGCCGCTTGGGTTGCAGATATCGTCAACGCCTGCGTGGATTAACTGCTCTGTCCCCTACTCCTCGGAAGGCAGAACGAGCCGCTGAAAAAGTGTAACGCGCGCTTCTGTTTGTCAGCACGACCTGTTTGATGTTGCGTAATTACGCCTCCAACCGATCACCCAAGTTATTGTCAACGTTTCTGTTGACAGTCGACGGAAGGCGCGCCTAGCTTTCGACATGTCGGGGGGGGAGTTTCCCTCACCGACCACCACAGCGGCTTCGGCAGACCATCCAAAACTGGAGGTCGGCCGGATAATCATACCGCGACACAGGAGGAGGATGGCATGAAGGTGCGTTCATATCGTTCGGTCCGGATCGGCGCGCTTGCCGCCGTCTGTTCTTCAGCATTGATAGCGGGGACCGCGCTCGCGCAGCTCGCACCCGCCCAGGGCACGCCGCCCCCCCCCGCCGCTTCAGTCGCCGTCCCGCCAGGCAACCCCACGCCGCTTGAGCAGGCCACGGATGCCGCCCCGGTCGCCAGCGACGCAGACATCGTTGTCACCGCGCGTCTCCGGAAGGAAGGGTTGCTCGACGTGCCCGTCGCCGTGTCCGTGCTGTCGGCCGCAGAAATCAACAAATACAACGCCACCGACCTTACCAAGATCGGCGAACTAACCCCAACCGTGATCGTCAGCAATTATCGCACGATCGGTGGCGGTTCGATCGCGATCCGCGGGATCAGCTCGCCGCCGACGCAGGTTGGGTATGAACAGCCCGTCTCGGTTGCGATCGACGGCATCCAGTCGTCCTCCGGGCGCGTTGCGACACTCGGATTCTTTGACATCCAGCAGGTCGAAGTGCTGAAGGGCCCGCAGGCGCTGTTCTTTGGTAAGAACAGCCCGGCCGGCGTCATCTCGATCACCACCGCAGGACCGACGGATCGCTTCGAGGTCGGCGGACGCGTCGGTTATGAATTCGTCGCCGACGAAGTGTCGGGCGAAGCGCATGTCTCCGGCCCGATCACCGAGACACTTGGCGGCCGCGTGGCGATCAAGCACCGTGATGCGAAGGGCTGGCTCTACAACAACGCGCGAGTCGCGCCGAACCCGTTCTTTCCGGCCGCACTGCCCGCGTCGACCGGAACGCTACCCGGCGCACCGGGTCGCAGGGTCGGGGACGACGAGACGATGGGTCGCGTGACGCTCGAGTACAATCCGACCAGTGCATTTTCGGCAAGCGCAAAACTGTTCGGGCTGATCGCGCATGATCAGGGCGGCGGCTCGTTCTCACAGAATATCGGTCCGTGCACGGGCGACCGGCCACGGTCGTTCGGGGTCGCCGATCCGTTCGGCGATTGCCGCGCCGACAACCAGACCAGCTTCAGCAACATCGTCCCCGCGATCGCCAACCGCATTCCCGCGCTAGATGGTGACAACCGCTCGCGCGGGCTGAATAAGGCGTACACGGCGTCGCTGGTGCTTAAATACGATACCGACGACTTCAACCTGTCGTCACTGACCGGCCGAATCTACAACCGGTATCGCAGCGTATCGGGCCTGACGCACACCGTCGACAACGCGCTGACCACGTACGAAGACACCAGCTACGCTAGCTTTAGCCAGGAATTCCGCCTGCTGACCAAGCTTGACGGGCCGGTCAACTTCCTCGTCGGCGCGTATTACGGCGACACCCGCGACGAACTGTACAACGACACCAATTTTCGCGCCGACATCAGCTACAATCCGCTCAACGATAGGATCGAGACGTACGAGAAGGACGCGTACCTGACCGGCCGCACCTATTCGGTGTTCGGCCAGGCAACTTGGCTGATTGTGCCTAAGCTCGAACTTGCCGCAGGCGCACGTTACACGTCGGAGAAGAAGAAGACGCGGAACCAGAACCTTTATGGCATAAACTCGGCGCTAGGCCGGTTTAATACTGCCGCAACCGTGTTCGCAAGTTCGACCGACCAGACTCCCGGTATCCTCGCCGGGACCTTCAAGGATGACAACATTTCGCCCGAGGCGACGTTGTCCTACCATCCGGTGGCCAATTCGACGCTGTACATCGCCTACAAGACCGGTTTCAAATCGGGCGGGTTCGGGATCACCAGCCCGATCCAGACCAACACGACGCTCGCCGACATCGACTTCGATTCGGAAACAGTGAAAGGCTTTGAGGCGGGCGCCAAGGGTGAGCTGTTTGACCGGCGGCTGCGACTGACTGCATCAGCCTTCGCATACAACTTTAGCAATCTGCAGGTCACGCAATACGACGCCAGCACGATACGATTCCAGATCAGCAACGCCGGACAGGTACGCCAGCGTGGTGGCGAGCTTGAGGCCAATTTCGACGCCACACGGATGCTGCGACTGCATGCCGCGGTTGCATACGTGCACAACCGGTTCCGCGATTACACCGGCCAGTGCTACGGCTACACGATTCCAGCGGCCGTTGCGCTTACCGCCGCTGCACCGTCCGGATGTTCGTTTGTGACCAACGCGACGGGTACGCGGACTTTGACCGCGGCAGGGACGCCAATCCTGCAACAGGTGCTCGACGGCCGAGCCCCAGCGCGTTCGCCCGACCTGACCGGCAATGCAGGCTTCGAGCTGACCATCCCGGCCAGCAATGATTTCGAAGTCGGGGTGACCGGCGATACCTTCTATAACTCCGCATACTTCGCGAGCGACTCCTTTGCGCCCGCCTCCAAGCAGAACGATTTCTGGCGGTTCAACGCGAGCGCCCGCGTCGGGCCGACCGACGGCCGGTGGCAGATGTCACTGATTGGTCGCAATCTGACGAACAAGTACTATCTGCTGTTTGCGGGTGATCGCACCGGCGGCACTAGCATTCCACTCACGCAGGGCGAGCAGCGCGGAGTCGTGGCGCGCGGCCGGGAAGTCCTGCTGCAGGCAAGCTTCAAATATTGAACAACGTCGGAGAGTCGAGCGTGAAGCCAGTGTATATCGTGTCGGGCGTACGGACCGCGATCGGTGATTTCGGGGGCAGCCTGAAGGATCACGCGCCCGCGGACCTGGGCGCGAGCGTCCTCGCCGAAGCAGTGCGGCGAGCCGGGTTGACGCCGAACGATATCGAGCATGTCGTGATGGGTCAGGTGATCCAGACGATACCGCAAGACGCGTATCTGGCGCGGGTCGCGGCGCTCAAGGCTGGGGTTCCCGACCGCGCCCCTGCCCTGACACTCAACCGGCTATGCGGATCGGGCCTACAAGCGATCATCTCGGCCGCGCAGATGATCGCACTCGACGAGGTCGAGATCGCGGCAGCCGGCGGTGCAGAGGTAATGAGCCGGTCGCCTCACCACGTGCCCGCGGTTCGGTTCGGCCAGAAGATGGGCGACGTGCAGATGGTTGATGCGATGATCGCGGTCCTGAGCGATCCGATCGACGGCTATCACATGGGCATCACTGCGGAAAACATCGCGCGCGATCACGACGTCTCGCGGGTCGATCAGGATGCCGCCGCGGTCGAGAGCCACCGGCGGGCGGCGCAGGCGCAATCCGAAGGACGGTTCGACGACCAGATCTTGCCGATCACCGTCAAACAAGGTCGCGGCACACGCGAATTCGCGGTCGACGAACACGTCCGCGGCGACGCGAATGCCGACTCGATGGCGAGTTTACGCCCTGCCTTTCAGAAGGCCGGCACGGTGACGGCAGGCAACGCGTCGGGGATCAACGACGGTGCCGCAGCCGTGATTTTAGCGTCGGCATCTGCGGTGGAGGCGCGCGGCCTGACGCCGCTCGGCAAGATTCTCGGTTGGGGTCATGCCGGCGTTGCGCCCAGCCACATGGGGTTGGGGCCTATTCAGGCGGTACCGATTGCACTCGAACGCGCTGGTCTGACGCTTCACCAGATCGACGTGATCGAGTCCAACGAAGCCTTTGCCGCACAGGCCTGTGCGGTATCGCGAACGCTTGGGTTCGACCCCGACAAGGTGAATCCGAACGGATCGGGTATATCGCTCGGCCATCCGGTCGGTGCGACGGGGGCTATCCTGACGGTGAAGGCTCTCTACGAACTTGCCCGCAACGGCGGCCGCTACGCTCTCGTGACAATGTGCATAGGCGGAGGGCAGGGTATAGCGATGATCGTCGAACGCGGTTGAAAGGATTCGTGGTTTCCGTGGGGCAGAATCATTCTGTTTTGTGAGCGGCAACGAGCGAACGCTATCGACAACGCAAGATGAGGAAGTGCCGCTAGTTCTGATATCATTGACTTTGAACGCAATCTTTCGTCCCAGCTTCACCATATCATGAATATTTCGCAACCACTGCGCTTAAATTGTCCGCCGATCTTTACTTATCTGCTTCCCCGCCGGCTTCGGTCTATCGCTATCTTCATTTTAGAGTAGAATGAGCTTTTCAAAGCGTTTGAGAACCTTGTTGCCGATACGTTAGTATCGAAGCTTCGTTTTGACCCACAATCCGACATTCAGCCGTCGTTTCGCGCTTCACAACTTCAGACATCCGTTCATGTTCGCCCGACTTCTCGACCGGCGATGGCGGTAATGGCGAGAAACGTGACATTTCCGACACCTGCACGTGAGATGTCGACCGGCGGCTTCATTTGAAGCCCACGTTCACGTTAGATCAGCCGCCGTTCCAGCCCGCCGAGGCAGTTGCCGTTTGACGCGGGATCATCGCCGCTTAGGTGTCATATCGCGGAACGGGCGTTCGGCTCGTAGACCGCCGCACGCCTGCTCTCATCACCTCGCTGACCGGAGTCTTATATATGACGTTGATCGTGGCGTTGGAGGCGAAAGACTGCTTCGTGATGGCGGCGGACAGCCTGACGACGTTGAGCGGGCGAGCCGTGGGTTGCGATACGCAGAAGGTCCATCAGGTTTCCGTCATGTCGATGGCTGCCACCGCGGGCAGGTCGCACCTGTCGGGTCGGTATTGGAGCCAGATACTGGACAGCTTCCTGCGGAATTGGGCAGGGCCCTCTCCAGCGCAAACGGCTGCGGATTTGCACCCGTTCCTAGAAGCCGAGATCGCACAGGTTCCCCGCGTTCACGGTAATTGCAGTGGCGGGAATACTATCCTTGTCGCGGGCTTCGACCTGACCAAAAGAGGTTTCGACGTGTGGTCGATTGGCCGCGTGGGGGACCGCAGATTTTTCGAGGCTCCCGTTCCCGTACAGCCGGCCACCCCGCCCGCTCGGGTCTGGTGGCTCGGCGACACGCAACACTTGCAGGCCCACATCGTCCAGACGGCCGCGAACTACGCGGCGGGCATGTCTGAAGCCCACGCGATCGCCTTTGCCGAGAAGGCCATCGTCGACGGAACAGCGATCGCGCGCGGCCTCGGGATCATCACGATCGGCGGCAACTACATATATGTGGCTGTCGCTACGCAAGCCGGCGTCTTCTTCTCGCGCCGGCTGTCCGGCGTGCCGTGCCCCTGAGCGGTATGGCCGACACCTCCCGTCGCGTATCGTGCTAGGGGAGGCAGATCGCATTCTCACCATAGTGGACCAAAAATGACCGAGGCTCTTGCTGAGAGACCTCGCCGCGCGTGCGGGCGACCGCTCTCGGCCGGCGGCGGGAAGTCGCGCGAGCGCGTGATTCCCGACTGGATGCAGAGGCATTTCGACCTCGGGAAGCGAAGGATCTCCTACACGCCGACGGAGAGTTCGGACATCGCCGCCTCTATGCAGCTGACCCCGGGAGCGCCGGATCACCTGCGCCGTTCGCACAACTACGGGTCGATGCTGCTCGGCGCGGTCTGCAAGAAGTGCAACAACGGCTGGATGAGCAACATCGAGGGCCTCGCGAAGACGGACCTGATCTCGCTCATCAGCGGCACGCCGGATACGATTGCGCCGTACGCGGTCGCGAGATCGGCGCTTAAGACCGCCTATATCTTTACGGTTGCGACCGACCCGCCCGTGGGTCGGGTGCCCCAGCGGCACATGCTCCACTTACGGGACGCAGCGGGCCTGCCGGCCGGCGTGTCGGTCTTTTTCCGTGTCGACCCGGAGCCAGAGTGGTGGTTCAGCTCCAGCGTGACCTTCGTCGTAGAGGCGGGCGAGGTGACGGCCACGCGCATGCGGGATGTCGGGATGCGCCACTACCGGAACGCATATCGCTACATCTTTCGTCTCGGCCGGCTGACCCTGATGGTCCATTACTGGCCAAGCAGCGTGGACCCGGTCGGCTACGACGACCGGTTGATACACCCGCTGGCGACCGGCGTGCCCTTGCATGTCTGGGACGACAGTCATCCAAGCTTCGACGAAGACCACATCCTCCACGACCTCGCGATCCGGAGCACCGTGTGCCGGGTCAGCTCGCGCGTCCGATCCCACTCCGACCTCTGCTGGTGTGGAAGCGGCCTGGCCGTTGTGGAACGACGTGAAGTGGGACTTAGCTGCCGTTCGCCTGCGGCGTGTCGAACAGCGGCTCTTGTCAGAAGCCGACGTTCAACTTTCGCCCGACCGGCACCTCGGAACGTCAGAAGCTGGGCCGTATGACGACTGGCGGCTTTTGAGGTGGAAGCTGTGAGGAGCGGACATTCCCACGGGTCAGCGCCGACGTGGAGAGGCATAGCACTAGCGTTACGCCGTTTTATTGAGCGGGAGCAACGCGCAGCTCGTGAGTCGCATCAAATTTTCTCAGACTTGCGATGGTCAGCGACTGCGCGGCGGATTGATCGCGTGCACCTTGAGCAGTACCCCCAACTCTCTCGCGCGGGCCTTTAGATCGTCAGGCAGATCGCGTTCGGTGAGCAGCATCGTGCGTACCGCGACCGATACCGGGCATTCCTGCGCCGCGACCACCGCGCGGTATTTGACGCATTGATAGACGCCGCGCCGCAGATCGTCGTCGGTCGATAGCGTCGACTTGACCTCGACCGCGACGAACGATGCGCCGTCGGTAAACAGAACGTCGATCCGGTCCCCCGACAACAGCCCCTTCTCGGGCGTGCCCTTGAACGCACGCGCGAGTCCGAGCGCGACCGGATTCTTGACCGCCCAGTCCTTCAACTTCTTATGCTCAGGGCTCTCGCCTTTGCCGATCGGGCGATCGGTTTCCGCGGGCTTGCCGTCGCGCTCCTTGTAGCGCTTGGGCTTCGGCGCTTTGGGCGGCGCGGCGCCGAACAGTGTCGCATAGAGCGCTTCCCAGCCCGGATAGCGGCGCACTTCGGCACGCACTTCGGCGACGACTTCCAGCTTGCGGCCGCGCGGCAACTTGTCCCAGTTTCGCTCGCCCTCACGTCGTATGCGGCGGTTGTAATACCCTCCGAACCCCGTGCCCGGGATCCCGTTAGGCCGCGTCACCAGCGCGTTGATCAGCGGGGCTTGCGCGTCTTCTCCTTCGATCAAGTCCATCATCGTGCCCGCGACCGAGCCGATATGGGTAGGAAACACGCGCGGGATCTTGAGTTTGGTTTCTAACAGTCGCGCGATCGCGCCGTAGGTGACGAACGGCTCGTCGCCGTCACGGATGTGCTGAAGCAGAAGCGCGAGCGCATAGCGCGCGCCGCGTCGGGCGAGCCGATCGACAGTATACGTACTCATGTGCGCCTCTTGGCAGGCGCAAGCTTGATAGCGATGCCACGCTTGACCGCGATCTCTTCGAGGAAGGCCGCAAGCGCGAAATCATTCTCGAAGATGTCCGGCGCGACGAGGCCGGTATCGCCGGAAAAGCAGTCGAGTACGTCGCGGAACTGCTCGGCCACATTGCGGCCCTGGAGATATTCCGGGGGCACGTACTGCTGCTTGAGCACTTCCGAGGCCGGCACGACATGCGTGCCGCCGGCGCCGTAGACCCAGACGAACGCCCCCTTGTCGGTCCGCGCCAGCATCTTGCCGCATTGGTCGAGCAGGTTCTCCTGCTCCTCGCTGTCGCTTGTCCGGAGCGATGTCTTGATGATCCGCTTGGCTTTCTTGGCCTGGACCAGCAGCCCCTTCGACACCGCGAAAGGCGCGCCCGGCGTTTCGACCTGGATGCCGATATAGAGGTCGGCGCCGCTCTTGTGCTCCCACGACTCGCGTCCGCGATCGGGGAAATCTTGGGCGACTACGGTGACGCGGTAATCGTTGATCGCCACTCCATCGAGCCGTTTTTCGAGCGCGGAGGCCACGCGCGTCGAGATCGGCGGTTCCTGCGCGCGCCGCGCCATCTGGCTGGTGACCGCGCCATCGACGGCGCCGCGGATGAGCTCGGCAAGCATGTCGCGGGTTACGCTGTCACCAAGAAGCAAGTATGCGCTCCTCATAGCAGGCTGCAATCGAGGGTCGGAAACCTGCTCCCTCAATCTTGATTTCGACGATGCCTTTCACCTCTTACCCCTGTTCTTCATGTTTGTTCAACAAACGTTGCCCCAGCAACTTACCAAAGGGATTACCACACCACGTCAGACGTTATCGCCGGCTAGCTCGTTTACTAAGATCTGCCATACATTCGAACGGCGTCATATTAACGCAATTTTGGCCGGTTGCGGAATATCGGGTTTCAAGCGCAGTAACTGTGAAGGCAGTCGTTATTTGTTCACGTAGAGCTCTTCTTTTACGAAGGCAGAGGCCACAGGTCGAACCCCGTCGAGTACGCCAACTTCTCTATGAGTTAGCTCAACTCTCCGTCAGCCCCCCCCCGGGGAAGCGCAGGGGGAACTATGGGCACCCCTGCGATCCACCCATTAGCGTCACGGCCGGCGACGGACGGGCAGCACTCGCGCGGGTCGGGAATGGCTTCCGCGCCCCGATCAGCTCAAGCGCATCGGCTGCGACCACCCTGAGCTCGTCGGGATCGACGCCCCGCTTCAGCACCACGACCGCGTTGTCGCCGTGATGCTTATTGCACGTCGCGTCGTTGCAATTATCGAGACGGCCGAAGTCGCGGTGGCAGGGGTGAGATGCGCCCTCGTCGGATATGTCTTTGACGATACCCCCGAGGTTCCTGTCGCGGGCAAAGTAAGCCGTGTACGACCTGCGGTAGTGGGTCTCCAGAACCTGCCGCACCTTGAGGACGACCTCGTCGGCGTCGCCCTGCCGATGGTCGACGTATGCCACGACCTCCTCGACCAACTTCGCGTGGCCCGCGCGGCACAGCTTGTCGAGGTCGACCGCAGTGGCGGAGGACCACTCGTCGTCGCCGTCGAAGTCGATCTGGAAAGCGGAGCACGTCACGCCCACACAACGCCGCTCGACCTCGCGCAGCAAGAACTCGTCGTGTGACAGGACAATCACCTGCAGGCAGCGGCCACAGAGGTCCTTGATCGCGTTCACGGTTTCCCGGCGCCGGTGGCTGTCGTGGCTGCTCAGCGGGTCGTCGACGACCAGCGCCTTGCAGTCGAGAGCCGCGTCGTTGTCGAGCTTCGCTAGAAAGAAAGCGAGTGCGAGCGTCGTCTTGTCACCCGCCGATAGCGTGTTCCTGAACGTCGGGATCGCGTCGGCCTGCCGCCCGCGGCCCCGGGAGACGGTCTCGCCCTTGATGAGCAGACCGTAGTCCGACTGACCGGCGTTCCCCTGCATACTGTTAGTGATCTTGGAGATGGTGAAGCTGGCGCCGAACCGACCGAGGTAGTGATTCACGCGCTGATGGTAGTGCTCGGCGGCGTCCTCATTCGCTTTCTTGAGCGCCTTCTGGATCTTCGTGCGGATGTTCTTCGCGCGCTCGTCGCGCCGCTTTGCGCGGTAGAAGCCGTCGACCCGTCCCTGGACGCCCGGGTCGTGCCGCGCGATGCGCTTCTTGACGTTGTCCCGCGCGAGGGTCGCGGGCGCCTCGGTCGAGGGCGCGGCCGCCACCGCCTTCTTCGTGGCTTCGTTGATGGTCTCGACGGCGGCGTTGTACTTGTCGAGGAGCTCCCGGGCGGATCGCAGCGACCCGCTGACGGCGCCGAGCTCGTCGACTGCCTCGATAACGTCGAGCGGCGACGACCTCTTGCGGTCGAGCAGTGCCTTGGCCTCGCGGTGCGCGTCGGCGATGTGTGCGCCGAGCTCAGACACGTCCGGCAGGTCCCCGCCGAGAGTGACGTACTCAGCCCATTTACCGGCCGCCTCGGCATTCGCCGCGATCTTGTTTGCAAATGCCGTCCGGGCATCCTCGCCCAAGCTGTCCTCCAACTCGGTCGCCGCCGTGGTGATCGTCCCGAGGTGGGCCTTGTAGGTCTCGCCGAATATCTGCCCGTACAGCGAGATCATGCCCTCGGCGTCGACGTCGTCCCGGCCACAGAGGGGGCAGGCGTCGTCGTAGATGTGCTCGAGGCCGTAGCTGATCCACGCCTCGCCCTTCTTGCCTAAGCCGAAGCGCTTGAAGTGTTCGAGGAGGCGGCCGCGCGCAGATGCGTCAATTTCGGCGACGGTGCCGGCGAGGACCCCCGTGAAACCGCCGGGCAACTCCGGCGTAGTGAGGACCTCCAGCGACTTGAGCGCCGCGATCTTTTCCGCCCGCTGGACAAACTTGAGCGCGAGCTCTGCTGAGTCGAGCCGCTTCGCGTAGTCTGGGTTAGGTCCGAGCGCGAAGAACTCCTCCTTGCTCATGTCGGAGGGGACGTCGTCGGCCAACGCAGTCTCGGCGTCTTTAAGCGCCGTGGCGCACGACTTCGCGATGATGTTGAAGCGCTCAAGATGCTTCGCGAGCCGCACACCGTCGGCGCCGATGATGACTGAGAACAGGCCACGGTCGTGGGCAAGGTCGATCAGCTCCCCGGCGTAGACGTTGTCGGTGATGAAGGTTGTGTCGAAGACCTCGACCGGGGCGCCCTTCGTGTTCCACGCACCGTTCTTGAAGATAACATTCCCTGCGGCGGCGACCAGCACGACCTCGGGTGCCGCTCCGCCGTTCCCCAGCGACTGACGGCCCAACACCGCGGCCGCTTCACCGTCTCGCGCCGCACGCAGTACCGAAGTCAACGTCGACTTGCCACGCCCATTGCGTCCGTAGAATAGCGTAAGCTTGTCGAGCTTGGGCGCGGTGGGAGTGTCGAACGCCCTAAGTACTCCGACATTACGGATGACGATCTTGCTCAGCATCGGTCGAGGCTGACTCCGAAACAAGGCGAAGTCAAACGGGACTGTGCTGCCTGAGCCACGAATTAGTCAAGATGCGAGACAGTTAGGTCACACCGCGTAGGGGCTCGCGTCGAACGACTTCATGCGATACGGTTCGCGCTCGTGGCCGACGTCGTGGCTGCCGTTGGCCATGCGGCGAAACTAGCGAACGCGCCGGTTAAGGGTTGAGCTATCCCCCCTAGGACGGCGGCAGAGCTGCGAGACCTGTCGGCTGGTTTACCTTGTACCACCGGTTCAGGGACCGCTCTCGGGGCGAAGCGTCCCTCCACTTCGACCATCGGACTGGGAGCCAGCAACCGCCACCGCGCGCAGGGATCACGATGTACATTTGCAACTTGGCGCTTGGACGGACGCGAGCGGGTTGCGCTTCGCTCCACACGTCGTCCCCCGGTCCATCGTCGTCGATGTTGAACGAGTAGACGCCGTGGGGCGCTATCGCGACGAGGTGAGGATCGTCCTCGGGCGTATATGCTCGGTTCAGCTCTAAGCGCCCGAGCGGGGTTGTGATGAACCACGAAAGCACGAAGCCGTGGAAGGACAGCGAGAGGTCCGACCGGTTGGCGATGGTGATCGTGTGCCAAGAGCGGTGGGCGTCGTTGTTGCCCTCCCGATATGCACCATACGATCGTGCTTGGAGGGGTAAACGATCAGGTCGCCTGCCTTCACCTCACAGGCAAATTTAAACAGCGTTCCGGCGTCAACGGGAATTGCTCCGGGCTTCTTGTCAGGATAGCTCTGCGCCACCATCCGCTTAAACACGTCCCGATCCGGGGCAAGCGCAAAGATGTTGCCGAGCGCTGGCCAGCCAAGGCTAATAAACCCTCCCTCGACTGGATCACTTCCTACAGCCGCCGGTATGTGGATGCCCCAAGCTTCAGCCATCTTGCTCGCTTTCTTGAACGTTAGCAGCGGCTGCCCGCTTCTGCCGGGAAACGCGGCTGTTCTGTCTGATGCCTTCGTTGTGGAGCGGATCGACGAGCCGCTGGTAGAGCGTAAACAGATGCTCCACTCGTTCGCGATCGGAGCCGAACGCCGCGCGACGATAAAGCCGGTCCACGGCCGTATCGAGCCCGCGGTGCGCGCTGCGCAGCTCGGCAGGCATGGTATCTGGGTCGTAGAGGTCAGCAAGCGTGGAGGTAGCGTTCTTCGGCAGCGCGCGGGCGTCGAGCACAGCTTGCGCCAGCAACTCAATATGGGTCCGCCGCGCGGGCGTGGCATCGGGCCAGGGGAAAGTATTGTAGACAAGCCCAGGCGAGTACTGAAAATCGCTTTTGAGACGCCCACCGATATGTCGTACCCATGACATGTGGAAACGACTTGTCAGTACCGCAAAGTGCCAAAGACTTGCGCCCTCCAAGACCAGCAACTTGTTGCTTGGGATAGTAGGCGGTTCCACCCATCCGATCGGGATGTACTCTCGACGCTCTGAGCTTACCTCAGGAATGACAAGGAATGGAGCTTCGGGAACTACGGTAACATGATAGCTGGTAGGCTCGGCCGCCAGTGATAGCGCGAGCGGTCCGCCGCTTTCCTCTCGAAATCGCCTAACAGCTGCTATCCGTCCGCGAAAAGTAGGCGACGCACGAATCACACTGGCGGAAGCTCCTTGAAGGTGCAGGAGCCATCTGGCCGCTCCGTTTATGAACTCATGTCCACCAATAAAAGGCCGGAGCACCTGTTCAGACATAGGTTCTTCAGCGAGAAGAATCGCGCGTTCGGCTGGGCCTAAGATAAGATTGCCGCCGTCTACAGGCTTAGTTCCCACACGGATCAGCGGCTCGCCGCTAAGCGAGGCGCGCTCCCGGCGTACAACCAGATGCCGAACCGCTTCCTTCGAATCGAACAGGTAAGCGGTTAGGGCTGAGTGCCGCGTCTCATTTGGCTCACCTTTGCCATCAACGTAGCTGAAAAGCCGCTTTTCGACCGGTGAGTTGCCTCGTGGCGCCAACCCGATGATTACGCAATGCACGGCAGCCCGGCCCGGCCAGACAAATGTCCGGTGCGCGAACGAAATCTCTAACCCTGCCTTGAAAAGCACTGGCCAAAGCTGTGCTACCTGCTCACCTTGAGTGATCGAGTTGGTTGAGACGAAGCCGATGCGGGCGGTACCTTCAGCCACGTAGGCTGCGGCCTTGATGAACCACCCTGCGACGTAATCAATCCGGTTGCCGCTCATTCCAACAGATGCGAGCAGGCGAGAAAACTGTTCTTGCTGCACTTCTCCGCGCATCACAAACCCAACGAACGGCGGGTTGCCGAACACGAAGCTGCATCGCTCAGCCGGCAGCACCTCATTCCAATCGAGCTCCAGCGCGTCAGCGTGGCGGATGCCCGGCGCAGTCACCAGCGGAATGCGCGCGTAAGGCTTTCCAAAATCCTCCGCCAGTCGCGTATTCGCTATATGATCGGTCATCCACAGCGCAACCTGCGCGATCATCGCCGGAAACTCATCGATTTCGATCCCGAAGAACGAATCGACGTTGATGCGCGTGAATGCGCCAACATTGCCCTGGTATTCGAACGATGCTGCCAGTGTTTGAGCCAGATAGATCTCTTTGATGGTCTCGCGTTCAAGCTCGCGCAGTTCACGATAGGCGACAACCAAAAAATTGCCTGCACCACATGCCGGATCGAGAAACCGTAGAGCAGCGAGCTTTTCGTGAAAGTCTAGTAGCGCGTCACGTCGACCGCTCTTGCGCCCTTTCAATCGCTCGAACTCGGCGCGCAGGTCGTCTAAAAACAGTGGCTCAATGACCTTTAAAATGGCCTGTTCGGGTGTGTAATGGGCGCCCCGCTTGCGACGCGTCACCTTGTCGATGACGCTTTCAAACAACGATCCGAAGATGGCTGGGGATACTTCGCCCCAATTAAACATGCTCGCGTCCAGCAACATATCGCGCATCGCGTTGTCGAAGGAGGGCATGTCAATGCGTTCGCTAAACAGCTCACCGTTGATGTAGGGGAACTCGGCTAGGTCCGCGTCCAAGCTGTGTTGGCGTTTTTCCGGCGGCGTGTCGAGCACTTGAAACAGCTCACCGAGCCATCGGCCAAGGTCGCGTCCGTCCGCGCTGGTGCGCTGCTCCAGGAAGATGAAGAACTGATCTTTACGTTCGAAGATGCCGGTATCGTCGGCGAAAAGGATGAACAGCAGGCGGACAAGCAGCCGCTCCAGATTGTGCCCGGTGTAGCCATCGGCGGCGAGCGCGTTGTGGAGTCGGCCCATAAGCTCCGACGCCTTTCGGTTCACCGGCGATTGGTTGCGGAACAAGCGCGGCTGCACGCCGATGACAAAGCCGAACGCTTCGACGTGGCGCTTCAAGTCGGAAAGCGGAAACTTCCACTCACGGCGGCTTTCCAAGTCTACCAGCTCGAACCGCTGGAAATCGCAGACCATCATGTAGCGAGGGCGCTGCACCTCCGGCAGCCAATCGTAATAGTCGAGCGCCTGTGTCATCGCGCGGGTGAGGTCGCGGCCTGAGCTCTTTTGCTCGACGATTAGCGTGCCCGGCCAAAACAGGTCGATGAAGCCGCTGGTGCGCGTGCTATCGAACGCCTTCACTCGCTGTTCGTAGACCGCCACCTGCTTGCGGGGCACGCCGAAGATGGCAAAGAACTCGTCATAGAAGCTCTGCGTCTGGCCTTTCTCATAGCCCTTATCCCTCCACTCATCGCTAAAGCGGGCGGCGTTGGCGCGGATTTCAGGCCAGCTCAGGCGCATTCGGTCGTTTCGATCGTCATTGCCGCAGCCTAGCCGGTTGTGCGCTGGGAACAAGGCGCCGCTTTGACCCTATTGAATACATCCCCTCCGGCCTATGTTCACCATCGGGGATAGGCCGGCCAGCCGACAAGTGCGCTTCCCACGTGCTTCCCCGATCACCGTGGGAGCCACACGGGAGGCGGAATGGCAGAACATTGGCTTCAAGCGGCAACTGCGCTTGACGTTTTTGGCAACAGCGTGGCGATATGCGAGCGGTGCCATGCGGGCCTAATACGATCGCAAGCCGCGTCATTTTACCGCGTCGATGACGTTCAAGCCGATGTCGAATTGCCGCGCGAGTTCTGGTGGGCGGAAGGGCACGAAGCGCTGGATCAGAATTGGCAAACCGGTGATTTCAGTACGTGGATCGATCATAAGTACCATTGGCGGGCCTTCGGCGTTCGGTTCGCTTTGGATGACTTACTAAAGCTGCTTCCCATCGATCAACATGCTGTGATCCGCCGGCGCCTGTCGGTTGCCGGCAGCCCGGCCTGGATATCGGCGCGGGAGGCACGGCGATTCGCTTACGAAAAGGCGGGGCTGAACCCAATGACGGCCGGCAAGGCCGTGGTCGAGCAATGCCGACTAGGCTTTGTCATGGCGCGAGCGGTGGAGATGCGGTGGGCGGCGGGACACAAGCCCCATGACGGCTGGTCGGAGGAAGCACGGGAGTGGGATATCCCAACCTGGTTTTGGGAGCACTTCACGACGCAAGACGCCAGTTCGCAGAGCTGGGAACAGGGCCGGTTCGCTGGTCGAGGGCAAGGACCGCAGGGCTATGGCTGGTTCACGCTCAACGGGGTGCATTTCTTGCGATCCTCGCTCGACGTCTTTTTGCCGATTGCGCTCAACGCTCCGGTTGGGGACGATCAATCCGACCCGCGCAAGCCCGCCCTCTCAGAAGGCGACTTGCGGCGGTGGTGGGATAAGCTCGCGCCCATGCGAGACCTCCTCTCTCAAGAGCAATTGAGAGCGCTCGCAACCAGCGATCATCCCCAACACACGGTTTCGCGTGATCGCATCCGAGCCTTGGCGGACGGTCGCAAGCGGGGGCCGAAAACGAGTTAGGCGGCAATCGTTCGCCGAATTGCCGCGGAACCGCCGCCGAAATAGCCGCGTGATTCAACCTCGCGCACTGTCCCGTCATGCCCACCGATGCAGGCATAAACACGGGAGTGACGAATGGAAACGCTAGCGGTCTCAATCAATGAAGCGGCAAAGGCGCTCAGCCTCGGTCGATCGACGATTTACGTCCTGATCTCGGAAGGGCGTTTGGAAACGCGCAAGATCGGCAAGCGCACAGTGATCCCTACCGCGTCACTTGCCAAGCTGCTGGAGGCGTAGGCCATTGCCTTCACCTTGCGAGCGCTTCGAGCGGCTGAATGCCGCCCTCCTGCCGCAGCTCCCATCGCTGGTGAGGCAATGGCTTCCTTCCGGCCGGGCTACTGGCATGGAATGGACCGCGCTCAACCCACGTCGGCATGATCGGCAATCGGGCTCGTTCCGGGTCAATCTGCGCTCCGGCCGGTGGGCGGACTTCGCGACCAGTGAGTGCGGCGGTGATCCTATCTCGCTTTATGCCTACCTTTTTACCGAGGGGCGGCAGGGCATAGCGGCGCGAGAACTGGACAGCGGCAAGATCGCGCTTCGGCCGGCCACCGCTGCTAAAGCCGCGAAAGTCGCTAATCCTTGTGCCGATGAAGTGCGGCGGATCTCCCGCGCCCGTTCAATCTACGCGGCGGCTGGCCCGATCAGCCGCGCTTCGGAAGCCTATCTGCTGAGCCGGGGATTGCAGCGGGTTCCTAACTGGGAGCGGCTGCGTTCGGCCATTCTGCGGTATCCCGGGTCCGATTTACATCCGGCGATGATCGCACCGGTAACAGCCGCCAGCGGGACGCTGGAAGGCATTCAGCGTACCTTCCTAACGGATGATGGGCGCAAGTTGCCGGTTCGCGATCCCAAGCTGTCACTCGGCCGGGTGCGCGGCGGCGCGATTCGCCTTTCCGAGCCGGCGGCCGAGCTGGTGCTATGTGAGGGGTTGGAGGACGGCTTGAGCCTCGCACAAGAGCTTATCGGCGCTCACGTATGGGTTGCGCCGGGTGCTGGCATGCTGGCGGCCACGTTCCTGCCGCCTGCCGTGTTGCGCGTAGTTATCGCCGCCGACAACGACGCTCCCGGCGAACAGGCCGCAATGCGAGCTGCGGAGCGGTTTGCAAGCGAGGGACGGGACGTTCGTATCATGCGTCCCGATCCCGAATATAAGGATTGGAACGATCAGCTCCGTGGGATCACCCGGTGAGCCGCTTCGCTTCCGCGTTGGTGGCGGCTGAGCCGGCTCAGACACCCGAGCCGCTGCCGCTCCGTCGGGCGCTGCCACCTGCCAAACCATTTCCGCTGGAAGCCTTGGGGCCAGTCCTTGAAGGGGCCGCTCGGGCGATTATGGATCGGGTGCAATGTCCTGATGCCATTGCGGCGCAGTCGGTGCTGGGAGCGGCCTCGCTGGCGGCACAGGCGCACGCCGATGTCGTTATACCGGCAACCGGGCATGTCCGGCCCCTGTCGCTCTTCCTAGTGACGGTAGCGGCGTCCGGCGAGCGTAAGAGCGCCGCCGATGGTGAGGCGCTTGCTCCGATCCATGATCGCGAGGAGGTTCTGCGCGAATATCATGCAAGAGCCCGGCCGAAGTACGAGAACAGCCAACTGGCGTGGGACGATGCCCGGAAGAAGGTACTCGGCAAATGTAAGGGAGATTTCGAGGCGGGACGCGCCGCGCTCGACGCCATCGGTCCGCCGCCGGCCCCGCCGGCCGCTCCCATGTTGCTCGTACGCGAGCCGACGCTGGGAGGACTGCACAAGCTTTTCGGTGTGTCCGGCCCGTCGCTTGGGCTGTTTAGCGATGAGGCCGGCAGCTTCCTGGGCGGCCATGGTATGAGCGAGGACAACAGGCTCCAGATGGGCGCCGGATTGTCGGAGCTATGGGACGGGAAGGCGATCAGCCGGGTCCGCGTTGGAGACGGCGCGAGCATATTGCCCGGCAGACGTCTCGCAGCGCACCTCATGGTCCAGCCGGGCGTCGCCGATCGGTTGCTCAGCAACGTCGAACTTTCACAACAGGGCCTTCTGTCGCGCATGCTGGTGGCGGCGCCTCCCAGCCTTGCAGGCACGCGCATGCAGCGCGCTACCGGTCCGGGCTCCGCGGTAGCCCTAGCCGCTTACCGGTGTCGATTGGGAGAGATGTTGGCGGCCGACGTGCCGATGCACGATGGCGGGCTACAGCCTCGCCGGTTAGAACTCGATTATCGGGCCGCCGCTATCTGGTCCGCTTTCGCCGATGAAACCGAACGAGCCTTAGGACCAGGAGGGGAGCTGGAACCGATACGGGGCTTCTCCAACAAGCTTCCCGAACACGCCTTACGGATGGCAGCTGTGCTAGAACTGGTTGCGGACAGCGAGGCTGGGCTGATCGGTCCTCGCTCGATGGAGAAGGGCGTCGAGCTGGCCCGTTTCTATGTAACCGAGGCTCTCCGCCTCTTTCACGCCGGATCAATCCCGGCCGCGGTGATGCAAGCGGAGCACCTGCTGCACTGGCTTCATACTGGTTGGGGCCAGCGGCTCGTTGGCATTGCGCACGTCTATCAGCGCGGGCCGAACTCGATCCGAACCAAGGCGAAGGCGCGTGCGGCAATCGATGTTCTGGAGGAACATGGTTGGCTTCACCCGGCAAGTGGTGGCGCTGAAATCGAGGGCAAGCGGCACCGAGACGCATGGCGCATTGTCCCGCCCCTTTCGCAAGTTTCGCGGCTTTAGCAGGCCGCCACCAGCAAACGGACAATCAGCATGGCAGGTACGAAGCCGGAAGGAACCCTACAGGTGACAGAAAAGCCGAACGTAACAAGAGAGCGGCAGCTTGCCGACATTGCGCTCGATCCGCTGTTTAGCGGTGCAGTGCTCGCCACGACGTTTAACATGGACACCTTCGGCGCCACCGATTTGACTGCCACCTATGAGGGGCTGATTGATCGCGCAAAGGCGGTCCGAGACAATAAGCTCGGAAGCGCGGAAGATATGATGACAGCGCAGGCCGCCGCGCTGAACGCCATCTTTTTGGAATTGGCACGGCGATCGGGCATGAACATGGGCGAATATATCCAAGCGGCTGAAACTTACATGCGGCTAGCCTTGAAGGCCCAAGCACAATGCCGCGCGACGTTAGAGACCCTCGCCAACATAAAGAACCCGCCCGTAGCCTATGTCCGGCAGGCGAATATCGCGAACGGACCGCAGCAGGTGAACAACAACATGAGCAACTCGGACGCGAGCAATCAAGAATATCCGCCGAACGAACTATTGGAGACGGAAAATGGCAAACGGCTGGACCCAGGAACGGCGGGCGCGGCAATCGGCAGCGATCCGGCGATGGAAACCATGGGAGCGATCGACAGGGCCACAGACGGCGGACGGCAAAGCACGAGCAAGCTCTAACGCTGACAGGGGCTCTAAGCGTCCAAAACTTAGAGCTGAACTCGCGCATTTTCGGCAGCTGATGCAGGAAATTATGCCGGAGCAGTATCAATCTTTGGCGGCGCCTAGGATTGTTGTGAGCGGCGATGATGAAGCAGATTGACTACGCTTATTTCTGCCTACCCCGGTATTATAGTGTCCCTCGGTACAGCTCGGCCGCCCGATGATAGCGACGACTGATCGGAGATCGGTTCGGTCCGAATAGGGGCCGATAGGTCTGGCGAGATTCTGTCGGAAGCCAGCCTATCTTCCCGATCCGGGGTTGCGCGCTCACCCTTTGAACCATTGATACACCGGCAGGGCGCTTCACCAGTTCGACTTCGCTTATTCTTTGCAGCCTGACGGACTTTCACCGTTCCGCTGGGTGCAACAGGACGGACTAGATCGGGACTCCGGGTTCGAGCTATCAGGCTAAGCAGCGCGTCCGCGTACTGCTGCTTAGTGAGCGCGCCCGCGACCTGCGCTATGCAAAGTTGCCAAGCCGCTTCGCGTATCAACAGCATACTTGCCATAGTTTCGTGATCAGCAGATCGGCTAGCTGTTGCCGCCGATATACGGACTCGTTGGGGCTCGGTGCAAACAAGCCCCCCCCGAGCGCGAACGAGGCGGCCGTCGCGCAGCATTCCGGTACCAGAAGGCGATATGGCGCCGTAGGGTTCACGATGTTCGTCGAGCAGCACTGACCCCGCCCGGAGACTGGCGCAGACGAGTGCCACGGCGCCCGCTAGGAGTACCCAGCGAGCAAGGAGGGCTGTCAGGGAGGATGCGTTTTCGATGAACGTCTTCAATCTGTCGATCCATTGGGCTAGGCCGAATTTATACCCGGCCACGATACTATGTTGGCCGGTGACGCAGGCCGCCGCAATACGGAAGTTACATGCAGAACAATGCCCGTCCCTTCTTCGACTTTATGGCAGCTCGGGAATCAATCCGAATTGCTAAAGAGAGGGGTGATCCGTGGCCTTGGTCGACAGACGAAATCCTGACCACATGGAAATTTACCAACGTAAAACGAGAACACGACCGCACGACCATATGGATGCGCGAAAACTGGACCAAACCAAACGAAACTCGTCCGTTTGGCGAGATAGTATTCAATTGTGCTCTGTTCCGTTATTTTGGCACAGTAGAATTTGCGGAAGCGCTCGGATGGCGGCGGAAGTGGAACCCGGAAGATGTCGTTGATCTTGCTGCACGCCGCATGTCACGCGGCGAGCGCGTTTTTACGGGTGCCTACATCATTCCGACCCTCGGATACCGGGGTCCGAAGGCGGAGGCTGTCGCTCGCCACATCCTGAGCCCTCTTTGGCAAGTACGTGATCGCTTGGCGCATATTGCTGAGGCAACCCGAAGTTGGCGCGCGACAGCGGACGCTCTGCGCGCGATGCCTGGTTTCGGCGGAACGGGGTTCATGGCAAAGGAGACGTTACAGGACGTGATACACACGCCCGTACTTGCCAGCGCAATTGATCGAGACGAATGGTGTCCGGCCGGGCCGGGAGCACGACGTGGTCTCAACAGGCTGGCCGGACGCCGGTTGGACGCGGTTTTGCCCGAAGCTAAGCTTGTACTTGAAATGATCGCCTTATTGCGACTTTCCCGTAGTCAATTAGCTTCCCATATGCCGCGACTTGAACTGCATGATGTACAATTCCAACTTTGTGAGTTCGATAAATATGAGCGCGTTAGGCTTGGCGAGGGCAGGCCGCGGTCAAAATACGTCTGTCACAGCGGCCTGGTCTGAGGGCCCACTCCGCTCACCCCCGGCAGGCAAAAGCGCCCAAGCAGCAAAAGCTAAACCCAGAAGAACTGCTAAGGCGGCTAGAACTCTGTAGAGGAGCGTTAGCTCACGCTGCAGGTTTTCTATCTTCTCGGATAGACTACCGAGCGAATGCAGTGGTCGATCAACTTCAGATATCAGGCCAGTTGATATCCCACTTTGGGCTATTATATTGGGCTTGGCATAAGTCTGAGAAGCTAATGGATCCAAGTCAGAAATCCAAAGTAGAAACATCGGCTGACCGCGAGTCAAATGAATGTTGGAGGGTCCGGCATTATAAACCGAATATACTAATCGACCCTTGAATCCAGGATCAACGTGAAACCCTGAAACATTAATCAGCCCTTTCCATTTTTGCTTAGACTTTAACGAAATAAATCCCATTGCTTTAACCGGTATGTCAACAAATTCCTCTGTAAGCAGGAAAGCGAACTGACCCGATGGGATGATTATTTCACCTCCAGCAAGAGCGACTTGTTGACCGCTTACGTTGATAACTTCGACAGGCGCAAGTGACTGTTTTGGCCGGGCAGACTCGCCCATTTGCGGCGTCACGAAGCACTCAGGACCTAGTGTCAGGACTAACGCGGAGCAATCAACCCTCTCGACCCCCGGGGCATTAAAAGGGGTTACGATACCCTGCCCGTGCGCGTTTAACCGATCGCCACTCCAAAACGTCATGCCGAGGCTCTATACAAGCTGGTCGTAAAATATTGACTTTGCCTTGACGGGTCGGAGGCGGTCTTCGACTAGTTCCGGTATGCTCCAACCACGGTCTTCCGCAACAGACAGCGCGAGTGCAATCAACTCTACGGCGGCATCACGGATGGTTGTACGGTAGGGAAAGTCCTCTAAATGATCGAGCCGCTCACAGGCTGACGCCATCCGGCCAGCGCGGATCGTGACCTCCCGCGCCAGCTCTTCAGGGGAGACCGCACTCGGCCGACCGATCCCTGCTAGGAGCGAATGGATTCGAAGATTAAGGCCGTTGATGGTCGATACGCCAATGACAAATAAGTCCGTGACGGTCCGACGAAACTTATCGTCATCCGCGCCCTCGGCCAGATAGCCGGCATACTTGGCGAAATGTAAGGTCATGTGGGTTAGCCGCCGTTGAACCGTCAGACGGCTAATTTCCCGATGGAACGCCTCATCATGCTGGAACTGCTCAAACTGAATTGCCTCCAGCTCTTTAGCCCCAATTGGAGGCCAAGCGCCCTTACGCTCCTCGATCGAAACCACCTCGTTTGCGGTTCCGAAAGCTGCGACGCCCATCCTCATGCTCCCTTAATGGCCCAGCGACCAAGATCGAAGCCTACCATAAAAATTTCGACAACATCAATTCGCATCCCTTGGCAACACCACAACACCAGTGCTCGCGGAGCAATATCGCTATCGGCCACCGCGGTACCACGTGCAAATGTCTTTTCGCGATGCCGACGCCCCGCAATACGCATACTGGCGCAAATTTCGGAATTATCCCGCGACAGAGGCGAATTTATACCGCCACCAAAAAGTAGGGCCGAAAATGGGACCGGAATCGCCGCCGCTGCAAAATCATCAACAAAACAATGGTTTACCAGCAAGCGCTGGCGGAGACGGAGGGATTCGAACCCTCGGTACCAGTAAACCCGGTACGGCGGTTTAGCAAACCGCTGGTTTCAGCCACTCACCCACGTCTCCGGCTGCAGC
>Ga0265797_10003106_pt1 | contig 27000 bp, 29 predicted proteins | sample P2T30metagenome_FD_192433 | JGI IMG/M metagenome (GOLD analysis project Ga0265797, IMG submission 192433) | Plant litter microbial communities from East Loma Ridge, Irvine, California - P2 T30 | ecosystem: Environmental > Terrestrial > Plant litter > Unclassified | place: USA: California... | reverse complement strand
TCCACAGCCATGTATATACCACCCGCTTTAAAGTAGCAGATCCTGGTTCCCATCATTTGGTCCAGGACTCATGACCATATGTTGCGGCTCATTCTGATTTACCACCCATCCACCTCCTGCACCACTGCTTTGATCGGCAACAGGGCTGCCACCAAAGGTACTCTGCCTTCCTACGCTGGCAAAGTACATGTCCGCGTCGCTGACAGCATTCGCCATGCCGTTTGCGCTTGTTGGGGAAAGGTGGCCATTGCCATTCGTAGTAGTGTCAAGCTTTGTGCGTTCTGCTGCGGAGCGGTCCCGAGCTTGTTGTGCTGCTTTGACGGTAGGTAATTCATGCTTTTGTAATGCAGGCGAGTCTTGCAATCTACGCGGGCGAGCGCTGCGGAAAACTTGGTTGACTGGCTTGAGGTACACTGTAGCTAGTGTGCCGACGTTCAGGCACATCTCCTCAAGGGTACCAGGATCAAGCTTCTCAGATTCTTCAGCTGTAATCGGAGGTTTCTCGCCCATGACGACCTGCTTTGCTTGCTCAGGTGCTGACGAGAGGAGACGCCAGTACATGTAGCCTCGATCGCGTAAGTCAGGGTTGTCTGTCTCTTCAGTCGCCCACTTCAGTACTTTTGGTACCAGACTGGAGCCACGAGTGGGTCGCTGAATGAACAGCTTGACAGTCGCAGTGAGCAGTGCCAGTTGCACCTCATGTGTCTCTTCTTGGAAAGTGTCCAGAAAGTCTTCAAGAAGAACGTCCGAGTCTTCTATTCGGTCTGCGTATTGTCCAATGACCCAGATCATAGCCGCCTTCGCTTCTGGTTCGTCAAGCGAATCGAGGTTCTCGCACAATGTCGAGATGATCGACTCGTATTGATTGGGGTATTTTCGGAAGATGTTTCGAATCACAACTGTCGCTTCTTGTACGATGTAGGACACCTTGGTGCTGACGAGCTGTAGGAGAGTGCTGATACAAAGTTGTGCTGCAGGTGCGATCTTGATGGCAAGTTTGCCAATGGCTCGTACGGACTTGCGCACAAAGTCGACATCGATTTCAGTAGCGTACCTACGGCTGGTGTTAGTAGCTCATATGTAGAATAGCTGGAAGAGACTCACTCAGAAAGCTCAGTCAGCACCTCTTTGATATTCCTCTCAGTCGCCAGCATGAAGATGAGCTCAAGCTTGGTGACTTTGACATAGATAGGGTCGTTGTATTTGCAGAAGAAGACTCGGATATCGTTTCTTAGTACCTCTGGTCGGCGTTGTAAGATCAGAAGCGCATTACGAAGGGCTAGATATTGGATCTCGGGTCCTTTGGAGAGAAGCGTGACGAGCGGCGGTGATAGCTTGTTGCATAACGAAGTGACGACTTTCGGATCGTTGATGTAGTTCATTAGGTAGAGTATAACGCGAATGCAGGTAAGAACGACGGCAGAATTTGAATGTGAAAGGCGTGGTGAAATGCGCTCAGCAAGCAGGGCAGCTTCGCTGGTATCTTGTGGAACATAGTTCATCATGGCTTCCAGGATGTACGTCTGACCCCACTCTGAGCAGTCTGGGAGAATCTGAACAATCTTGGATGCGCTCGCGTAGTCGATGGTGAGCTTGATGTTCTCACTTCTCTCCCAGATGTCCATGAGACCTGCCAATGCGCTTGACACTACTGTGGGGTTCTCGTCTCTCAACATGCCATTCAACCTGTCGATTAGATCTGATTGTTCCACCAGATGTCGGTCGTGGTCGTAGAGCTTCGCTACACAGAAAGCTGCGGTCTTCCGGACGTATGGGTCAGAGTCCTTCAGGAGGTTCTTCAGGTGTGGTACGGTGGCTTCGACAAACTCCCGGACGTGAACGTAGGACATGGTCCGTAGGGCGAGGGCTCGAACTAAGGGGTTGTTGTCGTGCATGTCCTCCTGTATGATGGGGAGTGCTTTGAGCGCAATGTCAGGTTTTATCCTGGCATAGTTGACGAGATACAGGAAACACCTGCCTATGTCAGCGATGCGCGTGCTCGTATGGATGTCACTACGCACATCTTCTTGATCTCCAGACTCGGAATGTGCATGCAGCCCACTATGTCCATGAATAGCGCGACCATGTCGTTGTTGCTCATGGTCATGTTGGCGACGATCTTCTTGAGCGCCGTCTTCTTCGCGGAGAAGTTCTTGTCCTTCTTGTTGCCATTGTTCAACTCGATGCGTAGTTCGGCGACTTTGCCCTGTGGAGTGCGAAGGTTCTGTAAGCGCGTGTTGTCAAAGGTGTAGGGGAGAAACATCATCATGGCGCCAACTGCTCATAGCCGGGAGGCAGGCAGGCTGAATAGGAGACCATGTAGGCTGTACAAGACGGAAGGTCTGGGTTGTGCGGATGACGGGGCCAACGTACCCTCGCAAAGAGCTTCGCATCTTGGCCGCCCTGGCTCATGTTGGGCTAATGATGTCGCGTGTGCCAGCTGGGCTGTTCCCTCAATGCATGTGCCTGCCGTAGCACAATCAAGATAACCTCCCTCGCGACTTAGCGCCCCTCCCTTGCCGTCCAGAGGAAGCGTGCGGGGTTCGATGGCTGATTCGCTCGTCTATTGGCTTCGTATCGTGTCGCGCATGGCAGGGAAACGTGGAATTCGGCCGGAGAAACGTGGAGAGGAGAACGAATGGACAAGTTTGGGGACTACAACTTTTGGGAAGCCTGACGGCGGTCAACACGGAGGAGGGGACGTGCATCCGCCAAGCCCGCCATGTGTGGACCTCTCCAGACGCCTGCTCCGCACCACCACCAGCGAACCTCCAACATCGTGAGACCCTGAACCCTGGTCAGAGCAACAACAGAGCAAAATTCGGAGTCCAGTACCACGCGTCCACCAAGTCAAACCACCATGTCCGCGACCCCTCCACCTCCCCCGCAGTGGGTGCTTGACCTCAATTCGACGCCCGCATCCAAGCCGAAGAACGCCTCGCTCGCGGACCCGCCAGGCTACACACCATCTCTGTCCAGGAAGGAGCGTTCCCAGGCATCAAAGACTCAGAGGCAACCCCCGACACCAGAAGAGATGGACACACTCAAGATGAAGAAGGCTTGGGAAGTTGCCATCGCGCCTGCGAAGCAACTGCCTATGAATGCTTTTGGTGCGTGCAAGCCACGCGCAATCACTTTGTCAATTGACTAACAACACCAGGAATGTACATGACTGGAAATACGCTGCAAATCTTCTCTGTCTTCATGGTCTTTACGCTGTTCAAAACCCCCGTGCTTGCTGTACTCGGCCTCCAACGCACCTTCGCCCCCTACGAAACTCCCGGCACCTCTGGACGACTCCTCGGTGTCAAGATGGCTTACATTGCTTGCAACATGTTGATGTTGGCATTGGGTATATGGAAGGTTAATGCCATGGGACTTTTACCAACGACAAAATCAGATTGGCTAGCTTGGGAGAGTGAGCGGATATGGTCAGAAAGAGCGGTGCCCAAGGAGTGGTTGTAGACGTTTCCATGGCCTGGAATACGTATTCTATGGTATTATCTTGCTACCATGATCAAGAGAACTTCTGATGAAAGTCATTATCATGCCCTGCTCTTTTCCCTATTCATTCCTGATCACTTGTCCTTCGGTTCCAAACTTGTGTTGTTCCATCTAACTCATCCCTTCATCGCTATCATCAAGCAGTGAGGTAGGTACCGGCGCTCATGGCTCCGCACCACTCATCTCAACGTCTGCTATGCTCGCATCAGTGTTGCCAAAGAATCTGGCTCCTTCGTCTACCGATTCTGCTACAGACTGTCCAATTGCATCCACGAACTCCATTTTCCTTCTAACAAACCGCAATACGATGATCCGCGAGGTCTTCATACCCGCATGACCCCTTCCGCCCATAGTTACAGGGATGTCTCCTATGACCTTCGCCATCGCCTCTCTCCTGGCCGTTAATCTAAGCGCTAGCGGAGCTCGGACAGCACGGTCAAGCTCATCGGCTGTCACTAGGTCTGCGTGCAGCAACTTCATCAGGTTCCACGGCATGTTTTCTGGACCTTCATGTCGAATATCTACGGCTCGCGCGTGAAGTCCCGCAAGATTAGTATTTTCATCGTAAACTCCTGAAAGCATCGTCCGGATAAGTGCTAATTGAGTGAGTACAGGATCGTCACCTTCTCCACTCAGCCCAGTAACGTTGTTAATGAACGGCATGAACGGTGCCACATCGCTCCACTCGGTGATAACATGTTCCATCAACTCGAGCACGGCGTGGTGGTCTTGTTCTTTGGCATCTTCGGCGTTCTTGTGGCTTTGGCCAGCTAAAGAGAAGTCGATAAGCTGTACATCTGGATATCCCCGGTACCGATGGTGCATGTACGTAGGGTAGAGATTGAACATTATGTTTGATGCTTCAATTTTTGCATGCACTATACCCTCATCATGTAGGAAGTCCACAGCATCTACCAAGGCAACGCAAATATGTCCCACAAACCAACCTGGAATACGGCCCTGGTTCTTGTTGCTGGCTTCACCAAACTGCGCTAAGGTGGGACCGAAAACAGGGCGGAGACAAACAAACGACGTTGCTGTTGAGGCAGTAAACTGAGCACGCAAAACATGCGAACCGACATGTAGCGTAGCAAGTCCACCTTTCTTATGCTGCGCCTCAGTCTGCAAGACCTCCTCGCGAAGAAGATCCGTGTCTCTGCTCATCTTGACCACCACCAGCTGTGGTAACATCTTCAAATGCTTGTCGTGGAGCAAAGACGTGCCGTTATGCTGCATGTTCTCGTAAAGGACATCGCCAGAGTTCTTGTACGAGAGAAGCGACAATTGTTGACGAAGACGCGTATTTCCACGCACTGTCTGAAAGGCGTCGTGGACGTCTGCCATCCGATCTTGAAGGTCATAGTCGATTTCCTTCGACGGCTCGAATGGAGGGGGAAGCGCGCGGGGTAGACAGAGGTAAACTATTGAAGAAGAAGCCGTTTTGGACAGGGGTTTGACCACGCGGAAGAGCTGACCTGGGGGCTTAGGGGCGGATACGAGCAAAGACCTTGTAGGAGGCTTCTGACTTGGCGTCCCGGATCGGGATTTCATGTTTGTGATGCAGTAGTAAAGGATATGGTTGTAGAGTTGAACGTAGAAAGGGTTCAGAGGCGAGACTGTTAAGGTTAGATATAATTGTAGAGTCCCGGTGACTATGCGGACGATGGTTCATGCGCGCAAATCACTACAGGGAGATCATCACGATCATATTGCACGTGAAGGGTCTTGCGGAATTACAATGTTTCATATGTTCAGATACAGTATTTGCATATGATGCCCGATGTAGTTCGCAGTCTGAGTATGACATTTAGTCTAGAAGCATATACGTTGAGAGTTGAGATATTGGTCCCCTGCCAGTTTTTTATGATAGGGAAACTGTGTACTAGTTCTAAGCCTGGTGAAAAACTGGCTTCTGCGTTTCACGAATAGAACGAAGGAATGATGAGCTTCTGAGTGGCGTCTCACTTGGTGAGTCTTAGTCTGAGAGATCGTAGACACATTTTAGACCTGGTATGCACCAAATCCAGCCTAAACTACCTGTTCATCTTTGATCATCATCCTGATGAATATTCTCATACTCCTCTTTGCTCTTCCAATTCTTCGGATACCCTCTCGCCACCCGCCAGTCTTCCGCCTTACTTCTCAATCTTTCAAACAAACTCTCTCGCCACCCACCGTCACCGTCTTCCTGGAAACTCATCGTCTTTCCGAAAGGCCATGACAGCATATTCTCAACTCTCGCTCCGTACTTGGAATCCAGCAGACCGACAGCCACATCAACTATCTGTGGCCGGTTACCTGATGCGTAGAACACGACGGCCGAACAAGTACCGCAAAAGTAACGACAGACGTCTGGTGAGGAGGTGTAGTATTTCATCGTACCGATAGCAGGATCTTTGGTGTCGATGAGGTGTTTGAGATCGAAAATATCTTTCGGAAAGGCCTTGCTATCATCTTTTCCAAAAGACAGGTATTTCGTCTCTGTAAAGGTCCAGTAAAAGATGTCGCTCCCACTTTGTAACCGGCAGCTGTTGCAAGCACAAAAGCTGGCTTTGAGCTTTCTGCTGGCAGGCTCAACGCAGGAGGGCAAATCCTCTTCGCTCGTATCTTGATACTCGCCCCGACGGAGGAGTAGATCCACACCGCCGCACTTACAGCGTATGGGCACACTGTCCTCCTCTTTCGCTTTGAGTTCTGGGAGAGTTGAAGGCCGAGGCCAGTCTGCAGGTAGTTCCTTTGCTTCTTGACCACGGCCTGGCGTCATCTCTTCGTAACTTTTCAAGTCCACGCCATCGCCATTAAGAGCACAGATCCATGGACTGGCACCCCCATCCTGCGTATCGAGAACATAGCCCATTCCACCAAGTTTGATCAGCTGGCGATCTCCAACATCCACATTGCCTAGTGTTCCAGTCACCACCCCCAAGTTCTTCTCTGGATCTCTGAAAGCGCAGAACATTGGGCTTGAACAGGTAGGACAGAACAGCAAGTCGAAGCGCTCCCAGGCGCTGAATACCTTGAGACCACTGATGTCGACATTGGCGCGAGGCTCGGGCCACGTTATAAGAGAGGTGTGTAGTGAGCCACAGAGGTGCCGGCAGCTTGTACAGTGGCACGTATGCCCTGGTAGAGGAAGATCAGATGCGGGAATGGTTGTGCTGTATTTATAGGTGCCACAGAGACATGACGCTGTTAGGGTCACCTTCTCAGACGAGGAAGACATGTCGTAAGTTAGAGCTGGAACTGAGCTTGATGTTGTGGCGGGCCTTTTGTGGTGATGTGCTAGTACTTATGTGATAACAATGCATTGTTATTCGGAGGGGATGCCCTTCAGCTACCGCACCGCTAGTACCACGCCGCAGGTACTTTGCCAAAAGATATCACGCTGCAAGTATGCTGCAGGTGCTACTCCCTACGTAGCGCTTACGTATGTTGGTAGATGTTGTGTCACAGGGCGTGGAAAAAGATTGGTAAGCGTATGCGGGGCTCGCATTGTCATGTCGTACCTCGCATTCCACATCGCATTTGGTCATATCGACACAGAAAGCCATAGTTAGCGGCTCAGTAGATTCGAATGAGGGCAAAGTCCCTACGATCAGCTAATCTTCTATACCTTGACCACTCGCATCACATCAAATAAGCCTATCTTCTGCTTATCTGACATGCCATCTTTCAGAAGACCGGTTACATGCTCGCCCTGCCGGCCGCGCTGATTGCTTACGATGGTCGTGTCGCCTCGCTTGAACTCGCACGTTCGACCTGTCATACCGGTGATCCACATCTTGACGTTGCCAAAGTGGGGGCCATCGAGCAGATTTGTTCCATATGCTGAAGCCCAAGGCGCGTCGACTTGCCAAGGATCCAGACTTTCACGTAGCTCCGGCGCGAACGCTGTGACGACAATGAGCTGTCGCTCATCTTTCGAATTACTGGAGGCTGCGGGTGCCAAAGCGCCGTTTGATGATGCGTTGAGGTTCTTGACTTCATCGGTAAGCCACCTTAAGTCTCTTTTATGTTCTGAGTTATGCTTTGCCACGTCCCAAAGCTGTATACCTTCCTTCTCGTCGAACTCGGGCATCTTTCTTAGCACAGCAGCTGTGTCTGATTCTGGAATTCTACTCCATAGTGTGCAACCCAATAACGTGATGTTTGTGCCGGGAACATCGCTCCTCGTCTCATATAGTACCTCAAGCCTTCCTCTTGTTGTTGGCTCTTTCTCCAACTTATGCGCCAGCTGCAGGCCATCCATCCAGCTCAGGCCGTGGAACTCTAGGGGGCCCAAAACCAAGAAAACCTTCTCGTGGAGATTACACCGCCGAACCAAGAAGGATAGATATTGTTCGTAGTCTATGAGTTTGCCGATGTTTCCGGCGAGAACAAGGAAAGGTGCAGCGACGGGTATGTGAAACGTTAGGTATTGCGAGTCGTTGTCTAGATGGAGATCTGAAAGGACCTGGAGGGAAGTTTTCGGGCCAGAGAAAAGGCCAGATAGACGTCGCATCTTGCTGGGCAGCATTTTGTTTTTGGGTGGCCGCTTGAGATTTTAGTGTATGTGACGCCGGAGTCGTAGACTAGGTATAGGAAAAAGGTGAGGTTGAAGGCTGGTCGCGTTCTACAGCAGAGGCGCTTCTAGAAAGACAAACCTGGGTATCTATACTGACGAAGGACTAGAAGAATCGGTAGGAAGACTTGGAAGATTTGAGAGACATATAAGCGCTGGTAACAAAGCGCGGCTTACGGCAGGATTCCAGCTGAGCTGCGCCCTAGATTTTAAACATGGATCCTGTTCAGCAGCACAGCCTCATCTCTGTTACTGTTCCCAGCACCGTCGAAGACACAACCACGAGAAGTGTAGCTGCAGTCATCTTTCAGTTTCCTTACACCTCCGTTGTTGGATGTCCATGTGTCTTCGCGATGCATCGCGGTCTACGGGTGGTGGCTGTGAAGAGACACCTCAGAATCACTCAGCGCGGGACCAAATTAGATTTCGTCTAACCTGATTTCGGATGGCGCGTTCTCGGCCCCGCCCCGACCCAGTCCACCCTTCTTTACCCAGCCATCTACAGCTGCCACGATGACATTCACCACCAAATTTCCGATCAGCACCATTTTCTCTTCAATCCCGTCGCCGCTGGCTATGGGCCAAACCCGCTGAAGTGGGAAACAACTCTAAGCGGTGATTGCCTTCGCGCCGTGGCGCGCTACGTTTGAAAGCTCCGATGCCGTTAACATACAAGCACAATAATCCTGCAAGTGGTACTGTTAGTATGGCAGTAGGATAAGGAGACATCCAAGTTCAGGGTATATAGTGTTGCCTTTGAACATCTTAATACTGAACACATGCGCCAAAACGCGCTGACCTTGCTCAGAAACGAGTTCGAAGATCCGTCGTTGTGGTATGCTGCTCCGTTAACAAACTCCTCCCACCGGTACCGACCTGTTGCCTTATAAACACGCGGCTGAATCTATGCATCTGAAGCGGCATCGAGGTGGATCAAAGTTCGTTGCTCTGTGTCCCGTCCCGAGACCGATCAAACTTGACATCACACAATAGGAGATGAGCCACAACATCCACCACACCATTCGATGTGTAGATCAACAAACGATTAGAAAAGTAGCCTCCCACGTCTCCCCAAAAGGACCGTTCGGTACGAAGAAAGAGTCCTTGGGTGCTGTATGTTATCCGGCTAAATGTTACTCGCCTGGCGGCGAAGCCCTGTCCTGCAGCTTACCGGTTGACCGCAATGGTCCCGAACGTGCATAGCTGCCTCGTTGTTGTGGAAGGCATTTTCACTCAACAATTTTCGCATGGAACACTCTGGAGGGATGGCTGCAATGGGCTGGATACGACAAACCGAGATTTCCAAGGGGCGCGGTAGATCTACTTTGATTGTGAGGCTGAAGTACCAATGTGCGATAGTTACACCATCGACGGCTTGATATTGCGATTGCACGATCTACAACCTGGAGCCTGGGACCGAGCAACTAGCAAACTCTAAGAATAGTCGTGTAACATACGAACCCATCGAACGTCCCCTATACGAGCGCGGTATATTACCTGCGTCTGAAATTGTCGATCCTTTTGACTGCCTCCTGAAATCCGGCATGTTTGATGCAGCTGACAACTGGATGGAAAACATCTCAAGAGATCCGACTTTCGAAATTCTCTCAAATATGCTGGTATGCTCTTGCCGACATGACAATGCTTCCACTAATAGCGACGCAGTAAGAGAGAGAAGCCTCAGATTCGAGCAACTGTCGAATCTTCACGTCGTTTCGTTACATGAGGTTACTGTTCGTATCAGAGGTCCAGATGCATGTGCAATATACTTCATGTAATACGACAGTTTTGCAAGTGAAGTCTCGCCTCCCGTGTTCGCTTATCCGGTAGCCAGGCACACCTTGCTCATCACTTCACTTGGTTTCGACCAATTGGAGAGCCACCAATCTTACACTTGGTCGTCAGCTTTTCTCAATTCGGGAAGTCCGGCCTTCCAGATTTCCGCCGACTTTACTTTCTGGTATCATACGATCTGACTACAGCCAGATACTATGAATCAGCAAAGTCAATGCCATGGTATGTCGGACCATATGCAGGGTGCACAATGCTCGTATTCGTTTGCCTCATGATAACAGCGTTCAAGGTGACTGGGTATACTTACCACTCAATCTAATGCACTTCTGAAGCGAGGTCTGGTCTCCAGAATCACAGAAAGCCATTTCTATAAGAGTTGAACATGTCGTATGGCCATCCTGCCCAAAAGCAACTCTCCACTCTTTGTTCCTATCGACATCTACTTCCTCTTCGATGGTCAATATGAAGGCTTTCTCCTACTTCAGCTATGCCCTGCTAGCATTTGTTCCACTCACTGAAGCTCACCCGGGGATGGGTGACACGATGAACGAAATGCGCTACCTTGCTGCTCGTGAGAAGCGTGCAGCTTCGAAAGAGCTTATTGGCGACCTCAAGACATTGGCAGACTCCAAACTTACTGCTATCGGCAAGGACATCAAGGCAATCATACTTGACCAAACGTCTGCTGAGTCCGCTACCATAGATGGCTCCATTCCGGCTGGCAACATCGGAAGCGCTGCCTGCAAAGCTGATCTGTGCTGCCATTGGAAATGGTTGGCGTACGAAATGACCGCCAAATTCAACGGTACATCCGGTCGTTGCAGCAAGTTTGCTCGTCAAGCCGTCCGCCTGGGTTTCCATGATGCAGCCGTCTGGTCTAAGAGCAGCAGTTATGGTGGTGCAGATGGCAGTATCCTCCTCAGCGACGAGATGTCGCGTGCGGACAACAACGGTCTTTCGGCAATTGCTGATCAAACAAAGAAGTGGTACACCAAATACAATCAATACGGCATGAGTATGGCAGATATCATCCAATTCGGTGCCAATGTCGCGACCGTAGTTTGCCCGCTTGGACCACGACTTCGAACCTTCGTTGGGCGCAAAGATAACAGCAAGGCTGGCCCTACCAGCCTTCTTCCTGGAGAAAAGGACTCTGCAGACAAGCTCATCAAACTTTTCCAAGACAAGACCATCGATGCTCACGATCTTGTTGCTCTTGTCGGAGCGCACACTACTTCGCAACAACACTTCGTCGACACCACTCGCGACGGTGACCCACAAGACTCAACTCCCGGTATCTGGGATATGGCTTTCTACCCGCAGACTACGAATAACGCGCCTGTCCGTGTCATCAAATTCCAAAGCGACATCAACTTGAGTAAGGACTCTAGAACAAGTCCTTCGTGGCAGCAGTTCAGCGACCGGGCTACTGCTCAGGGCCGATGGAACGCGGTATGACTGCACATATTTCCAAACAAATATCTCATCTGACGAAATGATATAGGACTATGCTAAGGCTTACACGCGCTTGTCGCTTCTCGGCGTGAACAACATCAACGACCTCAAAGAATGCACCAAGGTCTTGCCCGCAGAACGGCCTACATTTGTTAGCGAGGATCAGGTCTTGCTCGACAGGTGGCTCAACGGCGAGTTCGATCAACTTAATAACTTGGTGGATGATGCTATTCAGCTTACAGGTGTGATATCCTCCAGAGAAGAGAAGCCTTGAGTGCAATGGTGGCTTCATTCCCTCCATCCGTAGCTTCAGCTACAGCGCTAGCATGAGCTTTGCAGGTTTTCACTTATACTACAACATAGATCTATCCTAAAGTCACTAATGGTTCTTCGTGACTCACCTCTTCCTCATTCACTGTCTAGTATCATCGGGGTCCGCTTGCTCCGCAAGTTCAACGCGCAAACCCAGCTTATCAGCGGCTAGCCAGTGTCCACAATCGGTCACAAGCCTTTTCGTTTCCTAAATTGGTTTGCGTTTGTTTTGTAGCTTGCTGTCCAACGATACATATATCCTCCACTAAAGTCCAGACATGCATCAATTTAACGCATGACATTACCACCCAATGTTCCCAAGTCTGCCATCGACAAGTATGTTCCGATCAAGCTCATTAGCGAAAGCCCAAATGGCCTCATTATTGCCGTAATCCCCAACAACCTCGTCAAGCCAACCCCCTCTTCTCTTTTAGCACTGAGAATTCCTCGTTCAAGAGAAGAACGTGAAGCACTCTTAAGACAGATCGAATCACTCCTCAGTATCAAGACTCGCCGCATCACCAGAGTCATCGACTATGACCCAAGAGGAAACTGGTACGTCACGTCTTTCTGCCACGGTCGTGACCTGCAACACCTCAAGGAAAACTACTTCCAAGACGGTTTCCCGCCTTTCCTCATCTGCAAAATCTTCGACGAAGTCATGGCTGCTCAAGGCACTGAGTTTGAGCCAAAAGGAATTTGTCACACAGATCTGAAGGGAAGCAACATCATACTGACGCCTACGAAGAAGGAGGAGTTTCCGATAGTAAGGATTGTGCATCTCAATGGTATCGCGACCTGGGATGAGCAAGCTGTTGTCAAGCAGATGATCGAGTTGCTACGATATCTAACCAACAGCGCATCACGCATACCGGAAAAACACCGCATGAACAAGAAGGGAGACAAGCTGGAGTACGTGATTGAAGACGAAGATACTAATAGCCTAAGGATCGGCGATGACTTCTATTCGTCCATCGCGAACTATGATCTGGAAGGAAATACATCGTGGGAGGACCTCAAGAGCAGATGGACGAATCAGGCAACTGCCTTGATGAAGGAACTCTACGATCCTGAAAGGCTGTTGGATGTCATGGGGATCATCATAGAGCCAAAAGCTACAGATGATGAGTTTAAAGAGGCGGTGGAGGACGGCGGAATGGACATTATTGACGATAGAGATTTGTAGGTCGTAGATAGTTGACGACCGTAGCGGATGTTACGAATAGAAACAGAAATGGAGTCCATTAGCATGGTATCTTCTAAGTTTGCCGTGCGTGTTTTTGATATTGTTCACGAAAGAGGCTTGTGTAATGCACATAACCGCCACGTTGCACTCTTTTGAGTGATGACTTCTAGTATGATCTTGCGGCATCGCTAGGTGACTACTTTTACACAATGTTTTCATTTCTCGCAGATGACGGTTACTTGCATATCATTTCGCCTAGGGGTATGATACGTCTTGGTAATGTCATCCTCTTGTCCCCCTCAATGTGAAATGCGTCCAACACGCCAATCGAGTTTACTGGCCACTGAATCTTCTCGGCTAGGGTAAGGATGGTGATGTGATCTTTGTCATCTGCCACTCCAGCGTACATATATTAGGTCCTTGCAAAGCTCTCAAGATTCTGCAGAACGATCAGATTCCCCCGTCTTGAAACAGCACCTAGAAGATGTGAAGGCTCTCCAAACTAGCCGAAGTCGTCATGAGATTTACTAGATCGCTGATGACTCCATGGCCAGACGTCTCATTCGAAGCTTCAAAGGTCAAGTCCGAGTCATTGACCTACCATAATCGGCCTGTATATCGAGTCCACATTCTGCTATTCCAGGGTATGCTCCCACGACTTCAACGGATGCGTTGAGTGCAAGAAAGAAAAGTATATAAGTTGGTTGAGGTGTGATGCTTTTGCAATGCGACCAGTGATATAGGTCTCCATAGCCCAGCGCAAGGTAGTTGCCTCCTCCTTGGTCCTTCTTCCCAGACATTTCCATTCTCCGCCACAACCACTTGATCCGATTGCTCAAGGACGTTGCATTTGTGATGTCAAATAGGGCCGAAGACTGTGGGATAACGGGGGCTGTAGTCGTTGCGAGCCATCATGGTTAGTGCAGTAGTAGCTGCTGCTAATGGATGTGGCAAATGCCTCCCATTTCTATAGCGCTGCAATGCGCGTAGATCGAGACAGGGACCGTATGTGGTGATGGGAGTGTGCAGAGTTGTCTGACAGGGTCCTGGCGATTCTTGGTTCTGCTGTTCGAGCCTTTGAACTCGCGTCGCCGCTGCTACGCATGTCGTCGGTCTCGGGCTTTCTTTTACCCTACGGAGTTTGCCAAACCATAGGCAGCGAAGGGGACACCTTTTCCATCAGACCGCGCAGGGGGATTTGCAGAGTAGAGGCTCACGCACAAAGCGCAGACCTTGGAATGCGCGACAATGCTTAGAGAAGGTGCTGATGTTGTTGCTGAGCTGCTGGAGGGAGGCGCCCTCAGCGCACGGACTGATGAAGTTGGTTGTTGCTTGAACTCTCTCTCTGCCCCTTGCTCCAGATCACTCTGTCCCAACCCAATCACCCCGACACAGCGTGGTGAAGGCATTGAGGCCACTGTCAGTGGCAAGATACCCCCCTTCATACGATGCAGAAGCTCTGATCGCTACAAGCCTGCAGCCATAACACAGGAGTCGCCCGAGGGCTTGACCGAAGCCGCCGAATCCACGACCTCGACCGCCTTGCCTACGATCGCTACGTATCCCAGCAAGTCTGTGGAGAGATATAAGAGCTTGTTGGTTCTCGCAGGGGCGACCTTGCACTGTCGAAAAGCGCAGTCAGGCGATGTTGGCGCGGCTCCATGCGTATATCGGCGAGCATTCCGCCAACTGAACCCTGTCCCGCACTCGGCTTCCTACAACACAATTAGCACACCTACCTGGAATTATACTGTATACCAGACTCGACGTATCATGTTGCTAATCCTCGGGCTGACAGCTCTCGATACATCCTCGATCTCTGCTCGCTACGTCCATAGCGCAGTCGGACGTGTTCGGAAATACTGTGGGACGCCCAGCTCACGGTCACATCGCCTTGTCGTCCGCTGCTGTACCTCGACACTTACAACATGATTAGTACGTGGCCAAGCATGAATTTGCGGATCTTCTTATGTACGCCCTCACATCGTCTTGCCGCGACTCTAATCCATAATGGTCATATCGGCCCGTAATCTTTGTCGGTGTCTGACGCCATGTTCCGACGTCCATATATGGTATGTAGCGGGCGTCCCAGCCTGTGTAGATGGCTTGATAGGCTGCGGCAGCAAGGCCTTCGCACATGGTGGTGCGCGCTACTCTCCGGTACATCTTCGAGGAGATGGCTCACAAAAGAGCCGGAAGGCAGATTCAAGTTCCCGCAAGACACGTGTTCGGAGATCCGATCAGCGGCATGTCTTGTCCCAAAATCCGCCATCTGAACAGATAACGGTGTCCTACGCAACATCATTGCTGACGTGCGATCCTCAAACAACATTGTCTACCACAGACTCGCGAAGTCGAAGTCGACGTCCCTTTTCTTTGTGCCTCTTCGATATCCATTGCTTGCGGTCGAATCGAACGCCGTGAGACAAGGGATAGATCGTTCAATTTCGTGTCTCTCCTTCCTCGTCCGTCTCGATATTATTGGTACCAGCTCTATGATCCGCACTGGTGAGAGCAGCCTCCGACTTTCAATTCGGGCGACCCTCAGCCGTCCTAGAACTGTCAAGCATCAACGCACTATGCAAAAGTCAAGCTGCTGCGCGCTTCAGTCTAGGAGATTTGTGCCTACGCATCCGTTTGGGAGCTTTGTGTGGTACGGATGATGTTGTTGATTGTCGCTGGTTGGAGAGGGTACTGTCCGTGGTAGGCTGGTGTGTGAGCCGAGCCTGGCGGCATATGTTCGATCCCTCAATCGTAGTGTTCTTGCGACACGAGCCTTCTCATCCATAAGACTCGGCTACCTGATTAAGGCCGCGTATCTTATCAGAAGAAGAATCTTGTGGCCTTTGCGGTGTAGAATTGCTGACAAGGGCGCAGCCCTTAGGGGACTCAGCCATGTCACCTGAACACATCGTGATCATAGGCGATTCCAAGTTTTGGCGAACCTGGACACGCCAAGGAGTTCTTCTCTCGACCGGAACGCATGACTGTGGGACAAGGCAATTCAGCTTCAATACATCCCTACGGTGGCAGGGAGCATGCGCCTGCCGGCGTCGATTCCAAAGTTCAGCTGCTTTGGGAAAACAAACGACAGTGAGTTCAGTGTAAGTACCTTCATCACGACGGCCGCACCAGGACGACTACAGTGAACATCCAAGGGGTCACAGGCATGACACCATATGGCTGCTTTTGTAGCCGACGTAGCAGAGGCTGAAGTGTACTAAGTATAGCGTGCACATCTCAGAGGATCCTGCCTATCGACAGTTCACACTCCTGTCCGTGATGGCTGCGAACGACAACTCTGGGAGTCTTGCGTAATGCTACGACAGCGAAAGCACCGAACCACTTTGATGAGAAGTTTGTGGCGCGACCGGTGCGTTAGCTTCGAGCTCAGCAAGCGTATCTCAGCCAGAATGATACGATGGTAATGCGCAGCACGAGCGTCAGAGCAGTTCAAATGGACTGGTGTCCCGCTGTCGCGTCGTGACGGATCCTTTTGGGCAAATTCGGCGATGTCGCACGCTGAAGGCATAAAGTAGTGTCTTTCGGACGCCATGGCCATCTTTTTCACAACGCGACCTTGCTGATGAGCCCGATTATCGCATGCAGTTGGTCACTGCAAGAGTCGATCCTTTCGTTGCTTCCAAAGTGGTCAGGAGTACCTGCCGCGTCGGATGCAGACGGCATACCCCGCCATGGCATTTCCCGGGATCGCCTTCGAGTGTCAAACCTCTTGCTATTTCTTCCTGAATGACGGTTCTCTTTCTCTACTCCTCCATTTTCCGGTCATTTCTTTCCATCCTTCCCGTCTCTCTTTGTCATCTATTTTGTACCTCGGTCAGTGCCCAAGACTTTTCAACAGCGATAAACCGCTGGTGATGCCACTCTAGAAGGCACTCGCCAAAGTGTGTGTTCAACGAGCGATCCGTCTCGCGGCTTTCCCGATAGCGGGCCAGTTGACTGCTGCCCTCTGGTGACATAACAAACGGGTTGCATTCCGATAAGGGCTAATGGATGGCCGAAGGCCCACTCGTGGGGCGCGAGCATCTTGAACGACGCAAAACCTGGACCAACACCGCCACGGCCGTTAGACTTCCCGAACTCCTTACCGTCTCGAGTATGCTATTGTAGTCGGCAATGCTACGACCAGCCAAAGGGAAGGAACTCCGAATGGACTCCTTGAAGCTCTCACTGCGATTTCGTTTTCGTTCCGTCGTCGCGACGTCTTCTAGCACTGGCGTACCACGGAGTCTCTTTGTGAGATGTTCCTCGCAGGCCTCCCACCATGTCGATGCATCGACACCTTCAGCCAGTTCGGCCTTCCATGCTTTATCATGGATACTTGCTGTCCCTCCACTTATCCAAGCATGCCGGACGTATCCCAGTTCTTGTTATGTTCCCTGAGTACCGCTCGTGGTTGCCGCTGGGCTCGTATACGCTGGATAAAGGCCGAGACCAACGATGAACAGGCGCTCGCATGCGAAGGTCAGCATTCCTCAATTGGCCCGACTACTGGGAGGGGTTACATTGGTACATGGCCGTACGTGTAGGACATTACCTGCCTTTCCGTCAGTGCATACTCTGAATGTCTTTGCTATGAGAAGCGAGCACAAATGTCTGTGTTCTACTTTACTTGTCCACTAAAGACACCACCTATCGAAACGGATGAGGTCTTTAGTCTCAACATGAATGATCAGCCTATCCAACGCCGTCATCACCAGAGGCGCTTGTCGTCTAGATCGCCCACCACCAAGACTTGTAGTCGCGGCGATTCAGTGCTGGCGACTACCGACGCTTCACGCATAAGGCCGGCCAATCCTCCAAGACATGCGCTGACATGGTGGAGTACAAATCCTGCCTTCCGTCGCTGGGAAGCCATGCTGGGCGGACCTGTCGTTTGCTGCCTTCTTTGTCTTGTGGAAACCATCGCCTGGCTGACACCTACGGCAACGCCTAACATAACCCCGATGATCAACGGAGTCGTGTTTGTTAGTAAATGTGCAGAGACTGTGGGTTGTCAGTGAATGCCAGGTATGGTCGGCGCAAAATCCATCAAAGGCACTGCCGGCTCCCTGTCCACACGGCTGCGTTTCCCAGTTGTTACCTACTCGAAGGCAATAGACGTTCAACCTGCGTATAGCAATCTGTTCGCTCCATGACAATCGTCGCTCCTGTGCTATTGACGATTCCACTTTGTGTGCGTCGATGTCGCAATGTCGCGGAGGTGTTGTAGACGCGAGCTGGCAGCAGCCACAGCCACAAGTATGCGATCGCCTCGAGCGGCGCACCAAGTTTATGTCTCCGATCTTCCTATCTGCAGAGGAAAAGAGTGTCAGCGACTTGGTAGCACTGTGCGCTTGTTGTGATGCTGCTCATCGCTGGCGAAGAGGCGTTGAAGCTGCGGCTGAAAGGCGCCTTCTCATAGTACCTTTCTTCAGGGCAGGGAAGGATCGACATCAGGAAGGGAATGGCTTACCAGTCTGTACGATTGAGATCGTCCACTTCCAATCCCCTGTCTCTTCGTGCGGGCGTCGATGGTACCGGCGGAGAGGTTGTTGTTGGCTGCCTCTGCCTAGTCAGCGCAATAACCGCAAATGCCACCTGAGGGTATCACAAATTTCTCCGATCTTTCGATCCGTCACACCACGTTCTCCGCCTGCTTCTGCCGTCAACGTGAGGTGGTCTTGTTGTCGTGGCGTGGTTGTTGGTGGGGTGGTTGCGGACCCCCGACCGAACTTGCAAATATGAAGCTGAGGCATCAACACCCTTTTCTGGAAGTGAAGATACAAAGCCAAACGGAATGTTTACTGCGCAAAAACCTACTGCAGCCCTTATATAATGGTCTTTCGTACGGCTCCATGACTTACGAGTTCCGCGTCACAAGAACGCTTCAGGGCGCTGGATGAATGCTATCTCTGTCCTTCACGAGATGATGGTATCAGAGTCTAGGATACACTACAGCTAAACAGCCACTACATTGTATTACGAGATTGTGAACGATGCTCAAGAACCTTATCAAGCTGTCTCCGCACTTGATGTAAGGATTTGACGCACCAGACACATCCACAGAGTTCACCCAAGTGCTACATATCGCTGTCGCATTCTCACTTCGGCTGACTATTCGGGTATTTAAATGGCATGAGAACTTGCACTCAGCTTGTACCAAGATCTTTCCACCATGTTTGGTGCCCGTTAGCAAAATCGACTCAGCCTAGAGCAACTAGAACTGGTTAAACTATCACACCAGTCTTTGATTATCTGAACCATGCTGTGTGCCTGGCGCAACAGAATGTCTGTCGGCATTGCCGTGATGGATGCGTGGCAGTCGAACATAGACGCTATAGTTTCATCAAATGTGCTCCACGTAGAGCTCATAGATGCTCTCATCTAGTACATCATGAGGGTTATCAGGGCGTTAAGCTTTTGCAATACCTGTAAAAATTGGGGGTATCAACACGCCGCAGTCGCGCTTTTGCACTCTATTGCCTCGTCCTCATGGAAGGGTCGTCATATAACTCGCAAAAACTATTGAGAACGACATTTTCCTGGATAATATGAGGGAAACCCTGTTTTGGACGTTGCTGGGTGACTGAGAGCAACCTCCCGTCCTTCCTGAGCTGCCCACCCACCAGAGGTGGCCTAGCGATTCAGCATTGTTTGGCACATCCCACAACCGAGTCCGTTTGGATATATGTATGGATTAATTAGGCTCTTTTTCATCAACAAAACACTTACTAACTCGTGCCTTAGGTTCGGATCGGCCGGCGGCAATGAGACGTAGTCAATCGACACCGAGCTGAACTCATTTTTTGTTGCTCTTGTATTCGACTCTCTGTAAGGTCGAACGTTGAGTCGTACGCGGACTCCTTTGTTAACTAAACTCCTTACATTGTTGGGCCCCCAATTTCGCAGTACAATCTTAGTACCTTTCGTATCCTTTGTGGCACGGAGGTCCTAAGTGACGTCTTCTTTTGCGCCAGTTGGAGATTGGTGAACGTGAACGACAGAATTGACATCGGCACATCGCAATGTTCATATGCCAACGAAGTTCTGTTGGGTATCTATACGGGTAGATTGGTCTCTGATCTGTCAAACACATACTCACTAACTCATGGCACAGCTGACGGACGTAGGCTTTCGGCATCGTTGCTAAACTGTCTTTCTACTTTCGTACTCGACTCTGTATACGCCTTTGCCTGAGTTCGGACTTTTACTTTTTACTTGTAATGCTGCGGCGAACGCGAATTGCTGCTTAGACGTCACCGTGCAGCACTACGCCATTCCCTCAGTCACCAGTAAGTGAGCGATTTGAAGTATACGCGAACCACTGGTAGAGCTCTGGGCAGCTAAGTGGTAAGCGTATGGCATAAAGAGACTTGTAAACCAACAGCGAGAAGGCTTGCGGAGCTCACGGCCATAATTGTGGTACGGAAGCTATAACACCCGCAGCAGACGAGAAATGATTTCGACAACGAGCGCTCTATTCTTGGCGACTGTGACAAATGTTGTAGTTGTTGAAAGCTGCACGAACCGGATGGAAGACGCGATCCAAACCACAAAGAAAATTGGCACACGTAGGCCGAGCGATATCGAGATCTTGGTGTGGTGAATTTGATTCGGCATGGCATAAGTACCACGTTAAGATCACTTGACCAAACAGCACCATCCCTGACAAAAGGTTGAAAACTGCATTTGAAAGATATTCAGATTGAGACTCACATTAGAAGAATCTGAGTTTTCACGGATCGATTTATTGCTCAAATGCAGACATGTTCGCAGTCAAGATTATCTTGCGACTGCTTACTGCAGTTCCGCAGCGCATGCACTCTTCTACCAGCTTTGTCTGCTTCTCGATGACCTTATTCCCGACGCCAGTATCGCCAAAACCCTTTGTCATCGAGCATCCAGGTGTCAGGAGCACGCTTATCCAAAGCTTGCAGACACGCTGTATGGCCCGGGCCCATGCATCGAGATGCCACTTCCTCGTACCTGTAGGAATCCTCCTTACTATCGAAGATCACCTCATAAGGCTTGTTCAAATACACCCTGCGAATCTTAACAGCGACTTCAAGGAGTGCTGAATGGACTTGAGCCACGATCGTCGTACATGCGGCTTCGAAATCTCCGGGTGTCATAGCCAGCAACTAGGCGGTTCCACCCATACCTTCGATCTCGCGATGAACAATGTTGTTCATCGTTTGGGTGTATGCCTCCCGATGCAGAGCGTAAATGCGGTATCTTCCATCTTCCGCACTGATTCGGCCCGGGTTTCTCAAGTGATACGTGCGGTAGTAGTGGGCGAAGCTAGCGCAGTATACTGTCTTCGAACCGGGATGATGGCGATGATAAGCCCTCGCGTCTTGCAGTCCTGCAGCGCGACCGTATTGAGCCGCTGTGGTGTCGCAGTATATCCCTGTGCCATTCAACTGCGCGAGTCTAGCCGCGTCAGTGGTATGGTCTTCCTTAGTGTTTGTAATTCGGAACATTGAGTGCCATCTCGCAACTGTATCTTGTATCGTAGGCTTTCCGTTCGGGCCTAGATACTGGACTCGCACTTCTTGGTCCGATAGTACATTGTCGACGTGCGCTTCGTGGATCTCGATCGAGGGGTCAAGGTCTGATCACGTTAGGTCCTGGTTGGACATCGCAGGAGAATGAAGTAAAGACGAACTTTGGTAGAGAAACGCCATCAAGGGGGCAAATATCATGAGGACAGAGGTGCATTTATTCAAAGAGAGAAAAGCAAGTCGACCGCGAGGACAAAGGGGACCGTTCTCCTTGAGTGCCACCGTACCCAGATGGTCCGCCCTGCCGAGCGCATGGATTTGGCGCCAGTTTCCCTGTTGCTCTTGATGAATCGTCTCTGATATGACTGGGTAGGGGTTGGCGTTTCGCTGTATTCGAAGAACAAGGCTGTGATCAATTGATCGATACGGTCCAGCTTCTGGATGCGCTCGTTGCGGCTTTGGCAGTCAAAGCTGCAATACACGTGGGTATCAAACTGAACGAGGATCCGCGTATCACGACCGCGCGTGTTCAGGTATGATACGGCGCTGCTTACCAGGTGATTGCAAGCGATCTCGCGACATGTAATAGCTACTCTCGATCGGGACATCCTCACGTATGGTTTGCAGGGGTTTCCGCATATACTGAAGATATGGATTGGCCGTGTCCGGAAAATGTCGCGGATGACGCGAATTTGAAGGAACTCAGGCTTTTCGAAAGCGTCAAGCGAGATTTGTGCTCAAACTGCCCGTTTGTATCGGACTTCGCGGGCACGGTGAACAGAGATATAGGCCCAGCAGTGTTTCACTTTCTCACTGCGGTCACGATGCCAATGCGAGCCACATACTCGCAGTCGCTCTGGATCTAAGCAGTGCTCACGGTGACCTCTTTTGGTAGGTCACTACAGCCAGAAGGAGAGCTGCGTACATTTGTAATCAGAGCGATGAGTTCGTGCTGCTACCGGAGCCACTTGCGGTCAGGGAGCGGTACATGGTGCTCGACAACTTGTTGCATGGTAGCTTATTCAAACAACAAAAGAGCACCACGTAGTGGCCAATCAATCATGTGGCCTGGTGTCCAGACTTGAAGAGCTCGTCGTAATTGTCTGAAGTTTGGCTGTTTATGCAGGCATCTATGTGACTTCCACTTGTATAGCCACCGCCGATAGGATGGTGAGGCTGTGGAAGTAGACTCAATAGGCTACACGGATGACTGTTCTATTAGTCAAGTTGTACTGATACCTGCGCATCTTTGAAATAGGCCGACTAAGGCCTTGTCGGTGAGCTTTCCACAGCCAATGGCCAGACTGACGAGCCGCTCTGTACTTCACGGCATCGACTGCACAGGCAAATCTGACTGATACTTGATCATTGTTATTACTCAGGAAGTCATGAACGATACCAAAATGCGCTAATTTGGTGGTTTGGGTATCATGATTTTGCTGGAGTCTGAAATCATGCGCTAAACGAGCATATTCACATTCTTACTTCTCACCGAGGTCCATCCACTCAAGCCCTATCTCGAGCTCATACGTAAGAGAATCATAGATTAGCACTGCTCAAATGCCTTGCCATATCATGATGTCTTTACGAGCCGAGACTCGCTCCAGAGATTCTATGATCTTCTCATGGCCGGTATCAAAACAGTCTTGAGCGATGAGCTTGTGGTGTGTCTCCCTATCGGGTACGGGAATATACAGGAGGTCTAGATTGGTAACCAGAGACCGGAGACTGATCTCAACGGAAGCAAGCATCTCCCTCTCGAAGCTTTCCCACTTCGCGATGTCTTTATCCAGCAGAATCCTAGGCCCTCCAAGCCCATTCATCTTCGCGTATATCTTGTTGTTGATCGTTCGAATAACGGCCTCTGTTCTGTAATTGCTCCAAGTAGCGGCTCGATGTAACTTCTTGAGGTGGGCCTCGTAGGCACCACCAAGCTGCGTAGAGGATTGTGGTCGTGCAGGATAACTGCAGACGGCGTATAATCCTGCTGGGCGGAGGTATTGAGGCGCTGAAGCGTCGATGTACAATCCCTCTTCCTCAACGAGTCCGTCTGGTTTTGGGTAGGCGTCCGAGGAGAGGATCTTGAACATTGTGTGAACAGGTGCGACTCTTCTCCGTTCCCACGTAATGACATCGATGCAAACGACAGGCTGGGCTTCGAAGACATCGTTCAAGTCTGCCTCGTCGACTGTGATTGGAAGGTGGAGCTCTAGATGGCGTCTTGTTAGCGGTCAGGATTTACTGTATGCGACTGGAACTTGGCGCACCCTCGATCAACCAAGCCAGCATACCAGCAAAGACCTTGCATACGAAGACGCAATAATTGTGGGATTCCATAGCTTCTTCTGCCTCGATGGATATGTATCCGGTTTCTTGAGCAACAAATTGATCGCCCAAGTCTTCTTTGTGGCAGAAGAAGAGATGCAGTTCATTACCGACTGTCTCTTTGCGCAACAGTACACGGGGATCAACCACTCTCGTGATGAGGGTGAAGATTGCGACCATGAACGTGGATATGCGATTGAGGGCATGCCTCTGTAGCGTGGCTTGCGGATTGCTCATGCTGAGACGAATTTGCTTGTCGTGTTTGCGTGGGATAGACAAGGTAGCGACAAAGGAGACGTCGAAGTACAATACCTTCGAGATTGGAAAGTGTCTTGAGGTCAAGAAAATTGGCTGTGTGTGCAGCGTGTGTCAGAGGTGAGGGAGAGACATCGACCCTGGTGTTTTGATCTTCCAGCGACTGGACCTCCGCTCGCTCTGCTGCGAAACCGGCCGACCATCTTCTTCACGTTCACCTACTCTCATGTACAGAAAGAAAAGGGATACAAGGGCTGATATGTGATTACATTCGCCGACTACAAACACCTTAGAGGCCCATCTGAAAGGGTGCTGATGTTCAATGGCCGAATGCGCAAGTCTTCAGAAGGTCAACAACGCAACAGACTTATACAACGAGTGTGTAGATCGAGAAAAAGGTGGGCAAATCATTCCGACGAGGATAGGTAGCAAGTCTGAGATTGTCTTTGCAGAAATGCTCTGTATGGCTTATGTAGATGAGCTGGACGACCACCGCAACGTATCACTTGGCGCCTTGGTGGTCTATGTAACCACGGCAGAATAATCGAGTGCCAAAGAAATACCCGGTACAACGATCTGCTTCTGGCAACAATCTTTCAGTAGAAAACTTGATCCTCTTCATTGAGTCGAGCGAAGACGATGCGAAGCGAAGGCAGTGAACTTCGAGTTTGAAATATTGCAGATATGCTATCAATCCGCGAATCTGCTAAGTTCGTCGGAACACAACCACAAAAGGGCTGTGAGGTTCTTTCTATTATACTCGGTTGTGTTCTCAGAGATCTGCCAGCTTTACTGGCCCATGTTGCGATGGGGAACGCGTCATTGTCCGCACTGTCACCTGGCCAATCTCCGCATACCGGCCAAACAAGTCTCACAAGTGACCCCGAAAAGCAAAAGAATTCACTCTATGTCCCTGTCATTGCCAGTGATCGAAGCAAAAAAAAGATGCCACGGCGCGGCTTTATACTCCTTAGAGATTCGCACTGTGAAAGATCAAATTAGCGAGTTCTTTAGGAAACGCAGGGCGCGGAACGCGTTGACCAAACAGAGTACATAGTACACACTTCTGGTTAAGCCTAGTAGTGGTGATATGCAGACTCGTTAATCGTATTATATAGTCGTATTATATAGCCGAGTGATAGCTGTTGGTATAGTAAGGTAGCAGATTGGTCGTAGCCTTCATGGGGGTGAATGACGGACTACAGCTGTATGCACGTCGAACTCGTGTGCTTTATGACAATCGAACTGGTTTATCTAGGATCTTTCACAGCTTTAGCGATGACAAGATGCTATCTGAACCAGCATATGGTGTTCACTGGGTCAATGAGGACAATAACTGCGCGTCAGCGCTTTTTAGCCTACCAACGAGTTTGCTTGTTCAGATGACATGCAAATACTCCATTCACAAATAGATAACCATGGCACACGAAGACTTGTACATGAACTGTATGATACGGGTCAGTACGGTTCCCACCGTTATGCTGAATCATATATTCGTTGCGTATTATATTAGAATCACACTATAGGATTGCTCGTGGTGCAGACCGGTCACAGACCTAGCTTTTGGTAGAAACAATCATAAACGGGAAGCATGCCATGTTTCTGATCTTTTTGACCCAGTAGTCGTATTGCTGCTAAAGAAGGCACCAGTTCAGTTAGCTGCCACATGACTTGCTGCCGGCAGTGTACTACATATCGTATAGCGCCATTCCAGGAGTATAGCTTGCCGGAGACGTTTGCATCGACATGGACGTATTCAGAGCCACCAAGCCATTGTATCCCACCAAACGTATGAGCCCCCACGTTCTTGCGCTCGTCCGACAGTCTCCAAGCATGCGCGCTAGCCAGTTGTGCACCTCGAACCCTCTCGACGCAATGCTAAGAGGTAAACAGTTTTACAGTCGTTCTTAGATGCCGCAGGTAGGTTGTAATGATGAACACCGAGGGAGCGAGAGGTTAGTGGGATGTAGAGATACTGTAGCCTAAGATATGTCAATTCGCGACTTCCTAAGTGATCTAATTGTACGTACCTCAACTGTGCCCTATGCTCTATCAGAAGGTTCCATTCTTCGAAACTGGCGTTGTGGTACTTACAGACGTCCATGCATCCATTATGGTCCGCAGCCACGTCTGAGTGCCACCTGTTGTTATACTATCGTGGAGGTTTCGAAAGCCTGAGCTCAGCCATTTTCTTTATGTTGTACCTGAAGCAGCTCCAATTCGCGCACCGTCATGTCGCTGAGATCCTACTCAGTGAACTCTACGCTGGTGGCAGCTAGTAGCGCCTCGGTGATGGCTGACTTTTGGAAACGAGGGCGAGGGGAAGAAAGGGACCGGCGCTCTTTGGATATGTGGTGCATGTATGAGGTTGTAAAGCGTGGCTAGCAAGCAATTGAACGCAATGTCCTTGGCTGGGCCGATTAAAAGCATGTCTTTGTCGTCGCTCGGGTCGACGTCGTTCGCAGCGTGAGAGGGATAGTGGTGCATGTATGCAGCCACACTGTATATTCGGGTACTGCAATCTTTCTTGAGGTGGGGATTAGCTTTAGTACGAAGCGATCCGAAATGGTTGTCATCCTTTGGCTCCATACGACGAGCTTCTTCGATCGCTGCAAGGGCAGTCGGATTGTCAATTTCGAGCTTCCCAATCCCCGTCCGGTATAGCTATCATCGCTCGAAGACCTACTATTGGTATCTTAGATCCCTAGCCCATGAAGTAACCCTAAAGTTGGCTGACTTTTGTTTCCCTGGGGGGTTTCCGCTGTAGTGTTTTGAGCAGTCGATCAGTGCGGCCTCCAAGGTGTGCTTCTGGCCGACCCAGTCTTCCATATTGTCGTGATTGGAGTCTTCTCTAGACAATTCTACAGAAGACTGTGACCAAGACGCCAAGTTTGGGTGAGCGGCTTGGATAGATCGAGCGTTTTGGAGGAGCAAAGTGCACGCACTTCCGCGCTAGTAATAACATCCAAACGCCCACGCTGCGAGCACAAATGACGGCAACTCTTGCTACACCATTCTTTCAAGTCACTTTCATATCTTCTCCTCCACTCATGCCCACCAACTCGTGTGTAGCCAGCATGCCAGTCGCCCCACCTCTCCCG
>Ga0265797_10003105_pt1 | contig 27007 bp, 18 predicted proteins | sample P2T30metagenome_FD_192433 | JGI IMG/M metagenome (GOLD analysis project Ga0265797, IMG submission 192433) | Plant litter microbial communities from East Loma Ridge, Irvine, California - P2 T30 | ecosystem: Environmental > Terrestrial > Plant litter > Unclassified | place: USA: California... | reverse complement strand
GATGGACGATCACAATATCAAGATAGGTGAATAGTATGATAATAATACTAGGAGCGTACAGGGTTGCCATTTCATACCCGCGTCGCCGAATGCCTGGCTAGCGATTCCGCGCGCTTTTGCGCTGCTGACGAGGGTGGTTCCATCACCAGTGGTTGAGGCGTAGTCAGAGGTGACACCACCACGGCTCTCATCAAAGGAAACAGCAGGAGGAGTGTGGAAAGGATCACCTCTCTCGTTCACCTGAGCGCTGTTGGAATCGTCGAAGCTGGTGTCTTTGAGAATGGCATGAGCTTCGGTGTTAGCATGCTTGGTGCGAGTCTGCTGAGCTGCAGATGCGGCCTCGGCCTCAGCCTGCTCTCGTGTCCACTCTGGAGAGAGAGCCCGTTCGCCCTCGGAAAGATTGTTGAAACGAGTGCTGTAGTCGTAGAACCAGAGATAGAATTGCAAGTTCTCGGCAGAGTGCTCAATGTATTTGAGGTAGTTCATGAAATCGCGGACGGTGCATGGCTGATATGTATTGTTAGCGTGAATCAAGACGGCTCGCGTAAATATCGATCAACGAACCGGGCAAGTGCCATTGTTGAGGATGTTATCGAAGGATAGAGCGTCAGGAATGCCGGCAGTACTGCCAGAGCTGCCAGAGACATATGACTCCGGCTTGTCTTGGCCATTGATGGAGGCAGCAGAAGAGGTAGAGACTTGGGCAGGGCGACGGTAGGTGAGTGAGTAAACCATTGTAACAACTATTTGATCGTTACGTAGTTGGCAGAAGTTTGAAACGGCGGGTGTTCCTGGCGAATGGAGCGATCCTTCAAGCAACGGCAGCGGGTAGCACCTTTAAAGGTTCACTTGAGGAGAGAATGTGAGAAAGAATGTGGAGTCCGAGGAGACTGCAGGGCGAATGTGAGTGAGAAGCAAGTGGGAGGGGCGTGAAGGTTTATGGTTTCCACTCGTCGCCGGGGCCCTTGAGGCAAATGGGCGTGGAGAGGCAGTCGGGCGTATCACAGGCTTCGAGGCCTGCCGAGCTGGTGGTAGAGCAAGGGCTTGCAGCGCACCCTTGCCACAGGTGATGCTAGCGCGAGATCCAGCCGGAGTCGATCTTGTGTCGTGCTTGGTGGAGTTTCCAGCATATAGGTAGTCGGATATACCCCCGCTAGTGTGCCAACGGTGCTCGGACGGCGGGCTGGATAGTGTCGCGGGCAGAGCGAGATATATCAAGCGAAATGGAGCAGCCAGAGAGTGCAAGACGGACGGCTGGCAGTTGTTATTACACACGCGGATGTGAATGAACAATGCTAGCTGACTAGGCCATTGACAGCGCAAGCCACCGGAAGTAGGCTGAGGAGCCGTGGGCTTGCTGCTGCTGCTGGCTGCATGTCGATCTTCCTGGGCAGAGCTGAAAGAGCTTAGAGACATGGAAGGGGCGCGGCGTGGCGGCCACGATTCGCCTCTGCGACCTCGATGTCGTCGCTATTACCACTGCCTGTCTGCCTTTCTTTGCCATGTGCAAAAAAGACTCGGCAAGGACAGTACGGGTGTAGAGAGCCATGGTTCGGCGTCGCCGTCATGTCTGTACTGCACCTCACCCGTCGGCCGTTACAACCTGCTGCAAAAGTCAGGTCAGAGTCATGCTGTCCATCCTCCCACGACTCTGTATGTTTCGCTTCTAACAGTACGCCTGCTACGGCGGAAAGGCGCCGCAAACCCTCACCCGGGCAGCGCCTCCCATCACGCGACTGATGCTCGCTTGCACAGATACAGAGCGATAATCTGTCGCTTGCTCGACAGGCTTGAAGTCTGTTGAGATTTGTGCTGCCGGGCCGGCCTGCCAACTCCCTTCGTTGCTGCTGCCGACTGGGCCTGGTGTCGAGTGAGTCTTTCAGACTACTCTCGGCAGAGCCACATCTCCACCCATACCTGGCGCTAAACACCTGCCACGGGCCTTTGACCACGTTGCTGGGATGGAGAGTCCGTCATGGGCTGATTCCGGTTCGCGCAATCGATCTGCTGCGGGGGCTCGTCTCGTCGCGTGCATGCTGCCGCCAAACCCAATTTGGAGTTTGCACCTTTGGATGCACGTTTTGCACCGAAGAACGCTGGGTTCCGAGGTCTCTTGCCTGTGCACGCCGTTCTGCTGGAAACCGTTAGTGACGGGAAACGCTGTGGCAAGGCTGACCCAGCACGCACGACCTCGCCTGCGGTTCCCACGCGTCGCTATACCAAGCCAATGTACGAAAAACTGCTGCTTCCCGCTGGTCGATGTGGAACCTGCAAGAAACTTCAATGCGCCATCTTTACGAAACATTGAGGCCGCCGAGGGCAAGACATGCGCAATGAGGGAGGCCCGCAGCTCTAGCTCCCCCAAAGCGGCCGCCATCTCGTTTACATATAGTAGGTACGGGTACGTACATTGGATGTGCCCTCCATCCCGCCGATGATCATGAGAATCATCACCCGCCTGCCTGGTATTGTGTGGTGCCATGTCAAATCATGTCCGAAGAATGCACCTCGCAAAAGCCTGCTGTCAACCATGTCTCTGCAGAAGATCGACAATTGTGCATATGAAGATAAGCACTTGGCAAGTCGCTCTCCGCTATCTTCGCTGGAAATAATAATGATGCTGGAAATATGTACGCATACGTAAACGTGCGTGCAGCCTCAGCCAGCCCGCGCACAGCTGAAAAGGCGAACAGACGAAAAATCCTGCCATTTGCGCAGAGAGGCTAGCGATAATCCTGGCTCATACCGACGCCACATGCTTGCACAACGTCAGTGCGCAGCAATCCCTACAGTACCTGCCTCCCGGGCCGTGGGATTGGATTGGATTGGAAAGCAGCATTAATCTCGATTATCCCGTCTCTCATATATGACCTCCGCTTCGCGCACCTTGAGCGAGGCGTCCAGGAACAGGACTAGAGCCTGACGCCGGCGTCGCACGGAGGCGGTGCGCCCATTGGCATTCGCTGGAATAGGTTTGCGGATGCATTGTTTTGTCGACCTTCTCGATGGGAATAGGTCTGCATCCACGTGCAGGTGGCATGTCCCGCTCGTTACACCCTCGAGGACGTGGAAGTGGAGAGGGCTGCTTGAGGGCTTGAGATTCCGAGCTGTCAAACTCCCTTTCCGGCGACCACGGCGTCGGGCACGGCTGCAGGTGGTTGTTCGCGGTGTTCTGTGCCGATAATCTGTGCGACTGCGGCTGGGGGCAGCTTTGACATTGGGTCCTTGATTGCGAGCGTGTGTATTCAATGTAATTTCGACCTTTCGCTGTCGCGGTCGCGATAATTGCGCAAAGTGATCGATTAACTCTCGACTAACGATATATTACAATTTCGCCAGTATTCATTTTCATTTGCGATCTCGGGGAGAGTTTCCGCTGCTATTTATTAAGGTGTATACCTTTAGATTGATCCTTAGAATATTGACCAGTGACATTCTAACAAGAATCGATGCTGCGGAAGGTGCATGTGTACGCAAATATCTGGCGACGTGTGGCCGCAAAGTCGCACCAACCGCAAACCCAATCACCTAACCCTACGATCTAATATTTCGATTGCTCAAAGGAGCATGTACTCGGTTTGGGAATTGAATGTACACCTCAAAGTACTCAATTGCAGACCTGTTCGAGCAGTCTTTGATTTTTGTTTGTTACGCGTCCCTCTGTCCTGTTGTGGCTCTGCATGGCTAACTTGTAATCCATCGTAGCCGCAATCGCATTAGACTCCCATTGTTTTTGTTTCGGGCGACGTGGAACACACCAAGTTTACATAGCCCGGACTCTTTCCAGTATCAGGCGTCCTACACCGGAAAAGCATCGAGAGTGATATCAATGATGAGAGTCCGGTCTTCGTGTCCCTCTCATGGAACAAGAGTTCTTGCGCGATTCATATGTAGCATGGATGGGGCATGTCGAGCATATACTTCGAAAGGCATGTGGCATTGCTCAATCATCTCGATCGCCACGTGAAAACTCTGGATATTACTCTGCTACGTACTTCGCCGTTGGCTTCTCGATGCCACAGCTCGTGCCGTCGACTACTTTGACCTCCTCCTCGCCCGCTGGCTTGTATTTGCCCCCTACTAAATCTTGCATGTACGTATAGGGGCAGTCGCCTGCTCCGCCGGCCACTGCGGCGTAGCCCCTGTGGCCGAACTGATACAAGTTATTCTCGACGCCCCAGTTCTTGCGCCGCTCCGAAGCGTCGCCCTTGCGGATCTCGCACGCGAAGATCTCGTCGGGGGTGTTGTTGCTGGATTGGCGGACGATGTCGCCTTCGGGGTTGCAGAACATGGCTTCGCCCACTGAGAAGTGTTCCGTCAGTCGTTTGATTTCTACGCATGCTCCAGGAAATGATACGCACTTGAGTTGAAAGTCCCATCGCTGCCTGCCAACGCGACACTAGCCGTCCACATCAGGTTGCAAAACGCACTAGCACGATTCGTTACTTCCCAGCTTGCTTTGATGGGGCTTGTGTAGCCAGCTGTGCGCAGCATGATTTCGGCTCCCTTGTACGCACACTCTCTGGCGACTTCGGGGAATTGCCCGTCGTGACAGATGATGTGTGCCATGCGTATGCCGCCAGGGCCGTCGAAGACTGGGATTCCGCGGTTGCCTGGGTACCTGTTGGGCGTGAGGTGGTGAGCAAAGCTTCGAGATGGATAGAATAGGCAGTGTATGACTGAAAGAGAATTACCATGGCTCGACCGGTACCCATGGATGTAGTTTGCGGTAATAGTTCACCAGCTCGCCTTTGTCGTCTATAATCAAACCCGTGTTCCAAGGCATACCGAGCGAGTTATGCTCCATGATCGAGAAACAGCCCCAGATTGCGTTCTTCTTGCACGCAGCTTTGAATGCTGCGACTTCGGGGCCGTCGAGAGTGCACATGATCTCTGGCTTGGTGAGCATGGAGAGTCCGTGGATACAATATTCGGGAAAGACGATCATGTCCATCTGGGCGTAGGCTGTGCGGGCCTTCTCCACGAGAGTGCAGACATGGTCTGTGGCGGTTTGCAGGCCGCTGGGTGTTTGGACTGAGAAGAGCTGCGACTGGCAGAGGCCGATTACGATGGAGTCTGAGAAGGACTTGTTGAGGCCACCGAGACCGGACATGGCTGGGCTGGTGTTGGCAGGCGATGTATTAAGAGCTGGGCACAAAGTATAATGCTGTTGGAATTAATTTGTTAAAGTGTACACATGTACAATAATAGAATATACTGTACGGCTATGACAGCTGTCGGCAGAGCGATGACACCTCATGCAGCCCTGTAAAGATATGCACACCCCCGATCTTGGAGATAACATGGAAGTCGTTGGCAGTAGTTTGCCGCTCTCATGGCAGATTGAAAGAGACCTCCGGGTGATGATAGGCCTGTTATACGGTGCGCAGTGGGCAAGGCGAGTAGTAATGAAACGCAAGCTTATTCAGCGCAGCAGCAAGCGCGCACTCGTATTCGCACACGCCCAAGCATACTGCTGCTACTCCTACTACTGTGCTGCCAGCCACCGTGGCCACGCGGATCGCTGGCGATGGTTGACGCCGAGAGGCGCAGAGTTGTCGTCAGCCTTTCCCATTCGCACGGATCGCGACGGACGCTAGACATGCGAGCGATGCGAGCCAAGGATATATAGTGCTTTATACCGGTAGATGCGGATGTCGAACATCGCCCCATGCAGCTGCTCAGCATGATTAATTAGCATAATTGCACGAGCATACGCTACCAGTAGACTCCACCACCTCCTCCTCCCTCGCAGCGGTCACCACGGACAGCGTTCGTCTCACACACCGCAAACAAACAATTCTTGGAGCTCCGCCATTGCCATTACCCACGTCAATATCTGCCGCAAGTCGCCTTCCGTGTTCCGAGCGTCCTGGAGAAAGGTCCATCCAAGGTCTCTCCTCCACGTCATTCGGTCAAGTCAGCCGTTAGAAATTGGCATCTACGACGATCACCTGGTTACCTTACTTAGATCTTGGAGCCGCGCCAGTCTTCGCCTCTGCCGAGCAATCCCATACATACACAATACACTCGCGAAGCCTCTTGCAACCCGCCTGTCTCGCACCCGCGACGCCATCCATTCGCTCCCGCCCATACATATCGCTTGCCGCGCAGCCCAATCGTGCCACTCAAGACACCCTCTGCCCACCACAGCCATTTAACTGTGCTTGGAAGCTGCGACTTACTGCTGGAAACGCTCGTGGAGGGTCCCACGCTGGCACGTTGTTGTGCGACACTCCTTAGGAATCCCCGCGAACATGCCTAGGCCTAGAGGTTCGCAGCACTGCTTCCTTGCTTCCTGACCATTCGAAATCTAACCAGCTGCAACAGTGCTTAGTTTTATGACCGCCTGGTCTTCCAACAATTCGGAATCCGGGCCAAACTCACCTACCAGAGCCTCTCGATCGCAAACAGATTTCCCAACCCAGACTCCGCCTCGAAGGCCCCTACCGCCCATTAATACCGCTACGCCGCCGGGTGCCGCGCAGGTGCTAGATCAGCTTGCCCAATCTTCGCCTGCGCCGAGCAGCCCGGGCACCCCATCAAGAGCAAGAGCAGACAGTCGGGCAACATACAGACCGGAGAGCATGGTGCAGACATACCAGCCTCAGCAGATGGATGTCTCCCAGGATACGCCGCCAGAGCTGGCGCCAATTTTCAGCTACCTGAACAGCCACAGCAACAAGCTCTATCAAGAGGGATACTTTTTGAAGTTGCATGATTTGGATTCCCGTGGCCGACCAAGCTCGGAGAGAATTTGGGTCGAATGCTTTGCCCAGCTTGTCGGTACGGTTTTGTCTCTGTGGGATGCTGCAGCGTTGGATGCTGCTGGCGAAGATGGCGAGGTTGTTCCTACGTTCATCAATTTGAGCGATGCTTCTTTAAAGATGGTAAGCCAATTGCTGAGAGACAACCATTCGAGTCTCTAACCAAACTACAGATCGAGTCGCTTCCAATGAGCGGAGCGCAGGGCGGCAGTCTCCAAAATGTACTCAGCATTTCCACAGCCGCAAACAATCGATACCTGCTGCATTTCAACTCCTACAGCTCCCTGACACAGTGGACTGCCGGCATTCGCCTTGCGATGTTCGAGCATGCAACTCTTCAGGAAGCGTACACAGGCTCTCTCATTGCAGGCAAGGGACGATTCTTAAACAATATCAAGATGATTATGGAACGATCGAGATTCACCCATGAGGATTGGGCGCGTGTACGATTCGGAGCCGGAACGCCTTGGAAACGATGCTGGTGCGTGGTCTCTCCACCAGACGAGAAGGAGTACCAAAAATCACAGAAGACTCTGAAGAAGAGCGCATATGACCGGGAAGTCAAGATGCCCAAGGGCAACATCAAGTTCTACGACACCAGGAAGGTTACGAAGAAGACCAAGCCGATTGCAACGATAACCGACGCTTACGCTGCTTATGCGATTTACCCCCAATCGAAGCCGCTGATCGATCAATCGACTCTGGTGAAGCTCGAAGGTCTGGTCACCATACACGATAGCACTGAAACTACCACCGAGGGTTTTGTGTTCGTGATGCCTGAGGTGCACGCGGCCGTCTCAGGATTTGAGATGCTACTGAGATGGCTATTCCCTGTTTATGACACCTTTGCACTTTACGGCCGGCCTTCAAGACTGATCGCGGACACACTAGACCAGCGTGGACTGATGTTCGCTTTACCGTCGGATCGCCGCTACGGATACCTTGACACTCTTGACGTCTCAAACCTTATACACGCGCCAGGAAGCTCAAATTGGAGCGAACGACAATGGCGCAGGGAGATGAAGAAGATGACGTCCGAGAGGATGAGCACATACAGGGAGAATGGACTCGGAAGTCTGCGACAGCTTAGCCAGCGGCGGAACACTGTGTCACGAACATCTCTGCCAGGCAACAAGGGCGGTGTCCGCTTCGACGATGGCTCTGACAACTCTGCGCCCCCATCACGGACTATATCTCCCCTTCCCAAGAACTCTGGCTTCACGCCTCCCAAGAGAACGGATTCCGCACCACCTGCTCAGAACGGCTATACTCCGCACAAACGCTCAGCTTCTGAAGCGCACGACTACCGCAAGTACATGGCCGAAACACCTTCACGCCTTTCGTACGAACAGAGCAGGCCTGCCGAAGACGATTTGCCTCCACCTCCACCAAGACATGGCGTTCCTATGGGATCGCTCCCGATGCGCCCAGCAGGAGGGCCTGGCGGACTGGAGCGAATCCAATCAGAAGCCGAAGTCCCGACGATCGGCAATGTATACAATGACATGCACGCACAGGCTGCATCAACACCATCCCTTCTCTTGCCAGTGGCCAGCCCACCGGCTTTCCAGCACAACCCGGGAGCGCGTCCGGCCAATTCACCGATGGCACCACCCGAGCTGCGTCGTGCCCATTCGAATGTCGATGCGGCGACGCTGTACCAGATGCAGGATGCAGCCCGCGGGCAGCGGACACCGGAGGAGGAGTATGCTAATGAACAGAGCAATCAAGGAAATAGGGTAATTTCTTCCCAGACGCCGAACTGTGAAAAATATACTTGATGCTGATCAGTGACTAGGGCTGGTGATTTACGATGAAACGGCGATGCCGAAGGAGCCGACGAAGCAGGTGCTATTTTCAGCTGCACGAGGTGCACTATGCTTCGAAATTCAGGCGGTGCGACGCGGGAAGTGGCTCGAGAGTGGGTCGGAGGCGCCTGCACCAGCTCGCATGGACCCCGAGAACGGTCTTTTGATGACGTGGAAGCCGGCGGAATATATTGGTGGATGTTTGTTCTTCTCAACCTCTTGATATACAGCAGTTCAAGCACCTCAGAGTATTACAAATGCAGTCGTTGCAACCAGACCATGATATATCCCAGAAGCCTGTCCCTGAGAAGGGTCCCTCGAATTCCGAGCAGCCGAACAACGAAATCCCATCTGATGTCTCGCCGCTCGCCACGCCTCCGAGCAACGAGAGCTCACGCAACAACAGCTTGCGAGATGCTTTTATCGACCAAGATGCACTGGACCGTATCCTCGAAGACAATGAGCGCACAAGTACTATGCACAGTGCCGCTTCCACCGAGCCTGACTATGCCAGCACCGTCGGCTCGATTCACGAGGAGCGCCGCCCACCCGTTGAACGCCCACGTGCAGGAAAACTAAAGACAGTCGGCAACCCGGAGCTGGCCCAGAATGTTCCCAAAACCAGCAGAGATGAACGTGTACGCCACTCGATCTACAAGCAGAGCGCAGATGTGCCCAACATCAATTTCGGCCCTACCTACGCTTACAAGCCTTCCGGACGCCCAGGCAGCAGCGGCATGAACCTGGACACCAACATGGATGGACCGAGCAAGCCAAGGTCCAAGGATAACTTGCGTTCGTCAGGTCGCAACACTCCCGGTGGCCTGAGTCCGGGCGAGAACTACAGGCACTCGTACTTTGGCGGCGCTGTCGATGGCGACCACTCGCGAAGCCATAGCAGGAGGCAAAGCGTAGCTTGGACCCCCAGTGGTGGATCTCCTAGCCATCAACAGCGCCCAAGCCTTACACCTGAGCAGTGGGTGCAGCAGAGAGCTGCCATGGCAGCTCAACCACAATACGCACCTGCTCCCACCCAGCTGGCACACCACCGCACCGGCTCTTCTGGCAGCTTCAATGCCCAGCAACAACTCCGAAAATCTATGACCAAGACGCCGCCGCCTTTCGGGCGCAGCCTTTCTGGAGACTGGACGCAGCAAGTGCAGGACCAGCGCACCCCGCCTAGTCGGCCACATTCACGGGGTGCAAGCATGTACCTGACTCAGCAGGCACAGCCGGCTCAGCCTAGTCGTCCCAACTCTCGTGGTGCTGGAGCTTACCTGGATCAGCAGCCTGTTCGCTCGGCATCTCGTGGTGCTGGGGCTTATCTTGACCAGCAGCCTAACCGTCGCAACTCTCAGGGTGCTGGAGTCTATCTCGATCAGCAACCTAGCCGTCGCAACTCTCAGGGTGCTGGCGTGTACCTCGATCAACAGCCCAGCCGTCGCAACTCGCAAGGTGCCGGCGTGTACCTTGATCCACAGCGTAATCGTTCCAATTCCCGCGGTGCTGGCACATACCTAGACCCGCTGCCTAGCCGCCCTAAATCTCGCAATGCGGGCGCCTACCTTGATCAACAGCCTAGCCGTTCCAACTCCCGTGGTGCTGGGATCTATCTCGATACACCACCGAGTCGTCCTCTCTCCCGCAGCGCAGGAACGCTCCTCAACTTTGGGATGGGGAGCACGCAACCGGGCAACCTTTCTGCCCGAGAGCAAATGCACGTTGCTCGCGCCACAGGCACCCCGCTCCTCGACACGAGCGCCAACGCACGAAAGAAGCAGAACGTTGACGAGAAGGCCAGCGCGGGTCTTGTTGGCGCCATTGGAGTGCGTGAGAGGGAGAAGGCTGCGATGAAGAAGGGCCACCGCAGCAGCATGGTTGTGGAAAATGCGATTCGCGCCAGGCAGGACCAACAGGCTGAGGCGCAGATGCAGGCCTACCAGCAGCAGATGCAAGAGATGCAGCAGCAGAACTTGTACTATGCCCAGCAGCAAGGTTATGCGGCACCGGTTACGCCGGGCACGCAGTATGGGTATGCGCCTTCGATGCAGATGCAGCAGCCACAGCAGTACCAACAGCAGTACCAACAGCAGCAGCAGATGTGGCCGCAGCAAGGAGCACACACTCCAGGTAACAGGCAGAGCTGGTTTGGCGGAAGCTACTTTGGTCAACCGCAGTAGTAAGGTGGACGGTGTTTGGGATGGTTAGACTGCTACGACTATTTTGGTGTTCCTTTCTACCTTGTTCATAAGTATTGGAGCGACTATTCACTGGAAATGCATAGTTTGATGAAAAACAGGTGTGCAAAAATCTGTAACTGCAAAAGTTAATCTTTATTAGCTCACGTTTCCGCTGGTTATGACGCTCCACTTGCCTGTTGCTGGGTGACTATTCTGTGACTCTCGATCCAGTTGTGTCTCACACATACCTTCAAAACACCATTTATCTTCGTACGCAAAAGTCCCTGATCATTCACGATGACCCACACTGATCTGGGGAGGGGAGAATTAAGTTTGCACTAGTGCGTCAGTAGCGCGCGCTCGTGTGAGCGCCCTTCTCTTGCACTCGACTTTTTCACCACCAAACCATCACAACCCCGCTCGCCTACCACCACGCACGGGCAGCACAACTCTCCATAGCCCGACAGAGCGATCCCTAATGACATCCATATACTCAACAACCACTCTCACTCCCCATTGCCGACCCTAAACATGGTATCTCTCGCCGCCGCCGCTCCGCCCGGCGCCATGGGACCACCACCCACTCCCAAAGCCATGCCGCCACGACCCACCATGGGTCTCAAACGCGACAGCTCATATATGGACACCGACGATGAAGTTTCGACGGCAACCAAGCGACTAAAAGTGGCTTTCAGCCCGAATGTGGACATCAAGATCCTGGACGAAAGCTGGAACGAGAAGAGCTTCGAGCTCGTCAAAGAGGAGGTCCGTGTGAGCATCGAAAGGCATGCCGACCTCAAGCACGACGTGCAGTACACGAAGCTTGTGGCTCTCCTCGGGCAGGACGCGTTTGATGGCGATGCACCTAGTGGCAAGCTGCTGAGGAAGTACCTCCTCGCCCTCGAGGCGCGCGTGAACTCCTTAGGCGAATGCGGCAAGCTGGTCATCGCTGCGCTCGACCTCGCATGGCTGGGCCGGGACGAGGTCTTTGTAGGACTCTATGTACGCTTCTTGGTTTCTCTAGCCAGCGCTCAAAGCAAATACATCCCTGCCATTCTGGAGAGACTGGTGTCGCAGTTTGCCAAGCTTCCCGCGTCACTGGGCCGCCTACCAGGTGAGGAGAGCGTGTCGAGGGCGCAGATGTTCGTGCGGCTACACATGGCCGTCAAGACATTGCTGCGACAGGTTCCTTCCGCGAGTGGCATTTTGACAAAGACGATGAAGGTCGACTTCCCCAACGACCTTGCGACCACTAGATCCTACATCCAATACCAAAAGCAGCTGCTTAGGCTAGCGGAATATGCTACTGAACTCAAATCCGAGGTGCTCGCCCTGATAATGCAAAGACTTGTTGGCGTCGACGTGCAGATCCAGCAGGATTTGGAAGACCTGGCAGACGAGTCAGAGGAACGCCTGCTCCAAAGGCCTAGCTCTAAGGATGGCGACAACGAAATCGAGGACTCTGATGACAGCGACTCAGACTCATCTTCGGAGGAGACATCAACTGAGGACGAGCAACGTCTGAAAGAGTTGAGACTGAAGGTTGCAAAGATGGACGGCACACTGGATCTGCTGTTTGAGTACTACGCGCCACTGATTCAAGACGGCTCGGACCCTGAGTACAACGAGGCCTACCAGCAAATGCTGTCACACTTCACCACATTCATCCTGCCTAATCGCACAAGGCACGCACAATTCTTGCTCTTTCACTTCGCGCAGACATCTGAGGAACACACAGGTCTGTTCACCCGCCGTTGTGGCGAGCTGGCCTTTGTCAACGGAATGCCTGCCCAGCGAATCACAGCTATTGCGTATCTTGCGAGCTTCATCGCTCGAGCATCTCATATCTCCAGTCACTCAGTCCGCGATGTCGTCTGTGCTCTCAGCGAATACCTTGATGCTATCCGCAAGCGTGCCGAACCTGAGTGCCGCGGTCCGGACAGGCGGTCATACGCCATCTACTACGCTGTTGCACAAGCACTCTTGTACATCTTCTGCTTCCGTTGGCGCGATCTGGTCGTCGGCTCTGCCAACCCCGAGCTCGATGGCGATGATTACAACGCAGATGATATCCTCGCCGAACACCGCGACCTTGCTTGGCTCAGTGGACTGAAAGAGACTCTCTCCCGCAACATCTTCTCCCGTCTTAACCCGCTCAAGGTCTGCTCGCCCGCCATCGTAGCCGAATTCGCCAACATCGCGCGTCATGTCCGTCTAGTCGAAGTGCTTTCACTTCTAGAAAGCAACAAGCGCCTCCGTCTTGGCCAAACATCTGGCTACTACGGCACTGGAGGCCGCCACGCCATTGACATCGGCCGCCGCGAAACAGCCTGGGACCGCAAGACCGGCGAAGCACACCACCAACTCGAGGCGTACTTCCCCTTCGACCCTTACCACTTGCCCAAGAGCAAGCACTGGGTCGAGGGCGACTACAACGAGTGGAAACTGCCCCGAGGCATGAGGCAAGATGACGACGAAGGCTACAGCGACGAGGACAGCGACGACGAGAGCGAAAGCGATTACGACAGCGACGACTCCGTCGCGGAAGTGATCGAAGGCAACGCCGCGTTTGTCGACAGTGCTTCGACGAGCAGCTAGGCGCGCTTTGTCTTTGACGACGACTTTCTTCTTGGGAACTCGATGTTCCCCTTTTGGTTCTCATTACATTTTGAACAGCGTTCTCTGTCCCTTCATTCCTTGAAGACGGACAAGGCTTGTTACAGGCATCATTGTGCCCACAACACATATATTGTTTATTGGGGTGTTCTTTTTTTTTTTCTATTAGCGAGGCGCTTTTCCGGATGGCACAAATATGGGCTATGGCGTTCTGGTTTTTTCATCTGGGTATGCATAGCGAATGAGCGGATTATCTGAATTGTGTTTAGATGGGGTTGAATCGAATGAGAGCCGCTGTTGTAGTATATACCCAGTCGAGCAACGAGGTAGCGAGAGACACAAAAGTATAAAAACTTCTACGATCACCTTTTTGTCTGTCAGATGTTACCATTCGTGAATTTCCGTTTCAGAGCAGTAGATTTATTGAGCGCCTTGGTCGTTGCCTTACACGATACAAAGATACAAAGACCATGTCGTGGAGCTCACCCACGATGGAGCACATAGGCGCCCAGAGCACACACGATAGGACTAAAAGAAAATCAAGATCTCACGGCAGGTAGTAGCTGAGTCGTGAATGTTCGAATTATTTGTTATATGCAACACCAAAGCAGAGTATGTATGTGTAAAAGAGAGAAGTGAATAATAAAAGGCCATTCCAGGCCAGGCTAGGCCGGCTCTCACTTCCATGCCAGCCACCGCTCCAAACCAACTTCTACAGCCGTTCGTTCATTGCTTGCTGCGGCAAGTTTCTCGCTCGCTCGCGCGCCGGCACAACAGCCTCGAGCTGCTATAAAACACCCTGAATGAGGTACGAGAGCCCCATAATGCGGTTCTTCGAGAGAAGAAGAAGAAAGAATGCCAATCGGTCTAAAAGCGCAAGATGGTATCATCAGAGAGCAAAAGAAAAGGTAAGGAAAGAAAGGACGATCAAAAAAGGCCAAAGATGAGGTATTATGAGAAGCGGACGCGCGGGGAGTCATAATCCCTCGGACCCTCTTTGGCGGTGGATGAAGTTGAAGGGAAGCCGTCCGGATAGCATGCTGATCGTGGAACGTGGCATGAGTAGGGATTTTGTTGCCTGTGGAAGGCATGTCGTGGGGTCGAGTGCAATCGTGATATCGGGTCGCGCTTGAGTTCGAATGGATTCGCAAATGTCAGAGCGGCGTTCAGCGACGGTGGCTGTCATCCATGTTGCCGGTAAGCTCAGCGACGCGAGCCTTGATGCGGGCGACTCGCGATTCGATTGCTAGGAAATTCAGTTAGCTATGATACGCAGGGATGTGAATGTTGCAAAATTGACTTACTTTCTTCTTCGCTCGTCGCGCCATCATCATCAGTCCTCGCGCTCTGGCTCGGACGGCTCTGCTCTTCGCTAGCTCTGGCAGCAGCACGACGCTGCGCATTCTCACGAATCTGGGCCCAGCGATCCTGCATCTGCTGTGGTGCGTACGGCTCACGCTCGCCTTCCTCGGAGATGATAGACACAGCATCAGCATGTGCATCGTTGCGCTCCAGAGGCGTTACAAAGCCTTCGTCGGGAGTCTGCTGATTGCGGTGGGCAAATGAATGTCCTTGAGCACGTGAATCAAAGCCAGACTTAACCGGCGAGTCCGGTGCGTCGTTCGCATCATCGTCGATAGAATCGCGAGGCATAGCTGCAGGCATGTCGTCCATGGGACCTTGATCAAAACGAGAGAACTCAGCCTCTGCATTGCGCTTCTCGTTGATGTCGCTGCGGTTGACGTTCACATCAGAACCGGTGAAGAGCCCGGGCGACATAGGTGAAACAGGTTCCTTGTAGTGCGTGGGAACCTCGGGCTTGAGCTCTGCGAATTGGTGCGTGACAGGGCTCACCTGTGGCTGCTCCTGGGTCGGAAGTTCGTTAAGAGAAGGTTCCTGCACGAAAGATTGCTGCCTGGAAGGCGCATTGGATACTGATTCCTGAGCCACAGCAACCTCAGCGGGCTTCTGCGCCGTGGTAGGAGAGCTAGGCTTCTTGCTGCGCATTTGGGACAAGCGGCGGGTAAGACTCGACTCAGATGGCGGAGACAGGGTCGCTTTCTGCTGCTGCACATCGACGGAATTGCGATTCATCCTGTTGCGTCCGAACATCTTCTTGAAAGCACCTCCGTTAGGGACGGGCTGCTTCTTGAGCACATTATGCTCTTTGGCTGACTCCGGACTAGCGTTGACCTTGCTTTCCAGTGCTCTCTGCGCGGCAAGAACAGCTGGACCACGGTTTGGCGAGGCAGAGGCCCTCACTGTCTGTTCAGTGTTCTTTCCACGGAAAGCTGGGTGAATCTCAAGATTACTCTGCTTGGGCAACGGCTTACGTTCGACCTTTGCAGAGGTTGCAGGAGAAACACCAACTTCCTTGTTAAAGAAGTCAGCGGAGGGGCGCACTGTCGGCTCAAACGCAGGACCTTGGTCGGCGATCGGGGTGTCCTTCTTGGTTTCGATGGGAACGATGTTGGTCTCTGAGGCCTTTGGCGTTTGAGTAGCAACAGGGGCAGGCGGAGATGGCTGCCGTGCTTCTACTACGGGAGCTGACACTGGCGCTGGAGCTGGTGTCTCTTCTTTAGGCAGAGCGGGTAATTCCCGATCAACAATATTGTCCTTGGGGAACATCGTCGAATCAGGAGACAAAGCTGGGTATTGGCCATTTGTAGATGGAGCAGCGCTCACGCGACTCATGTACGACTCTTGGCGTGTCAGATCATCTTTACTGTCTCCTCTCGTGCTGTTGAAGTCTTCTCCAAGGTACTGCGCACGCACGGCCTTCTTGTCGTAGCTGTTAGCCCACTTCATCGCTGGTCCTGCGGCGTTCTGAAGTCCAAGTGTCATTGCGCTTGTGGTCTTCGAGGCTGCGTCATCTGCGCCCCGGCCACGTCTAGCGAGCAAATCCGACTGGCCATTCTGCTTCTGAGCTAGAACAGCTGCTGCTGCCTTGATCTTCGCTTGTTGATCGGGTGCCACGCTGTGTTTGCTTGGAGTAGCCGATGTGGTACGCTCCAGCGGCAGGGGAGGCGGAGACAGAGTTGATTTGTCGACCGTCTTCTTTCCGCGGCCACGCTTAGTGAAGCCGAAGCGGCTCTTCTTCTCGACAATGTGGACGCCCTCCATCGGTTCAGGGGAGGCGCCCTGTACTTGTTCTTCCATGATCAGCCATTGCCCGTTCATTATGGATGTCTCAATGAGCGCGCAACGGCCGAAGACAGCCTTGCGCTCGTTCGGCTCTTCCCCAGAGAGACTTGTCATCCAGACCCACCAGAAGGCATCGTCCAGTTCGGTAGTTGCAATTGCGGCCAGCTCACCAGGCGCAAGGTCGTTGTTATCGTTACCAGAGTTGGCTGCAGGTGTTTGAGCCCGAGAAATTGGTGGAAGAAGATCTCCAGGAGGTACGAAAAGCGGAGTGGTTGGTTTGGGACTGCCATTGTCCTCGAAGCCCGAGTTGAGGAAATCGGCCCAGGATGGTGTCGTTGGCCTTCCATTGTTGTTGTTGTGGCTGGATCGTGGCCCCGATTGAAGACCGCCAAATGGCTTCGGGGACCCGACAGTTCCGTTGGACGCAACTGGTGGTTCAGTGCCTAGGTCAGAGAAGCCCATGTTGGAAAATGCTGACCACGACTCCTCAGGTTTCTGGAGCTTCGCGTGTCTCGATTGTGCAGGAGCTGATGAGTTTGTGGTGGCAATTGCATAGAGCACACGCTTGCACTCGTCGGTCAGTGCCTCAACAGGGTCGTCGTATTCCGAGAATTCCTGCAAGACACGATAATTTGACTGGTACTCGAAGTGTTTGGCTCTTCGCAGCATAGCAAAAGGTCCGGGAGATACAGTATCAACCAGCATGAGGACCCTGGGCGTTGTCCTCTGCAGCAATGTTGGTGTTTCAGGTGGATATTCTGTTTGTGCCAACAGTGCTTGCAGGGATCGTGGAATGCGTTCAATGACGGTCAACGATGGGTCGGTCTCGCCAGACAGAGATCGAAGATAGGCGAAGAACAAGTGGCTCGTTGCGTCCGCAGCCGCGATCCAAGATTTATAACCACCCTCGAAGCCTTTGCCGTCGTCTGAGTGATCGAAAGCCCACCAGCCTGCCAGTCGAGAGACCTTTCGACCGCCCATGCCATTGGTCTTGCCGTGGGCCGCTACCGCCGCCAGCAAGTCGAAAAAGTCGACAACAATGTTCTTACGGGCGGGCGACTCTGCCGCAATGGGAATAAATGTCTCGAATGCATGCCGTGCCTGGTTCGACTCTTTCTCGCCAATCTTGAAGGCCTCATATACCGGCCAAGTGACGACACCGCCTGGCAGTCTGCTCCAGCACCATTTGAGCACACTGCACAAAACATGTGACTCTGTGAGTCGGAGCTCTTGCTGGAGTGATTCACCGCGGTACTGCTGTGCACCGGAGGCGTTTGATTTGAAGAATTTGGCGATAAACGCGCGAGCGGGTGTAGGATCGGAGTCCAGGCGGAATGGAAGGAGTAGGAAAGGTGAGTCTAGGGCCTCAGCTGCAGTTATTCGTGTTAGCGGAAGTACTTTTGTCCATGCTTCAATTGAAGCTTACCTCTGGATTTCATGTGGGCTGTGGCATAGTGTATGAGCTCCTCGACCTCCTCGGGCACAACCTGGGTGCTGTTCCATGTTGATTGATATTTGGGCTGCACAGGCACAGGCGGTGGGAAAAGGCTCTCGGCCTCGGCCTGAGACTTTTCTTTGGCAGGAGTGGCACCCTTGCTCCTGAGGCGGGAGAAGAGAGGCATTGTGGCACGGAAAGAGTGTTACACCGACCCGCTTGTGCGAGCGGAGCAGTACAAGATCAAAAGTCGAAGGTTGCGGGTAGTTGCAAAAACATTAATTGGAGAAGTGGCCGGTATGAGGTCGCCTTCTAAGAGTACGGGAGCGTGAGAAACGTGGCGGCGTGAGGAGAGGCGATGTGTGGTATGGTCGGCAACGGTAGAGGAGAAAAACTGAGCGGCCGTTTGATGCGCGTTGGCAGGTCGCGCGTCCGTGTGGTGCTCTTCACGGGATACGCACGCGAAAGGGGCGGCGGATCAGGTGATGCGATGCAGTGGTTATAAGTAGGTATGTAGTGGGTGCGTTGCGGTGGAGTGGGCGGTATGGAAAAATTGTGGGAGTGCGACAAATAATGAATAGAAGCGCAGCGTTATAGCAGGCAGGCAGGCGAGCGAGAGGAGCCACTCCGGCGGGCGGTAGTTAGTCGTCTTTGCTGGCGATGCTGCAGGAGGAGCGCGCCCAAGGCTTTTGTTATCAGGGGTTGACAATCGCGACAGCTTAAGCGTCCAGGGTCACGATGCAAGAGGAATAGTCAACAACCGTGCTCTCGGTAGTAGCTCGAGAGTGGCAGCGAACGAAACCTTGACCACGGCCTGCTCATGTCCCTGATGCTGATCCATTGGGCCGTGGCGGTATACACATTTGACGCCTACGAACAACCCTCCTCTCCTTCTGTCATCTATCGTCTCCGCCACGCAACCCATTAGCCCTGCAAGTGCCTCCCATTGGTACAGAGAGGTACAGCGCATAGCGTTTCAAAGCGCCCTTCACTTCCCTGTTTCACTTGCATGCAGCCCACTACTTCGGAAGCTGCGCTGGAGATCATCTCCGAAGATAGCTCCCGGCGCCATGACGCGCTAGTGCACCACAGCAAAGGCTCAAAAGGTCCATAGGGCTTCCTTCGCGGGAGCTGACATGCGCCGCACTGATGGGGCAGATGTGTGATGGGTCAGAATCACATTGACTGCAACTGCCTGCATGGCTTAGGGGGAGGACGAGGCCCACGGCATGGGAGATCTTGATCGGAAAGCATACCACTCCGTCCGTACATCTCCGTTACGTGACCATCGAAACAAGAGTCAGGAAAGACCCTGCTACCACGAATCAATCCGATACCCACGTGTTTTGCTGTCTGACCCTACGATCGTGAGAATCTACGCTCAGCGTCTCCAAGACAGATAGATCCCGATTAAGTACAGTCTGTGCTCTCCGTGTCGTCAATTTTATCTCCTGCCGGCACTATACAGATCTCACGTGAACTACTGCTTGTGATACTGCCAGCTCCATGCAATAAAACGAACATTTCTGGGGCGCTACGAAAGTACGCCACTAGATCTACGCCTCTTCCGGTCAAGCGACAACGATGTAACGTCCTGTCCAATGCGCACCTTGACCTCACCAAAACCAACTCTCAGACTGCGCACTGAGCTGGGCAGCAAGTCTGTGCCATCACCAATGCTTTTTCCTGCATTGGTGACGCCACTTTCAGATGGCCTTTGCAGCGACCAGGCGATGCTGATATGGAATTTCTTTTTTGCCACCTGCAAATCCCGATCCTGATTCATCTGCACTCCTTGCTTGTGCTTGGAGTGGCTGTGTCCATCTTCCTCGTACAGTCGTGGTTGACCGTACGTTTCGGCCACGGAATTGCAGGCGCACAGCAACTTCATTAATTCATCGTTGCTGTCCGCCACTCGCAGAACAAGAAACCAGCGAGTACGGTCCTCATTCGGATGCCATTGCAGCTGTTCAAGGCGTGTTGTAAACGACTTGACGCCGCTACCACTGACTGCCTCCTTGAGGGTAGGCAAGAACTCATCTTTCTGTTCGGTCTTCAACACCAAAGGCCGCGAAAGAGACACATGCAATGGCAACGCGACACCAAGTTCATTCTGCAGCAGACTGCGGACGTCATTGTCGGCACCTTGCCCTATCGCTCCAGATTTGTCTTGTGGACCGATGAGTTGCGCAAGGATCTCAGACTCCTCTGGCGAAGGACTCCCTCGGCGGCGTCAGCGATCGCAGTTCGCGCGCGGCGCCGAGGAACAAAGAAAGTTGGAAATACAAAAGGAGGTTGAGGGTTCACTTACATTCGAGATAGACATGCGTGGGCCAATTTCCAGGTACATGCGGCGTTACCCTTTTGCGACCGCCGTGCAGCGATGGATCGTCTTGCGTGCTGGTGCGCACAGTAGACGAGTATAGATCGCGGAACGACTGGGGTAGAGGAGGCAGGCTGGAGGGCGCGTTTGAAAGCCTACGCTTTTTTATTGCCTGGCTGTCGGTGCAGCCCTGCGCCTTGTCGTTGTTCTCATCGTCATCCTCCACTTCCGAGTCTGAGTAGTCGACCAGAGCCATCGCTCTGTGCGATGATGTCTGCCCGCGCTGCTTGCGTAAGGTACGTCTCTCGGCTTCTGCAAAGGATGGCCTAGAAGGTCTGGACGGCCGCAGTGTTCGGCACGTGCGGAACGGATGCAAATGGGAGCCCCCTCCGCGCACAATATATTCTGGTCAGCGAGTGCCCGGCGATGACGAGGCAGCCCAATCCTCTGCCGCAGCGTAACTTGACAGCCCAATATTGGCAGAGTGCACAGACAGACAGCACGCGCGGAGGCAGTCGCAAGCAACTTTGATAGTGACGTAGTTGGGTGGAGCAGCAGCCTTCAACCATTCGAGATGCAGGCTCGCTCGAGGTACAGTAGTAAAGTACATTCACAGCTGCTGCCTCGCCAGCTAGCACGCCTCTTTCTTCCTCTTCCTGTGCTATTTCCAATCTCCTCGCACATTGCTCACCTCAGCCCGGTGACAGTACCAAATCCACGAATCAGACAAAATGGCGTACGCTGCCGACTCGAAACAGGTATGTCTGCATGATCCAATGCCACTCCCAATCGATTTGTTGCTGACCTCACTCTCAGGCTACCGCCGAACTAATCAACCCATTTAACGAACCAGAGCCCGCTCACGAGACTGGCCCTGGCGCGCACTTTGGCAGCACCTTTGCCGGTATGCCAGACACCAAGACTGGATCGAGTTCATCTCATGCCCGCTCCTCAAGCAACCCATACCGCAACAGCCCACAGAGCAAGTCCGGTGTCTCTAGCACCGCAAACCCCATAGGCCAGTCGACCTCACCTCGTGGAAGTGGAAGCCCTCGCATCCGCGACAGTCCGACAAGCCGCACAAGCCCACCCACCAAATTCCCGGAGTATCGCGAGGCAGGATCTCCACGACGTCAGCGCACCTCCAGTGATGCACCTCCTCCAACATACGATGCTGTGGTAGGTAGCAGCAGTGGTGGCCACCGTCGCCGCACCAGCAGTCTTGCCCAGCGATACCCAGGTGACGAAAGCCACAAGCCTCTCGACATCATCCGAAGAGACTCAAGGAAAGCCAATAAGCCGCACCACCTCAAGAAGCGCTCTATTCAAGGACCCGATATCATCGATCGTCTTGATCCGGCCATTGGTGGCCGCGCCTACCACCACGAAGGACCATACGACGCTGCTTCGCTGGCGCGCAATAGAGACCCCAAGTACGCGCCTGTCGCAGCTTTGGAAACCACCAACTCCGAGGCTATCCGCGCGACTCCTCAAGAGAACATTAGGGATGCTCTCGAGAAGCACAAGCCGCTCGATGGTGTCGCTGTGGTGCCACCTGGACAGCCAGACCGCCTTGGCCGTACTTACAACTATGAGGAGGGTACGGACATGATGCGCGAGGGCTTCAATGGTGGTCCTGGATACAAGCAGTGGTCTGGAAAGGTGAGATCTCAAATTTCAACATCTTTGCCTGTATCACTTACTAACGTGCAAACGCAGGACTACGACCCAGATGACCTCAGAGGCCAGGGCGACTCATTCACACTCGACCGCGCACTCCGCGCCCACAAGATCGACGACGATGGTGGAATTGAAATGCAAGACACCGCCGCACTGAGATCAGAGTACAAGAAGCAGGAACGCCAAGGCATGCTCGACAAGCGCGACCCAACAACGATCGCTGGCGATGACAGCAAGTACGCCGACATCACCGCCGCCAACGATACCGACCTGCACAAGTCCCACAGCATCAAAGACACCCTCAAGAAGCGTGTCGGCAGTCTCAGGCGCAAGCACAGAGAAGAGTAGGATTGATTGGGTGAAAGCGAGAATGGCTTCCCAGTGCATTTTTGGCTCTGCTTAATTTTCTTTTGTATACTTCATTTCTGTTTCCAAAACCTTCCTATGTAATTTATCTCGCAAGCACCGCGGCCACGATGCAGGACATATTTTTGGCCATGCGTACGAAAGCAAACGAATATAGATCATGACTTTTTTTTTCTTACATTCAACCCTCGGTATGCTTCCACGTTCTTTGCTTGTTCCTTGTGAACGACGATAACAGTTTTATCATCACAATGCTTTGTATAGACAGAAAGCTCTACACGTAAAATGTTTTACGCTAGTCTATTTGAAATCATTGACCCAAAATTGGTACTCGAGGGCCACGACTTGAAACCCACGTTTCTGCTGTACAGTATATGCACTTTCTCCTAGAAGTCCGATTCTATGGAATGCTGTTGCGCCGTTAAATTGGAACAGTGGGTAGGATGCGCGCGGTTCAGCATCCCGATTCTTCCGCGGATGCGAGCACCCGTTGGCTTCAACCTTAGCTGGATATTTGAGAGGCAGTCTAACGATGACCGCATTATTGAATTCAATGATTTTTGTATTCTCGTTCTACCTTTGATCTTGAGGTCTGTTGTCCTAAGCACCGTTTACTATTTCTCAGCAGATCTACAACCTTAACATTAATCGTAGTGTTAAACTCTCTAACGACGATCTAACGATCTTCTGCGACAAAAAGACTTGAGCTAGAAGGAAGAGGAACCGACTTCCACGCCACAACCACAGCGATAACAACAACAATGGCCACCACAGCACCACCACAGTCCACCACCCAGCTCGCTTCACCCGATCACCAAGGATCTAAATTAACCCGAACAACCAACACCCTAAAATACCTCTACGACCCAACCCATGGCCCCCAACCAGCGCACCTGCGCACCCGCTCCCTCCTCCGCAGCGCTCGCTACATCACCATTTTCATCTTCTGGCGCCTGGTCCGCTACGCCAAATACGCCGCCATGGGCGCTCTGGCTACCGCTGTCGCTGGCACGGCTATTGGGTCTGTAGTTAGCGGCGCGGCGTTTGTTATTGCGCCGACGGGGATTCTGGGCGGCGCGGGCGTGGGGTTGTTGTGGGCGGTGGGCAAGTTTGGGTGGAGGAGGGCGAGGGCGAGGGTCGAGAGAGGGAGGAAGGGCGAGGACGCGAGGGCGGATGAGAGGAGGGATGCGGAGGGGGAGGAGGAGGTCAAGCCTGTGAGGGTGCCGAGGACGGAGCCTTGGTAGAGGGTGGTTTGGAGTGGCTGCTGGTGTGAATTCAAGGCGGTCTTACGTTGCTTGAAGGCCTTCATATCGCTGAGGCTCTTTTTTCAAAGATATAATTTGGAGTTGAGCGTAATTTGGGATTGGCCATTGATAATGTTCTGATTGCACGGACTTGTATAGTAACGATCCATGGATCCTGGAGATGTTGCCGGCATGTTCGGGTCAAGGAAGGTGGAAACGCTTTCGCCCTTGGTCGTCGGTTTGGCGCACGGCATGAGGCATAAAGATATTTTGATAAATGGAAATTGGTGAATAGTAAATACTTCGAAGTGAGCACTTGATGTTACCAGGCTCGTACATGTATCTACTTGAGTCTGGAAAACGTTTGTAATGAAATGTCCTCAGCAAACAGCATCTAGTAAGGTACTTACTTCGATGGTCGATCCATCTTCTTTCCAGCAACTTCAAGGCTTGTATGTACACGCTAGCCTATTGTATGAACAATACATGTTACATGTACGTCAATGCATTTACATGTACATCTACATGTAGCTCTAACCCAGTGGAATACTAACCCTAAATATCTTGATGGTGCCAGCTCCACCGCACACGGACCTCACTTACGTCGATCGGACGCAGGGGTTCAAACTCTATCTCCGAACGGCTGGCGCGAGCGCTCTCTTTGACGCCATCGACTGCCTAGCTACCTTAGCACAATCGCACATATGTAGCACCGTGTCACACAAACAAGCACAATTGACTACACCTCATCCTTGGCACCTCACCGCTTCACTGCGTCCGAAGCGTAACATCAATCCACCTCCCTCCTGCCACGACATGCAATAGCCGCCAACCAGTCCTCCACAATGCCCTTCAAGGCACCCGAAAGCTATGAGCTCGACCGTCCGGTCTCACCCTCGCGCGAACCCTTCGATGCTCCATACCGCTACAGCTCCGACTCCGAAGTCTCGGTGATCAACGACTTCGACCCGCTCAAGAGCTCCGACAGGCCGTACCGCGACGATGCCTCGCAGCCTCTGCGCTCCGTCTTCGACTCCGACAAAGGCGCCCGGCCATTGGCATGGCTGGATACTCAGCGGCAGCGCGGCGGCTGGCAGCGCTGGCTGATCCCGAGTCGCTTCCTTTGCATCCTGGTGCTGTTGTTTGTTGCGACGTTTGTGCTGTTGTTGAGCGCGGGCGGAATTTGGGTGTACCGTGAGGCTGTGCCGAAGGATGGTCTCAGTGAGCCTTGGTATCCCAGTCCCAAGGGAGGAGCTGTCAAGAGCTGGGAGGAGAGCTATAAGAAGGCAGCGGACCTCGTTGGCCAGATGACTCTGGTCGAGAAGGTTAATATCACGACGGGCACGGGTTGGAGCATGGGGATGTGCGTGGGCAACACTGGCCCGGTAGACAGGTTGGGATTCCCGAGTTTGTGCTTGCAGGATGGACCGTTGGGTATGCGGTTTGTGGATAATGCGACTGCTTTCCCAGCTGGCATTACTGTTGGAGCTACGTGGAACAAGGACTTGATGTATGCAAGAGGCAAGGCACATGGATTTGAAGCGAAGAAGAAGGGCATTCATGTCTTGCTCGGACCGTCCATGGGTCCTTTGGGTCGACTGCCAGCTGGAGGTCGCAACTGGGAGGGCTTTGGCTCAGACCCAGTGCTCCAAGGCATTGCCGCTGCGCAAACGATCAAAGGTATCCAAGATTCAGGCGTTATCGCGACGGCGAAGCACTTTGTCGGAAACGAACAAGAGCACTTCCGGCAATCCTGGGAGTGGGGAACGCCCAATGCTATATCTTCCAACATCGACGACCGGACTTTGCACGAGATCTACGCTTGGCCTTTTGCCGACAGTGTGAGAGCTGGTGTTGCTTCTGTCATGTGCTCGTACAACCAGGTCAACAACTCCTACGCTTGCCAGAACAGCAAACTCCTCAATGGCGTATTGAAGGATGAACTCGGATTCCAAGGCTTCATCCAGTCCGATTGGCTCGCTCAGCGTTCTGGAGTAGCAGCAGCTCTCGCTGGCTTGGACATGTCGATGCCTGGTGACGGTCTGCTGTGGCAGGATGGCAAGAGTCTCTGGGGTACGGAACTCACCAAGGCCGTACTGAATTCTAGCGTCCCGATGGACCGCTTGGATGATATGGTTCTGCGTATTGCTGCAGCTTGGTACCAACTAGGCCAAGACGATCAGAAGGTCTGGCCCAATGCGACGAACGGCGGAGGTCCCAACTTCAGCAGTTGGACGGACGACGAGTACGGCGAGCTCCACCCTGGTTCTCCCAACTCAAAGGAGAAGGGAATTGTCAACAAGTTTGTGCCGGTCCGCAACACCAAGGAAGGTGGTAACCACGACGAGCTTACTCGCAAGATTGCTAGGGAGGGTATTGTACTTGTCAAGAACGAAGACAATGTGTTGCCCATCCACCGCAAGGGAGATAGCTATCAGTCCAAGAAGAGTGGAAAGAAGTTCAAGATTGGCGTCTTCGGCGAAGATGCTTTTGCCAACCCCAAAGGTGACAACGCTTGTGCCGACAGGGGCTGCAACGAAGGCACACTTGCCATGGGATGGGGCTCGGGTGCTGTTGAGTTGCCCTACCTGGTCACGCCGATTGATGCACTTCGCAAGAACTTTGATGCCGAGACGATTGACCTCACGGAAGTCAGCGATAACCATGATGCGAAGGCAAAGAAAATCGCTAGTGAGCAAGACTTGTGCATTGTGTTTGTCAACTCAGATGCTGGAGAAGGGTTCCTAAGCTGGGGTGGCGTCAAGGGCGACCGCAATGATCTGTATGCTCAGAAGGGAGGTGACGAGCTGGCGCAGACTGTTGCGGCAAACTGCGGTGGCACTGGTAGCAATGGAGATCCTGCTGATACCATTGTCGTCATGCACACCGTTGGCCCTGCTGTCCTGGAGAAATGGATCGACCTGCCTGGTGTGAAGAGCGTGCTCATCGCGCATCTGCCTGGCCAGGAAAGTGGAAACGCCCTCGCCGACATTCTCTTTGGCGATGTGAATCCATCCGGTCGCCTTCCATACACCATTGCAAAAGCCGAGAAAGATTACGGACCCGATTCTGGCATTCTGTACTATCCCAATGGTGTCGTGCCCCAGCAGGACTTTAAGGAAGGCTTGTACTTCGACTACCGTTACTTTGACAAGAACGATGTGACTCCGCGATACGAGTTCGGCTATGGGCTTTCATACACCAACTTCAGTCTGTCCTCGATGTTCGTCGACTCGCAACACCTCACTGGTGGCTCCGAGCCAGCGCCTCGTCCCAAGGGCATCGAGCCGCCGAGTCTCGACACAAAAGTTCCTGACCCAAAGGACGCGCTCTGGCCCGAGGGTCTGCGCAAGCTCAAGAAATTCGTCTACCCGTACATCAGCTCCGTCTCGGATGTCAAGACCGGCCCATACCCATACCCGAAGGGCTATGACACACCGCGCG
>Ga0265797_10003103_pt1 | contig 27013 bp, 36 predicted proteins | sample P2T30metagenome_FD_192433 | JGI IMG/M metagenome (GOLD analysis project Ga0265797, IMG submission 192433) | Plant litter microbial communities from East Loma Ridge, Irvine, California - P2 T30 | ecosystem: Environmental > Terrestrial > Plant litter > Unclassified | place: USA: California... | reverse complement strand
GGTCTGCAGCAGGCAGGGCAACTCACCTCGTCCATAATACCTCACTTCACTGTTCGGCGTGATCTTATTCTTCTTCGATGAATTCCCCGACAACTCGCTGCTCGCGTCGCTGAAGCCGCTCTTCGAGCCGCTCTTCATCGTCCGCTCTTCTTCTTCCATAAGCGGCGCTGTTTGGTTGAAAGTCTGCATGGTGGGCGTGTGAGGGCCGGGTACGGTGCTTGTGCGGGAGGGGTTGCTCTCTGTGCGGTTGACGTTGGGTTTCCACGATAGTCCTCCCGGGTTGGGTGCAGACGTCTGAGGCGATGGAAGGCTGCCGGCCGTGTGGCTTCGTGGGATGTTGGCGGGTGGTTGGAACCGGCGATTCAACGGGTCTGAAGCGGGATGTTGGTACTCGCTGTAGGTGTCGTATCCGCTGTCTGCTGCTGTCATTGCGCCTCCGGAGCCGGGTCGGTCTGCGTAAGCGCCACCTGCGCTTGCGTTGTACTGCTCGTTGGGATCTGTCTCGTGGAAGAAGGTGTGGCCGTCGCTGTGGCCTTGCATGGCGTCGAGCTGGGATTTGACGGACTGGTATTCGAGTTCCAGATCGGTGAATTTCTCGAGCAATCTCGAGTGGGCTTTCTTGAGCTGAGCGAGCTTGGCCTGGCTGTCTGCTACAGCTCGTTGTATGAGCATCTGTGTATCCTGAGACGGTGCTTGGCCACCTGATCGAAGGCCGGAGCTGTATTCATCCGAAGATTCCACGCGTGCTTCGAGCTCAGCTATTCTGCTGGTGTAAGCATGCTTCAGTCGTTCAGAATCCTGCTCCCTACCAGAAAGTTTCATCTGCAACGTCTGCTTTTCGTTCTGCAGAATCTCCATTTCCCTCTTTGCGCGCTCGAACTCGAATTCGCGGTACTCGTACTCGCGCATGCGCTGTCCAGCCTCCCTGAGTTGCTCTTGGACGTCCTGTAGTTGACTCATGTCCCTTTGGAGCAATTCTAGCTCGTGCGATTTATTCAACTCTCGTGCCTCACATGCAACGAGCAATTCTCGGATTTGCTTCACCTCCGTTCGGAGTCGTCTGAGCTCGGCCGCCTCCGCCATCCAAGTCTCTTGCTCCTTCTTCATACTGCGAAGACGATCCAACATGTGAGTTTCCATGTTGTTCGCTTGCTTGCGAGTCAGTGCAGAGTCTTTCAACGTGGCTTCGCGTGCATTGCGGATATGCTCAAGCTGCTTCTTGAGCGCTCTGTTTGCGTTGATTAAGTTGAGTGTTTCTGCCTCAGCGGTGGCATCCTTGACGTTCTTCCGAGACAGTTGACCGATGTGCTGCGAATATTGAGCTTTGTGCCATCTCTCGAAGTTGAGGTCGTTCTTAAGAAGTGTGATCTCGCGTTGAAGGTAAGCTAGATTGCTTTGTGGCGTCTCCTGTTTTTCCCGAGAGGCACGATTGGATGCACTGTTGCCTGTTTCGGGGAAGTCATCGACGCCAAGCGAAGCAGACCTGTTTGCACCGGTCGATCTGACACGAATGCGTAACCCGTCATCGTCGTCAAGGCCGTGTGGACTGAGCAGTGGGCTCTCAGGCTCAGTACTTTGTGCTGACAGAGGAGGCATGTTGGTCTCCCGCCAGCTAACGCCAGAACGCAAGCTTGCCTGGCTAGCCACTGGAGAAATTTGGTTGCTGCCTGGCGCATGAGAAGTGCTCTGAACGCTCAATGGTGGGAACGGAGGTAAAGCTGGGAGTTTTGCGGTCGGTGGTGGACCAGGGCTTGCCAGCATAAGTCGTCTGTTGTTCAATAGTGCGTTGCACTCGGCGACGACGTCTGCGGGTTCCAATTTTGACCACTTTGGATCAGTAAGCTCTTCCTCGGGCGTCATGTTGTAGAAGTTCGAGTGCATCAGGTGGACTTCTCTGTACTGATCTGTGCGGCTACGGATGACCGCCTGGTCCAAGTCGAAATCATCGGCACCGGGGAAGTTGAGGTTCTTAAGGAATTTGCGTGGCTTGCGTATGTAGCTCATGAAGTTTAGAGGGTACAGTCCGTAGAGGTAGGTGAAATAGCTCAACAGTTCCGGCACTGTAGTCTCGACCACGTCTACGTCTGGTCGGAGAACGTCCCAAGAATTGTCTTTCCCAACGGCACCATAGTCATGCTCATCATCGGAATCTGCATCCAAGCGATCGTCGGTGACCAGATCCCGTTGAGCATTTGTACTCAGTGGGCTGAATTTCTCCCAGCATAAGAGGCGACTGTAAATTAGGCACAATCGAGGCAAATGTACGCCAACCGGACCAGGTATGTGAGGAAGAAGCATTACCAAGCTCGTCAGTGCGACCGACAAAACCGTGGTAGATGTGTCGTTCATCAGACATTTCAGGATATCTTCCACAAGCGGAGTGTCGACAGCCGTGTAAGTGTGAGGGACCTGGTGCTTCAAAAATGTGCCCAGTAAAGTGAGTGCCTGGAGTCGACAGCTGGCGATCCGAACCAGATCGTCGATGTTGGCAAAGAAGTCCTGTGTTCTCTTCTTGCCAAAAGCAATAAGTACGCTCTCGACTTGTTGAGCGATTTGTGCATTTTCGGGGGCCACCAGAGCATCGTCATCTGAGACTTCACGTGTACGCGCGATGTATATGCCGAAAAGTTCACCGCAAAGTCGGCTCGGCAAGCGGGATTGAGTCTCATTACCAACCTCATCGTCGTGATGAACCATAGAGCCAATCAGAAAGTCCTGTGCATCGTCGAGGGCTTGTTTGCGGTATCCGGTCGAACTGATAACAGGCTTGATAGCAGTCCGCCACCAGTCCCAGATGTCGGCCTCGGCAGTGATGGCGGGTCTGAGTTCCTTGAGGACGCCGCAGAAGGCTCCAGACTTGTGCGGGCTTTCGCCAACATGACGCTCCCAAAAACTTTTGAGTTCTTGATTCGCTCGCAGTGACTCTTCGTCACTCAGTTCGCCGTCGTTTTGGTCGACAAAGTGCTGGAGCATGCGTCTCGCCTCGGCTGGTAGAGACGACGGCGGCTTGGCGGCGGAAAAATGAGCCTGCAACGCCTTGGTCGCATCCTTGATAGTCCTGCGATCCGACATTGTTCAGCATGAGGTGGAAAATGTTGATTTCGACCCGAGGAATTGGGAAGCTCGCCGCGTATAGCAGGGCTATTATGGGGCAGATGGACATGGTATTAGAGAGGTGAAGGGCTTACCTGACGGCCATGAGTGCAGAGTGGAGCAGCCTTGCTCCAGGTCCCGAGGAAATATCCTATTTGGACGAGGTACAGCAAGGCTTGACGGCAGGGCAAACCTTTTGTGGGCGGTACTACAGCTGTCAGAACAGCGAGGCGTGGTTGCTTTTAGCGCCTGCGATGCTCCATGACGGAGATCCGGGGAGAGGTGTGCGAATTGTGCCTGTGCAATTGGGCGAGATAAGGGAAATTCAGGCACGCAGGGGCAAGGCAGGGCAGAGCAGGCGACGGGGCATGGCCCAATATGGCGGAAGGGTATAGGTAGGGACAAGCTGGTGAGGTGAGTGAGAGGGCGACTTGTTCCTTCGCGTGAGAGATGATGAGATGTGATGGGATGCGATGCGATGGGATGATGGCATGGGATGTGCGATAAGACGCCCACATTTGCCCAGCTTCCCGCGCTTCCCTGCTGCTGCTGCTGCTGCACAAGTCCACGTTCTGTTTGTGCCTCTGCCTCTCTTACAATAATAGGAATTACGTGCATCCTTTGCTACAGGAAGACGTCGGCGTACCTGATTGCAGGCCGCCTGTGTCACTCTGCCGCGTTGGCGAAGTCGCAGCCTGCCACACACGCCTTCTTCCTATCTCGAAGCGAGAGGCCTAGAAGAGGAAGAGACTCTGGCAATATGGCAGTATTGACTCAATCTGGCGTCCAAGGCGCTGAGCCATGCGCGCACGCACCCGTCTGTCAACCTGACACCTGCCCGATGCCGACCCAAGCGCACACTGCGCCATCCTTCGTCTTTGCCATCCGAGCAATAATCTTCCTCTTCCCAAGTCTCCGGCCCCCAGTGAGAATCATGGCCGTGCTATCAGGCATCCTACCGTCCCCGGTAGCTACTGGACTGTCGCCGACACCCCCACCTCTTCCCATTCGTCTGCACGTATGCTAGCATGTGCTAGCAGCACTCCCACGCGAGCTCCCAACGCTCGCGATCTGCAAACGTCTGTAGTTCCGGCCGGCACATGTACACAGTACATAGTAGTCTAGTAGCTGTCTGTGAGCCTGCGAACGCAACCGTTGGCTGACCACGGCCAGGGCCACCCGTTCACATGCGAATGTCTCACCAGTATCAGTGTATAAGGAGAGAGATGGAGGTGTGAACATGCAGCTCTGTAGATCGCACTGAACGAATCACAACTTAGAGACCTATAATGCGAGATACGATTCGTTTGTCTCCCAGGACCACGGTTGAGCTCTCTGCTGTCAGATTGACGTGCATTGCTCAGGCCATCATCGTACCGGGAGGAGAAGTGTACGCCACAGCTGTCTCAGATTGTCCCTTAGGGCTTCGAATCGAAGCCTTGTTCTGATATCTCTGTCGTAAAGTGCTACGCAGACAACCCTGACCACCCTGATAGTTTGGTATCTCGACCCCTGTGCCGTGGCCTGTCAAAGGATCCGGAACACGCCGCCGAGTGCCCAGGATTCTGGTATCGCAAGTCGGAGTAATGCTATCGTGTAATCCTAAGCGAGTCGGGTTTGCGATTACATGTTTGTCTGCACGTGAGAATATTTATCTTGAGTACCCAGGGATCAAGTACTACGTAGACCGCCGTTTTCGTTGGCGGGACGGCATGGCTTCTTTGATCGTATTGAACACACTGGCTTTTGCTTCCACTATCCCATCGAGAGATAGAACAAAACCCGCTGCAGACTCTTGTGGTATATCTAAGCTGTGGTTGGGATAAGGTGGAGAACTACATGTAGTAATCCGAGAAAACATACGTACACATGCACTAAGCCTTTTTATACACTTGTATCATGTTTCTTGTCCTGATGCCAACCATGTCTGCTCGTAAGGGTTAGTGTTGGGGTCATCGTAGAAGGACTAGATCACGTTGCTTTGCAAATAAATAAGCACAAAGTCGTTTTACAACCAACATGACCATTAGAGATGGTTCAACAGGAGGTTGTATATGCAATTCGGTGTTGTTGAGTGTAAACCTTGGTTGCAGGCGTAAAGGGCGTTTCTCAACGGGTAAACGCTTCGAAATCGAGGCTCAAAATGACGCTTTGGTCTGAAAATGTTATGTTTACCGGCATCGCCCTTCCATTGTATGGCTCTATTAGCATTATCATCTATATATTCGAACCACATTCTTCCATTAAACCAACCCAGACATCCCCACCATTCATCCGCTCAACATCTCGCCAAGCCATCTTCGTTCCCATAATCATCATCATAGCCAGATACTACCGATCAACAAAACCCAAGTATACACAATCACAAACGCACCGCGCCAGTACCGCCAGCTACCCAGCTTAGTCCTCTGCAACCGTTTTGACGATTCTTTCGGGTACGCAATACCAGTTTTCGGATCGCGGTCGAGCAGTTCTTCCCTGTCTGGCACGGTGGGTGGGCAAATGGCGTAGACCTATCGCAAGGGTTAGTAAATATCGCACAAAGCCAGCTCAAGAAATAGAACTTACAAATGGTGTCATTGCCGACACGGTAGCTTGCAGCCAGAAAAGCGGTGGCCATCCCAGACGCGTGACGAGGTAGATGAGTTTGTCGTGAGTCGTGGTTGCGTTGCCGATGATGTAGGCGCTGCGGATGCGTTCGAGGCCGTCTGGTAGAAAACAGCGCAGGAGCGTGAGGACGACACCTGCTACGATTGCGAGGATAAATAGTAAGTGCACCCATGCCAGTTGGTGGACGACGACAATCCAGAGTCGGCGAGGTAGCGAAGCGCGATTCTCTTTGGATCGTTCGTTCATGGCGGAAGTAATGCTACCCGTGGATGTGAAGCCAGTCTTCCTGCCTCCGAGCTTCTCGGGTAGAATGAACGAGCGCACGTATGCGAGGAAGACGTCTAAGCGTAAGTTAGTAGCCGCTCTCACCGGAAATGCTGGTGAAAATGCTTACATGGCGAAATGAACTGCTCCAAATCCGTATCGTACGATGGGAGACGCACATCGAACTGCTTGTTGATCCGGTGAGCAATCACTGCCAAGAGAATCTGGTGGATCCAGCGACACAGCATGTGTACGGACACAAGTCTGATCAGAATCTTGAGCTGTTGCATGTCGGACCACATGATGAAAGGGTAGCCGCAGAGCAGGGTGAATGGTAGAGCAAGATATACGAGCGCCAGAGGAGCCTGGACCAGATGCTTCAGGTCGAAACTCATGCCGACAGCTCTCTGTCGCCATGTTAGGTGTTTGCCAACAGCGCCAAAGAGACGGAGTTTAAACATGATGGCAGTCTGGACGTGGCCCACAAACTGGAATAATAGTGTTAGTATTGCATCGCATGCATTCAGAAGCGATATCACATACCCATCTCGTACGTTGCTTGACATGAGCGTTGTATGATTCGGGCACAGAACCATGCTGCAGGGACTCTGGGATAAAGCACGTCTTCCAGCCAGCGCCCAACATCTTGGCCGAGCAGCAGACATCCTCGGACAGCGATTCGATTGGGAAGCCTCCGATCTCTTCTAGAGCCGCGCGCCTCATTATATATCCGGAACCTAGACAGTCCGCGTGGCCAAGAGAGTCGTGGATGAGCTCCGTGACACCGCTGAATTGATGCATGGTCTGAATGAGAGGATCATTCGGCGGGCAGTCATAGAAGGTCTATATCTGGTGTCAGTCACTCGCAAACAACCCCGTATGATTAATTTTTCATACCTGAGGAGGACAAGCCATTGCCATCTTAGCATCATTGACCATGTGAGGCAAGAGCGCGCGCAGAAGGTGTCGTTCTGGGATCATGTCTGCATCGATTCCAACGACATACTCCGAGGATTTGAAGAACTCCGAGGTATCTTCCAATTCGTAGACCGTGGGCGGTAAAGGCTTCGCGATAGGGGTCGGCATTTCGTCTGAGTCAGAGCCAACTAGAGTTGCAGCCGACGACTTCTTCGAGGGAAAAGGTGATGCTGACATGTCCTCAAAATAGTTGGTAGCGACTCGCCAAGATTGGTTCGGTAGAGATTTGGAGAAACGCAGTCCATGATTGAGGTTTCCTGCTTTATAGTCCTTGACCGTGGGCTTCTCGCGGGCAGTGTATATCAGTTTCGGGCCGGTGATCTCCAGACTCTCCACTGCGGTACGCAGCTCTGCCGACCTGCCATCGTCGCTCAGGAATACACGGTATCGCTCTGTAGGGTAGTCGATGTTGCAAGTTGCTCTCACGGTGTCGAGTAAGACGTCAAGGTCCTCGCCGCAGCATGTGATGATAATGTCGACTGTGGGGACGTCTTCAGGTCGTTCCCATGAGAGGCTGAGCTGTGGTCGCTTTGGCTGGCGGAATGCGATGCTTCTGAGGAGCACGGGAAGTTGTGTGGGAGCTACAATGTATATAAGGTCAATTTCGATTCAAAGTCAAATTCGAAGTCGTGTATATGTACGCACCAAATATGAGAAACTCGATAGCCAGGAAAAACCAGGCAAGGCCCAAAGCGTTGGCGGGTTGAATCGTCTCTTGAGCAATTACAAGGCAGTATATGCGGTAAGCAAAATAGGCTGTAAAGGTCAACACACTCAGCATTGCCGTAGGCGGCATGAGCATCCAGGCATGATTGTCAAGCGGCATGTTGGTGAAGCTGGACTCTGGAGAGACCAACTGGTTTGTGTCGAAGCCGTCTAGGTATCATTATGAAGAGGGAGTACGGGTTCCCCTTTGCTGTATACATGAGAGGTGTGGGTCGGTATCACTATGTTGCGCAGGCCTACGATGGTTTCGCCAAGTGTGTTATGTCTTGCCTACAACGTTCTCCAAGGCATCGCAACGTTTCTTCGAGCTACCATTGACCGTGCTCGGCCAATGAGCCGATTGTACGAATGAATCGCTCCGTCATCATTCGTTTGTGGTACACCATTCTTCAGGGCACATGTAGCATTTCGTGTTTGAGCAACACTGTGAGTGTTGTTATCAAGTTCATGTCAGACATGCCAGTATGATACCTTTGGCCAAATTGTTGGTTTCATCGTCGATTTTGTCTTTGTTGAGATAGTTCCCACGGAGAAACACAAGCCTTGTGATGGTCTACATTATGATGCGGAATGAACGAAGGCAAGAGTCCATGCCACAAGCGAGTCATGGCGATGGTAGGCAAAATGTCTCCCAACTCAATGACACGCAGTGCCCAGCCGGATGAGAAGTATGAGAGCCCTATCTTCTTGGGCGGAAGGAGTCTCAGAAGTGAGACAGAAAGTTTGTTGATGAGATGAGATGTCGTCCCCATGGTGAAGCGTGGGGGGAGATCGAACGGTGCGGACGCGGGAGAGGTCCGCAGAGATCGAGGCGTCGTCAGCCCAGCCAAAGAGGATGCCTCGAGACGAACAACAAGATGCATTGTTATTATACACACACTACAGGTACCTTCACATGCAACTTCCACGCGTAGCAGTAACCTCCACTAGGGCGTGCGACCATAGCGCTGGTTAGGCTACGCTATAGGGAGCCTGCGCGCTTCTCATAGTAAGCTTGGATGATACGAGCGAGCTGAATTATCTCCAGCATTCAATTGTACGGTCTACTCACCATAAACGAAACCAATTTCTCTCTTAATCCTTCACCACGGCACCCTTTCGCCGCCGTCTGGTAATGCGCCGCCGGCTTCTACCACTCCTTTTAGGAGCCGGCATCAGCTCTCTGCTTGTCTTCTTCGTCTTCCAAGATGTTTCTTGGAGTGCTCTGCCACAGGCGGTAGGTTTCGGGAACAGTGGTCTTTCCAAGGAGGATATTGCGACTGGCAAGAATATCCTACCAGACTTACGCACCGATACAACAAACCCCAAGAAAACCGATACAGACGAAGACCTCAGCGTGCCAGGCGCACATCTCGATTCACCGTACCCTATAGGAGAGACGAAACCGCCCGGAAGCAACTATACAAGAACATTGGTACTAGCTAGTACTCAAGAGGAGGACACAACATGGGTCGAGACGGAGCTGGCAGACATGTTGGCACCACAAGGCCAGTTGAGCCCCGCCATATACGTTGTCGACAACAAATCGGCACCATTGCACACTCCGAAAAACAAAGGTCACGAGGTGATGGTATACCTTACATACATCATCGACTTCTATGATGAGCTCTCCGACATCAGCATCTTTATGCATGCCCACCGTTTCGCATGGCACAACAACCAGCTGCTTGGTACAGACGCTGTGGAAATGATTCGCCGGCTGAGTCCCGAACATGTCACGCGGTTAGGATACATGAACTTGCGCTGCCATTGGGATCCCGGATGTCCAGACTGGTTACACCCTGGTGCCATCGAGCCCAACACTGCCAAGAAAGAGGAGCATCTGTTGGCGAGTGCCTGGACACAACTGTTCCCTCTCGATCCGGTTCCTACTGTTCTCGCCCAACCATGTTGCGCTCAATTCGCTGTTAGCCGCGAACGCATTCGTGCGATACCGAAGCAGCGTTACGTCTATCTTCGTGACTGGGTGCTCCGCACAGAACTCACCGACTATCTATCCGGACGAGTCTTTGAGTACATCTGGCAATACATCTTCAGCTCGGCCGCGAAGCATTGTCCATCTATGAACGCATGCTACTGCGACGGCTATGGTCTCTGTTTCGGCACATACGACGTCTTCAACGACTTCTTCAAACTGAGATACGAGATGAACGAGTTCAAAGATGAATTGCAGGAGTGGTGGCGAAAGTCGGACCGCATCGAGCAGTTGAAGAAGCACACGGTCAGTGGCTCAAAGCTGCCTGAAGACGCAGAGGTGGACTTCCCAGAACACGGCAGAGATGCTTGGCTTGAGAAAAAGATTGCAGAGATACACGCTGAACTGGTAAGAAGGAAAGCGGCTGCCCTCGAGCGTGGGAAGAATCCAGCCAATCGAGCTATGGATGCTGGTCGGCCGTGGAAGGAGGGCGATGGCTTCTAAACAAATATGGATAATACAGTTGGACAAATTGCCGCACTTGCCTAGGTGGCACATCATACCATTAGCGAACAAGTTTGCGGCCATTCGACTTGATTTCGGGAACATACATCTTCGCTCTATCGTGAAGCGTAACTCCGGTCCTCTCGGCCGAGCGTGAATCCGTTCGCACGAGGACAATTCTCAAAGCCGTGATCCACTCCAACAAAGCCCACAGTGGAGACTTGATCGCTACACAAGCCTTGTGGGGATGGGGCTGAACTAGGAGGTATGCGCCCTTGTCCTTGTGCGACAAACACCACCTCACTTGCCATGAGGACATTCGTCGATTGGTAATACGAAAGCACCATCAACGGTAAAGATGCCGCACGTAGGGAGGTTATCTGTCACTACCAATGACGCCATCGATTTCGCGAAATACGCGTTACGTGTACCTCGCTTTGCAGTGCATGTACCTTAGTAAGATTGTCATACATGAAACACTTCCAGCAGTCGACGACTATTTTCTTGCAGAACGAAATGCGAGAGCGAGTAGTGGGGGCCGCAGATTGCGTCTTTATTAAGTCCTCAACCCGTGTTTTTGACGAGCTCGCAGATTTCGGTATTCGGCCCATCGAAAGACAGTTAGTTGCGTTCGGATTTTACGGGGTCCGAAAACGCGGCTCTAACTCATTTCACTGCATCATTACCAGGCGGCGCCCAGGGGCGGCATATTAAACGGCTTGGCCATTTCTTCATTCTATGCAATACTGTTGCCCAGAGTGTTCTCTTCGACGACGCGTGCCGTACCACGCTTTTTTGTTACACCGACGTGCACCTAATTTTCATCAGCTGGCATTCCCCGAACTGGTATCGCAACGCAGCTCTTCACGGATTACATTCCATTTAGCCGCGAGCATCAAACTCCCTTGGCAGAAGCTTGAACGTCGTCATGGCCGCAGAGCCCTACCACCAACAACAACAAGATACCCCCATACCATCGTTCCCAGACGCCAAGTCTTCGGACGACATGTCTTCTTCGAACCCGACGGACCGCGAGCCTTATGAGAAGACAGCAAATGCAGAAGCAAACATCCCACAACAACAGAAGTCTGTGGGCGGACCACCGGGTGGCCCGCCACCGAACGGAGGAACGACTGCATGGTTGCAGGTCCTTGGCGGGTTCTTCTTGTTCTTCAATACTTGGGTATGTATTATAGTTCACTGCATAGGGTCGTTGTTCGACGGGCAACATGTCTCTTGCTTGCCTTTATAGGCGCAAATCAACGAGCTGAACACTGACGATACTACAGGGCATCTTGAACACCTTCGGTGTCTTCCAAACATACTACGAATCAGGCGACCTCTTCCAGGAGACTTCATCAAATATCTCATGGATTGGATCGATACAGTGAGTTGGCATCGATAGCTCTCAGCGGACATGTAGTCTAATTTATTCTCCAGGTCAGTATGCGTGCTCTTGGTCGGCGCCTGCACTGGACCGATCTTTGATCGCGGTTACCTGCGACTGCTCTTGCTGATCGGTAGCTTCGGTGTGGTCTTCGGCTTCATGATGCTGAGTCTTTGCAAGGAGTTCTGGCAAGCGATGCTCGCTCAAGGCTTCTGCATCGGACTCGGCGGCGGGATGCTTTTCGTCCCGTCTGTCGCTATCTTGCCCACCTATTTCAGCACGAAGATCGGTCTCGCCATCGGGCTCGCAGCTGCTGGTAGCAGTATGGGAGGTGAGCTTACCCTGCCGCATACCGATTGAACGTAAATGCTGACTGGTCGCTAGGTATCATCTACCCTATTGTTTTCTACCGCCTGCTGCCACAAATCGGTTTCGGATGGTCTGTCCGCGTTCTCGGATTCATGGCGTTCGCCACACTGCTCATTCCCATCTTCGTCATGAAAATGCGTGTGCAGCCCCCCAAGGCTCGCTCTCTGCTTGACACGACCGTTTTTGCCGACGTACCGTTCGTGACATTCGTCCTCGGGGCCATGATCGGCTTCATCGGTCTGTACGTCGAGCTCTTCTACGTATCGTTTTTCGGCCAAGCGACCGGCATCACCAATTCGTCGATGTCGTTCTACCTCGTCCCGATCCTGAACGCTGGGTCCGTCTTCGGACGAACACTACCCAACATCCTGTCCGACAAAATTGGCCCAATTAACGTAATTATTCCCGGCGCTTTCATCTGCGCCGTCCTCGTTTTCTGCAACATCGCCGTTGAGAGTCTCGGTGGCTTGGTCGTACAAGCATTGCTCTTCGGCTTCTTTTCCGGAATCTTCATCGCACTCCCGCCTGTTTGCTTCTTCAGCCTGACCGCGGATAAGACCAAGCTTGGAACCCGCCTGGGCATGGGCTTTGCCGTTATTGCTCTCGGCGTGCTCGCTGGTGGACCCGGTGGAGGAGGTATCCTGCAGGCTGATCCTGAGAATCTGAACTGGACGGGTACGTGGGCCTACAGTGGCGCGACTTTGCTTGCAGCCGGATCTATCTTCTTTGTTGTGAGATTCTTGAAGGTTGGCACAAAGCTTATGGCGAAGGTTTGAGAGGGCCGCCTTTTGGTTTGCATCCTTTTTTATGCATAGCGTTGTTTCCCGTATCACATAACTGAATGTTTGATTGTCCCGGGCAAGCACCTTCTTTTGCATATCGCGTGGTCCTACCAAGATAGCACCAGAACACTGACTAGCTCTGCGAGTTTCTGTCCGCCAGTTCACTTTGATAGTGGCTACTTGGAGACCTGAAAGTACGGTTGATCCGTTAGTGCGCAATCAGCCTCCGGAGCCCTGCTGTATATATGCCGGACCTCCGAACCAAGATCAACGGTCTCCTTCAGCAATGACCATGGAACAAGCCCCTTATTCACCATCAAGGTGTTCCCGCGACCGCATTTGGCCTGGTTTCAAGACACTGAGACATCCCCTAGTACCCCGCTCGCGCGTGGACGATCAACATCCGGGCTGGGCCGAAGTGCGAACTATTTTGACAATTATTTAGCTTGGTTCTGGCCTTGATGAGCTTCTGTCACTCTCTAAACGGTAAGACTCGGGCTGGCCGTGGGCAAACTTTCGCCGGCGCGCAGCTCGAGCCCCGGTGAAGTGAAGTATAAGTCGGATGGCGATCCGGAAATCTTTACACCGTCCCTATTCCGGTTAGTGTGTATCACGAATATCACACTACCATGTTCAGTCAGGGACTATCAGGATATGATATATGCCAGTACGATCTGATTGTGTCGAAGCCATTGTCCTTCAATTTCGACACCGGTCTTCATCATGGACACTACCGAGTCCAAACGGCAATCCAGCCATGTTGGGAAAGTCTCTCTCGAGAAGCATGAGACTTTTGTTGATGCTATCGATGCCATTGGCGATGATCACCACGCAGTTCTCACCACCATCCTAAAAGAGCGACCTGTCAAGACATGGGACAAGAAATCGTTGCATCTGTATGCAGTATGCCTGCTAGTATACCTATGCTCCACTATGAATGGTCTGCCAGCACCAGAGCGCAGTCATTGTTTCATACTGACCTTCGACAGGCTATGATGGGTCACTCATGGGTTCGATCAATGCTGTACCTAGCTACACCGCTTATTATAATCTCCCACCGGAAGGCAACAGTGGCACGGGACTGGTGTTTGCCATCTTCCAGATCGGACAAATGGTCGGAGCCCTATTCTGCTGGGTTGCAGACTGGCATGGACGCCGCTGGCCGATTTTCATTGGGTGTCTAGGCACTTGCCTCGGTGCCGTTGTGACTTCTGTCGCTCCGACGATCCCGGCATTCATCGGAGGCCGTTTCATGCTGTCGTTCTTCTCGACAATTGCGACGGTCGCGGCTCCAATCTACTTGATTGAGATTGCACCGCCTCAGCATCGCGGTACCGTGGCTGGATTATACAACACCTTATATTACTTGGTAAGAGCGCTTGGCGCCTGGACACCTTCCAAATCGAAGACTCTCTGACAAGCGTAGGGATCCATCATCGCAACCAGCGTAGTCTACAGTGCCGAGCGACACTGGGGCCCAAACGGAAACATCCTAGCTTGGAGATTGTCTTTATGGTTACAGATTGTCTGCCCTGGGATCGTGACTATGTTCATCTGGCTCTGTCCAGAGTCGCCACGGTACCTGATGGCCAAAGACCAGCCCGAAAAAGCAAGGAAGATTCTTGCAACATTTCATGCAAACGGAGAGTCGGACCATCCACTCGTGGAACTGGAGATGGTTGAGATGCGTCAAGCTTTACAGCAGACTGGTCTGATGTCTTGGAAGACCTACTTCGACATCCGCGATCTGTTTAAGTCCCGTTCTCGCCGGTACAGGATGATGTTGAACATTTCGTTTGCATGGTTTGGGCAGTTCTCGGGAAACAAGTAAGTCATGATCAATCTTTGATGCCGCTGTATCTCGAGTGTTTACTAACGCTACTTCACAGTGTTGTGTCTTACTGTATGTGCTCACGACCACTGAAGAACATGCGGATATTAGTACTAACAAGATTGCAGACCTTCCGAGGCTAGTAGCCTTTGTCGGGGTCACTAATCCCAACACACAGCTGCTACTGAACATCATATACGCCATCGGTGGTTGGATCCCAGCAATCATCGGTGCGCGACTCCACGACGTCGTCGGTCGACGGAAGATGCTCATGGGTGCTACGGCTGGAATGGCGGTCTGTCTGGCGATTGCAGCTGGGACCGCCGCCAATTTTGTTCAGAGCGGAAGCCAGCAAGCCTCTGTGGCATCGATCACATTCATCTATATCTTTGGCTCAGTCTTTGCACTCGGCTTCACCTCGATGCAGCCGATCTACCCCGGAGAAGTGCTCTCAAACGACATGAGGGCCAAGGGCATGGGAGTCTTCCAACTGACATCTGGATGCGCCGGATTCGTGAACACCTTCGCCGCGCCTGTCGCATTGAACAAGGTACGTGCGATCAGAGTGCTACTTTCTAAACATAATGTGGCCTGCTGCTGACACACGAGCCAGATTGGTTACTGGTTTTACGTCTTCTTCGTATTCTGGGATCTTTTCGAATTCGCCTTTATCTACTTCTTCTATGTTGAGACGAAGTCCAGAACCTTGGAGGACTTGGATGCCATCTTCGAAGCTCCCAACCCGCGGAAAGCGAGCACGAAGACACCAGTATCGACGACCGTCGACATTGCTTCCATGTGAGGGCCAGAGATGTTGATCTATATTGCCGAGAAACCTGGAGCCTCATGAGCGATCACAGCTCAGCTACATACTTATCGTCCAATCTATGAGAGTGTAAGAATAGATAGCAGCGGCCTGCGAGCTCCTGGAAGAGCGCAAAAGTTAGGGCTGTACGCTTCGCTCCAATTGAAAGTCTCATGCAGTCAGCTTGCCAATATTGCGACCCATTCCTACACGGCTAGCTTTTGGGCGGCTTAGGGCACAAGCGAAGGCCCAATACTGTCAGTTAGTACTTGGCAATCACATGTACTTTTTCCATGTGTTGTCTGCTGTATCAGGCCTAGGCTTCGACGCAGCTTGAATCGAAGCTATGGTCCGATGCTTGTACTACTATATGTGTGCAACTCTCATTGGAACGATGATAAACTTCACGCCTGCATTATGCTGAAACAGCCTGAGACCCACATGAGAATCAGAAAGTCGTGGACCATCAGCCTCAGCGTCACAGTCGGCGCACAAGCTCTCCCCACTTGTTAAGCGCTTAAGTGCTTAACGTGAGGTCTGGTGGTGTGAGGTATGCGTTGTCGTGATTTTCAGACGGTCTGCCAGTCATTTCGATACATAGGGACGCACAGTAGTGCAAGCAAGCTATGCAGCCGGGAGTCATTGCATCGGCATACCAACATGCCGGAGCTGATCTGCAATGCATTCCTTGTGTAGTCCAAAACAGCAACGCCATTTAGGGCCTTACGATAAGAACTCTAAAACACAAATGTTGTTTTTGGTATATAAGAATCTATGAATAAATGTAAGTAGAAGAATAGCTCTTCGGTTGAAGCCAAAAAGCGGGGCGGGATCGTTCCCTTTGCCTTCACTTGAGCTGCATCAAGCTGCTGCTTTGCTTTCTGTCTGCCTTGCGGCCTTGCCTGCATGCTACTTTACGCATTTAACCTCACAGGCGACCGGGGAAGGCATCCGTTGGTGCACGTTACAGCAGTCGGCTGCAGTATCCCGTTTGTTGCGTTCACCGGTTGTTTGCTACCTCCCCCTCTTGCATTTGACGGAAACGAAGCTTCTCAATATCAGCATCAGCTCCTTATCCACCTCAAGGAGTGAACTAGGCATCTTTCTGCCTATATTCTGCATTTCATTGGTCTCAGCCTGGTCTCATGCCCATACGCGCAAAACTGCCACCGAGACTTTTCACCAGGCGCCTTAGAGGTTTGCACTTGAAGCTGACGAGAACTGTACATCGTACTGACAAGTGCGCTGACCAGGAAACAACCCCAACACAATGTCGTCTGCGTTCTCTTCTCTTGCGCCAGCTGAGATCGGCGTCCAACCTTTCCAGGACGACTTACAAGGCAACATCTTCCGAAACGTTGATGGCTTCTATGCCAAATATTTTGAAGACAAGCCCTGGTCATTAATGGTTCAGAACAAACTGCAAGAGCCAAAGTCGGCCGAAATTGTTAGCAAGCTGACTGCTGGTGTTGCTGGAATCGCCAACTCCGACGTACTTGCGGATTGGCTTGCAGATTTCCAGGCTTTGTTCTTCACAGCTGACCAAACCGACTTTCATTTCCAAACCCAGCCGCCCAACAACGCAGGGAGCACAGCTCCAATCGGCCTCTACTTCGAAACGTCCCATGTTCAGTCTTTCGCCGGCAACACCCGCGCCTTTGGGGAATTTCATCAAAACAATGCTCCGAATGTGGCTGATGATGGTGAAGACAAGGACATCCCGCGCTTTGGCACGCGGGCACAGCAAATCTTCAGAAATCAGTCAGCTCGGTGCTTTGTCCATGGTTTCCTCATCCGCGGCACTACGCTAGAGCTATGGGTGTTTGATCGGTCTGGGGCCTACAGCAGTGAACGGATCGATTTGGCACAAACGCCTGACTTGCTGGTCCAGGCGTTGGCCGGCTACGCATACATGAGCGATGAAGAAGCTGGATTCAACACTTTTGTGAAGCACGCGGGAGCAGGACATGAGAGCTTCGTCACATTTGACGATCAACATCAATTCTACCTGCAACCGGAATTGATTGCAGCGGCGGATTATGTGGTCGGGCCCGGAACAACCTGCTACGCGGCCTCGACATCAATGACCGAGGCACCAGACACTGTCATCAAGTTCTCCTGGCGAGAGGAACAAGACTCCACTGAGGTCAGCTTGCTTCAGCGGGCACAAGAGCGGAACGCCTGGGGCATCGTCCAGCTTGTGGCCTATCAGGACCTGTTGAGCACATTTGACCTTCGCAAGGGTTTACAATTTCCTCAACGCTTTGCCAATCGCACGTTTTCGTGTATAGCATCTGCACCTCTGGGCCGTCCAATCCGACAGTTCGCCACCATACCCGAACTTCTGGAGGTCTTGCGCGACCTTGTCAGAGCCCTACAGTCACTTTACATCAACACGAGAATCCTTCACCGGGACGTGGCAATCAAGAACCTGATCATCACTCCTCAGCACAGCGCAGATGGACCCAAAGGTGTTTTAATCGACTTCAACGCCGCGCTGGATCTTGAAAACGCTCGTCCGGTCGAGCCAATGGTTGGATCAGATGGGTTCATGGCGATCGGTATTCTCTTTGGACAACGTCACACCTATCGACACGATCTAGAGTCACTGTTCTACGTGTTCTTGTGGATCGCCATCGCGAACGAGCGACTCCACGACGAGGCGAACGACATACTGAACGTCTTGCCCAAGACCTCTAGACTCTGGAACTGGTGCAGCATGGACTTTGGTGGCGTCGGCAAGTTCAAGGCCGCCGACATGAGCCCTCAGGGCTTTGAAAAGATGTTGGACGAATTCTCCAATGAATTCAAGCCTCTTCAAGGCCTGGCTCAGGAATTGCATGCGCTGGTCTTTCCTGTGCGTGATGGAAAAATCTTCACTGGTACCGATACGGACCAGGTGGCCGTTCAAAGGCTCTACGATGGAATGGCGAACGCTTTCGACAAGGGTGTGACAGCCTTCCAATCTTGAAGAGACTCGCTTATTTCCCGAGCACTATTGATAGCAAAATGACATTTTGATGATGAACCCAACGTTTCAGAGTGCAGATGAATAATCGCATTTGAGTACTTACCACCGCACGCTGAGATGCCTGAAACCCTGATTGCGGTAAGGAAAAAGCGAGGCTCACTGATAGAGTCTAGAGAGGGGCTAGCTGAGAACCCGGAAATCTGAGGCTCTTCATCCGTTGGGTTTGGGGGTTCAACATGACAAAGTGCAGTCGCAGCCTCGTCTACGGCAAAGCGTTTACACGCTTCCATCACTGGTCATCTGCATGGTTGAAGCCCTAGCCATGGGGTTACACAACGCGCTGACAGAAAGCGCTTATCAGATCAGGAATCTGTGGCGGCCAATATTATGCACTCCTTCACCTACAGTGCGTCGCGAGATGATTGCCTTGCAAGTACTGCAGTTCGCAGCCTGAAAGTGGTGGAAATGCAACTGTTCACCGGAGACGAGCCAAGCCGCTGCTCTGTTGGCATGAACCAAATGATCAGCCTTATAAGTATCCATCTTGATCGTGACAATGGGAATGCCTAAGTGCTTAAATTACCTTTTGCTTCCTGTTTCCCAAATTGTCAAGTCCAACAAGAGCCCAAACGATCACTCCAATCACTCACTCATGATGGGAGCGTTAAAGAACACCTACCCTCCCGCCTCGCTCTACAACCAGATTCCCTTCATCCATGATATGGAGCATGTCGCCAAGACATACGCGGATGATCTCACATACCTGAGAGGGCTCTTGACCACGCACAACATGCCACCTAGTGTCTGCGTCAAACTGCTTCACATCCACTTCCATCTCCACCAAGGCGAAGTCTTGGCTGTGCGCGAGTTGGATGCTTCGCCTTACGGCAAGATTCCTTTCCTGGAGCCAGTAACATCACACACCGTAGGAGAAGTGTACGGCTGCAACTACATCGTGGATGAATCGGGCGATCTCCAAGCTTTCGAGTACACGACGATCAAGGGCGATGCCAATTTGGCGGCCTACCCGGCCTTCGTCTCCGACTTTTGCGCGGCCATAGTGCAACGCGGTTTGCAATACAAATTCGGGCTTGCCATAAACTCGGGCACAGCTGAGATCGGCTCGTGGATGGAACTCGACTATCCTGAGAAGCGAGCGACATTCCTCCTCCCGAGCCACGTACCCTTGCCGCAGAACGAGCGTCTGACATGGCGCAAGACCATAACAAAATTCCCGAGACTTACAGATGAAAAAAGTCCAAATATCCAGGTACCAACGCATGTGCACGTTGAGCATACGTGGGGACAGCGGAGGGACGTCGATGGCGAGTGGCCTGTGGACGGCGTGACAACCAAGAATGGACTGCATTTGACGGGCATTCCACTAGAACCAGACACTGCTTTCTACAGGGTTGCTTCGGCTATCGCAGCGGCTGGATAGGATTTGTCGTTTTCCTTTATGTATTCGTGCTGCGTAACGGCCAACGAGAGTTTTTGCACAGGTTGTCAATAGTCATGTCCGCTTTGCTCAAGTCTGAGAAGTTGAGTGGTTATCCAGTCGTGCTTCTTACCGTGCCAGGCGCATGGTACTTCTTGCTGCTCGACTTGGTTCCAGCTGTATCTCTAAATACGTGATTTTTAATGCATACGTTTCGTAGAGAAATTTTACAACTGGCTGATCTTACGGAAGTCTTGATATGAAACGTGACATAATTGGCATTTTGGTAACGACTTATACTAATAACCGCACGACATCACCCGTTTGTCTGACACAAACGATACGAAGTTAACAATCCAACATAGATGGCGCCTGGTCTCGGCCGTCAGTCAAATGAATGTGCTAGAGTTTGGCAGGGAAGACGAATGGACGTGTCGAGCTGACAATATTCGCTTTGGGTTGCTTTGTGCCCTGGAGCTGTTTGCTGACGTTCGGACGTAGTTCGACGTTTGTTACAATATGGGTCGTTTGGACCATGAACTTGGCAGTGCTCTTGACATGATCAGGGAAGAGGTCCTCCCACCTGAACCAACGGTCCCAAGTGCTTTGGTTCTGAGTTGCCTTTCCAATGCTTCCGCCAGGGTTGTCGCTGCCAACAAGGAGGTCAAGGCCGTACATGACCGTCTGCTTCGTTGTCGTTCTCGTGACGTGTAGTGAAGAGCTGGAATTCGGCGGCGCGGTGATCTGGATGGCCACGGAAGAAGTCTTTGTCGTAGCTTTGGTTGTCTCCGCCTCGTTACCCTTCTGAAGACTGCCTTCCAACTCGAATCCTTGGTCGAACATTTTGAACTGCGCCTTGAAGGTCACGGTTGATGACCACGAGTCGAGGATCCTTGCAGACTGCGTAGTCTCTTCTTGATAGGTTTCCGTCACCGTCACCGAGTCGGAAGACGTGTTCGTGACGGGGATGGTTGCGATCTCACAGACGTCTGTCACCGGCTGGGTGATCTGCTGCATCACATACGCTTCTCCTGGTGTGTAGATGTATAAACCACGGTCGGCAGAGAAATTGACCCAATCATATCTGTATTCATTGGAACTGTGCGATCGCTGGACTCCAACAAAATTGTTGCAAGCGAACGCAGCATCTGTGTTGCCTTGCGCCCATGCATCGGGGCATTTGAGCGTATTGTTATTGGTGAGGTTCAGCATGAGCTGGAGGTCCAACCCCATCTTGTTGAGGTCATCTGTCGTGATGAGTCGGCCGGATCGAGGATCGTTGGTATCGAGCTTGAGCTGTGACATGGTGTAATTTGCTGTTGGCCTTGGTGATGTTGTTGTTGTTGAAATGCTTTTGTTGAGACTGGAACCAAGGAGCAGTCCATGGTCTTATAGACAAGTTGATCGCAACACCAAAAGCCCTGTGGTGGGGATTATACATTATTTCGTTAGCATCTAGATCGCGAGACGCTCAGCTTGCCCAAGAGGCTTGCATATCAGCTCAGCCCATATGTGTGATAGAATGATAGGTTCATGTCACTAACCCGCTCAGATGGACTTGCTGACATTGATAGCAGGTATCTCATGCAACACATTGGCGTTGATCCGATTCGAAGCCTACATCAGCATACGGTTCTCTAGCCGCCAACCGACCATTTGCTCGATCCCAAACAAGAGTCTACCATTGGTAATTGGGCCTAAGCTGTATGCTCTTGTAGCAGCTGTCTCGCGGTGGCGAGACTGAGCTGTGTACATGCTGCAAGCCGCGCGGTCAAAGCACTCAACCTTCGTCTGCGTTGCTGGCTGTGGCGAAAGCCTCGAAGTCAGCAAAGAGTCTGGGTTCAAGATGTGATTTGGCTCTTTTGTAGACTTGCTGCATCTTTGGCGAGCTGATCAGTGAAGTGGCTGGCTGCGATATGGTACATGGGCTTGCGTCGCACGGCCAGTCTGTCTCGTGGCAGAGACCTCCGCATTATCGTCACTCTTTATGGCAAGCAATGACATTGGGGTCTGGCTCGGAAGCTATACACAAATGGCTGTCGCTATGTTAAATGTGACTCGAGCTCGATGTCGACGACATCTCATCCTTGTGTCGGTAGTGCGAAAAAAACAAACCAAGGGATGATAGTATATTCCAGCACGAGCTGAGCTCAGTGCTTGTTGTGAGGCCTAAGGTTGATCGTTGCGTCTTGTAGCTACCGGAAGCTCAGTCTAGATTCTGAGGAAGCTTCAGTGAGCTTTGAGAAACATCAGGTGAGAGTGGCGAGACCATGCAAGTGGGCAAGACGCGGAGACAAGCCTTCGCGTAAACTGTCAGATCTACTTGACCTTGGCTTACATGCGCATCTACGTAGAGAATATCATTGTTGACCGTGTCCTGGCAGCTTCCTGATGGTACTTTCTGTTTAGCCTGGTAGATATTAAATTGCCTGCTTGTGAGATGACTTTCTCTCAGCGGTAATGGGGGGCAGGGTCCTCTTCATGTCTGGTGATAGTGCCTTAGACGTCAGTGAGATACATGGGTATATGTCACAGTAGCTCAGTGGTCTGCATTGCGCGTTGCTTTGCTGAAGCTTGTCAGATCACCGCGAACGCAAATTTATGGCACAGACATCGATATTTATATCTCAATGGCAAAGATAGCAATTCCTGGGGCTGGATTGGCTGGCACTAGCATACCAGTAACTGAGATATTCATGAAGCTCTAATACTATGTCAACGGCATGCGAACAAAGTTGGAGAAACGATACATGTCGATACTACCTTAGCAACTTTTGAGATCACTGCACATAGAACAATACGAGGTGACAATGACATAGATTAGACCAATGTTTTTGAGAATCCCTCTAATGAATGATTTAATTCTGCCCAAACGCCGTTCATATGACCTCGATCAAATAAAAGGAAAGCAATGTGTGCAGGCCTGGGTTCCCGCGAGTGTTCTATGTATGTACAAATTGGTCTGAGGCCAAAGACAGCCATGGGATGGGACCAAAAAGAAATGTTGGCGAGAGTGAGCTTGTATGCTGAATCTCAACTTGTAAGACAAGGAGACTTTTGACGGAGAATGAGGAATACGAAATACGAAATGGTGTGCGGCGAGAGCTTGGTCGGCTCTACTCCCGCGAAGGAGCGGCAGTCGTCGCAGGCGAAGGCGTTGGCCTGGCCAGTGTTTGCCAGCCGAGTGTCGTGGGAGCGGGCTCTCTGCGGAGCAAGTTGCTTAGTCCGAGGTCATCGAGGAGGTTGACTGTTTCCAGAGCTTCGAATCCAGGGAGAGCCTCGCTGGTGACGGAAGAGCTGAAGCCGTCTCCGACACTCAAGGGGGAGGCAGAGCTTGTTTGGGTGACTAGGGTAGTGGCCGGGTTTTGCTTGTTGGCATTCTCGGCGTAGTAGCTAGCTTGAGCAGCTTTGAGTGCTGAGGCTGGCTGGTAAGCATTGAGGCTACCAAGCGAGAGCACGGCGGAGTGCTTAGTGTCGAGGTCATATGCATCTGCGGTGAAGTCGACAGCGGAGAATTCGCCGCTTTCTGGGTCGCCATAGCCGTGGGTAGACTCGAAATCGTAACCAAGCTCTTCGAGGAGGGTGACGTTGAAGGCGCCCATCATCTCATGGTCTTCATGGATCAGGTTGTGGCAGTGGAACTGCAGTGGGGTTAGCGAGGGGTCTCAATGTCATTAAAAGGGGCATCAGAAGAGCAACTTACCATGTAAACGCCATTCCAGGGACCGTAGTATGCGAGAACGTGGACGACTTCACCAGGTGTGAGGAAGACCGTGTCCTTCAGACCAGCGGTCTCATATGGTAGCAATCCTCGAGCACCTCCGGATCGGCTGACGATTTGCATGTTGACCTATCGATCTCAAATCAGCAATGCCTCATTAGTGGTGAAACGTCGATACATACCAGATGAAGATGAACGGGGTGAACACCGGGGCCTCCGGTGTGGCGGAATTCCCAAAGCTCGACGGTACCCTGAGGTGGTCTTGCGAGTACTCTCGCATTGGGGTCGCTGAAGGCGACACCATTGATAGTCCATGTTGCGTCACCACCCATCTGGAAGTTGAAGACTTGGTCGACTTGTGTCTGGTTCTGCTTTTTCGGGAATGCAAGGTCGGCGTTCAGGGTTTCAGGAACGGGGCCGTTGTTGCTGCTGTCGCTGACCTTGTCTCCCACAACAAAGCGCATGACCTTGTCGGTGTTTTCGAAGTCCTCAATCGAAGGGTTGCGCATCTTGTTCGCGAATGTGACGTTCTGGCCACTGACCCCGGCGAAATCGACAACGATCTCGTATCTTTCCCCCATGGCGATGGTGAGGTCTCTGGTCGTTACTGGGTGCCCGAAAAGGCCAGAGTCCGATGCGATGACCTGGAAGTCGAGCCAGTTGCCGTCCTCATCGACGATATATAGGTCGTACGGGCGGCTGACAGACATGTCGTAAATTCTGAAGCGGTACTTGCGAGGCTCAACCTCAAGGTATGGCCATGGCTGCTCGTTGACCTGGATCATCTCGCCGACGAAGTTGAGCTCAATGCCTTCGATAGAGACGAGCTGACCGTTGTCCTGGTATGTCTTGTCCGAGAGAGCGAGCGGGACATCGTACTTGCCCCTGGGCAAGCCCAGGGCGTCCTCCTTGGGGTCATAAACAATATAGACACCAGCTTGGCCTTCGTAGGCATTAACAGCTGTTGTGCCATGGGTGTGGTCATGGTACCATATACTACGAGCACCCTCGTTGTTGGGGTAGTAGTAGTCTTTCCACTGGCCGACTTCGAGGTGGTCTTCCGCCCAGCCATCCCACACTGCATGTGTAGACATACCGTGCAAGTGCATGGAAGCTGAACGGCTACCATTGTTGAGGATTCTGACAACTGTCTCGTGGCCTTCTTCGACCATGAAGGTCGGGCCTGGTACTGTTCCATTGTAGCTAAAGTGTTGTTAGTGAAATGTCGTGACCAGACTCTGTGTGTGGAGCAGTCATACCCAGTCAACGTGGTGGGTCCACGATCAGGAAAGAGCTGTGTATCGAAGCTCTCAATAGTCATCTCATAGTAATCAATCTGCGGAATGGAAGGTACTAGTCAGCGGACTGTCTGAGACACCATGTTGGTTTCCACCCCTCCGGGTACGTACCGGTACGCCGTTAACGGTTTCAGTGAAGAGGGGTTGTGCGATTTCTGGAATAGGGAGAGGAGCGGCGAAGAGGTAAGGGTATTCCGGGCTCGTTGCTGAGTTGCCTTCGCCCGGCCATTTCGGTCGCCCTGGGACGTTGATGCGATCCACGACAGGTCCGACGATGGGTAGCTTGTTCAAGAGACCTTTGTTCCGGAGACCGTTAGAGCGACCGCCAGCTCCACCTAGAAGATTGCCTCTCGTGTGTGCGCCCCTTCCCTTGTGCGGGCCAACGGCTTCGGTCGTGGCCGCCAAAGCGAGCGATAACAACGTGCTGTAGAACATGGTGTATTATCCGCACTAGTGCGTGCTTGCTAAAGAATGACGATATGAAAATAGCGATCGTAAACGATGGAAAGAAATGGTTGTGTCTGAGACAATATGAGCAGATAAAAACGGGCGTGTGAAGGTGATATAAAAGAACGACTGTGAACCTGAACGTATCCACCACTCCGGCGACTATTGTTTGGGCTGAAAGAAACCAAGTCCCACTGGATCCCTAGCTGGATCCAAAAGTAGTAGTCGCCATAGTTTCCAAGGAGCGCAGCAGGGTTCCGCAGCGACTCATGACAGCACCCAAGGAAAACCTTCCAATACTTGGCTGTAATGTGCTCGCAATCAGGGCTCGTGTTAGACCAGCTCGACTATTATTCTGGGGTGCAGAACTGCGGTCTCCACGCCATCCGCGAACGGCGATATGGTCTCGTACTATCGATGGCCTAACTGTCAGCATGCCATCTCGGCGCTCTGAGGCGCAGGCGCTTGCAGCCGGCCATGGGCAGCATGAGACTGCTCGACCAGGCGTCCCATAATCATCGAAGGCTTATGCTGCTCTTGGCCTGCACGATGTAAGTATAGCACAGAACCGTTTCGTCCCGATGAAGCCGCCGCGCCGGTGAATCAACGTCGATGCTCTTTAGGTGAGGTCATGGAATAGAGGGAGATCTACCGCCCACACTGAAACTGAAACAACCACGCGTTGTCTTGGCTTCCACGCTACGGACTTTTGGCAAACGCCCCAACGTACCGAGTTACGGGGTAGATGTAGAAACACTTCAGACGAATACTGCCAGGACGGTAGGAACGGCCATGGCGACCTCCGACTCCTCTGGTGTTGCTTGGGAGAACAGCGCATGATCTGTCTTCAGCGGTTCAGCCCTCTCAATGGAAAGCCTGAACCTCGTATGCGATGCAGTCGAACCCCTCACCTTAGCATCCATCCCTCAGCACGTGCTTTTGGCTATGGATCTACGGCTTAGTGATGGCCGCAGGGTTGATGGCTCCCTGTTCATGCATATGCGCGTGCACTTCACCGTCTGTGCTGCCAGATCGAGCAGAACCAAAACCCATGGGGCCAGCTTTGCTGACGCTCAAAATCCGGACTCTCAAGGGCTGTGTAACACAGCTGCGAAACGGTGATGGCGTGTAGCTGCACTTGCTGGCAGGATCAACCCTGCCCGGCTGGCTGCAGGTGTCATAGACCAGAGTACCACAGTACAACAAGACTCGGCGCTGCACACTCATCGCCTAGAGTTGGATACAAAAGGCTTGTCTCTAGATCTCGGCGGGGCCACTGCCCCAGACATCCGTGCTGCTTACAATAGGTACATATACGCCAAATATTTCCCCTAAATCAATTGTCACATGTGATAGCGTAGCCATAAGGATAGATCGTCAGGAGACTGGCAGCTGTGGCGGTGCTCTGAGTGACTCTCGGGGATTTAATATATTGTCCTGCCCATGTGCTATTGCTGGCAACACACAGCCCGCCTTGTCTGAGCTGCAGCTTACAGGGCTGAGTTGTGGTGGCGTATGCAGGCTCGACGATCAGCTTCAGACGCCAAAGCTGAAGTGGCAGTACAGAATTGATAGATTCCTCTTTGCAAGTCTGCATCAAGGTCCAGGCGATCTCCTACTGTTGAATGTCGGAGTCTGCCTCGGACCACGCCTACACCTGCTATACCGATACCGTTCCAAGGCCGGTTCCGAGCCCAGCTCACGCATTCCTCCACAATGCAACCTGAACAGAAACACAGAGCCTAAGGCGGCATGTTCGTGTCAGAGTTGTATCATAACAGCACGAAAGCGGCGCGGGTAGGTCAATCATCAGCTAAAATCGACAACTCTACGCGACCATCAAGGCAGGCATCAGCAAGGATCTCACAGACCTG
>Ga0265797_10003102_pt1 | contig 27016 bp, 24 predicted proteins | sample P2T30metagenome_FD_192433 | JGI IMG/M metagenome (GOLD analysis project Ga0265797, IMG submission 192433) | Plant litter microbial communities from East Loma Ridge, Irvine, California - P2 T30 | ecosystem: Environmental > Terrestrial > Plant litter > Unclassified | place: USA: California... | reverse complement strand
ACACAGTTTCAGTCTCTTTTTCTCTCTTTTTGTCTCTCTCTCTCTCTCTCTCTCTCTCTTCCCCATCCATCCCTCTCTTATTTATTCTCCTTCCTGTCTGAGCGACGGGGGAAAGAGGAATATTTCATGTCTCGTATGCCATCTAGACGTCGCGCGCGGTTTTCATTCTTTGCAGAAGATAAAAAGACAGCAGACATTCTTTTTTTTTTCTCTTCTTCTTTGGATCATAGAGATGTATGATAATAGAGAGAGAAGATGGAAGAAATGTTCAAATCTCTTGATGCGCGAGACAAGTGTAAATGTAGCTAGCCCCCCTGGCCACCTCCGGGTGGGTAGGTCAAGAGGGCAGCAACAGCTTCTCGGTGCAACCAACCTACACTTTTTCGGCGCCGGCCCTGGATGTCAAGCTCGGGCCCTGCGCGGTGGTCGGGCGGCTGTTCTCGTCGTCGTCGTCGTCGTCCATGTCGAGACCCTTGCGCCAGTTCGCCAGGCTCTCGGAAGTATTCGCTGGGCCTCCTGCTCCTCCTCCTCCTGCGCCTGCGCCTGCGCCGAGGGACTGCTGGTTCTGCTGTTCGAAATCGAACTTCTCGCTCAAGCGGTAGTTTTTGTTTGTGGTTTCCCAGTGCGAGCGCAGGGTCTCGAGTTCGGACGCCAGACTGTCGAGTGCCAGGCTGTTGCGGCCGTCGGCGTTGGAGGTCGTGGTTGAGGCTACGCTCATGGAGCCGAGGGATGTGGAGCGAGTGTGTCCGTGGCCGCCGCCGCCGATGTTGTTGTGGTGCTGCATGCCTGTGGGCGTGTCGTGCTCGACTGTGGTGGCCATTGATACGGCCGAGGGGGTTCGGGAGTGGGATGATGTGCCGTTGGGGACTGGGGTGGCCATGTCGGACATGCGAGACTGGCGGCGGTAGTTGTCGACGCTGTGTTCGACTTGGTCGAGGAGTAGTTGGACTTTATTCTCGGCATCCCTCGCACGCTCTTCAAGCATGCTGTTCTCCTTCTGCATGCGCTCAATATCAGAGCGTGTCTGGGTGTGGGTTGCTTGGAGCGTGGCCAAATCGGCCTTTGAGGTTGCGTAAGTGGTCTTTGATTGCGCGAGTTCGGATTCAGTCGTCTGCAATCGAGCCTGCATCGCAGCCAACTTCTCCTCAAGCCCGGAGACTGAGCTCTTGAGGTTTGCTTGCGTTTGCTCGACTTCCTTCTTGAGAGTTTCGCGCTCCGACTCCCAATCAGCCGGCACCTCTGGCGTACCGCGACTGCCCTCACCTTCGCCGCGGATCTTGTCGACTTTCTTGCGCAGATCGCCATTCTCGTTCTTAACGCGTTGCAGCTCCTGCTTCATCTTCGAAAGCATCTTCTCCGTGCCACGAAGATACTTCACGGCCGCTTGGTGGTCGCTATCGAGAGCGGTTAGCTTTTCTTCGTACTCGCGCTTCATCTTTTCGTCGCGTTCCGAGACGTCCTCGAACTGCGACTTCATGTCGTCGTGGCTCTTGAGGCTGGCTTCCAGTTGCTGCTCAAGCTCCCTAACGCGGTAAAGGTCGGGCGTACTGAACCGTGCTATGCTGCTGGGCGAGTCGATTGCCCTTGAACGCCTGACGTCTGCAGGGTTGATTCCACGCTCCGCCAAGATGTCTTTCAGTGCACCGTGTTGGACGGCGAGAGCGTTAGTCTCGAGAAGCTGACTTTGTAGCTTCTGCTCTAGTTCGGCCTTTTCGTTGGTCATGGTCTGTACGTCGCGCAGATGGGTTTGGAGCTGCTTGCGGATTGCCAGACCCTCACGACTGGCCTGCTCTTGGTACGCTTCAAGACCTGCGATGCGCTCTTCTGCTCGCCTCAGCTTCTCGAATGCAGAGTCGGCGGCCGCCTGGTTCTGTCGCACGAGAGCGTTGGCAGACTCGAGCTGCTGCTGCAAGATGGAAACACGCTCGTCAGCCACGTCTTGTCGGTCACTTCGACCTGTCACCTTGCCAAGTCCAGCCATGACTACAGCACGGTGTGTATCGGCTTCCTTTGCGTGCTTGTCGGCTGACTCTTCTGCATCTTGCAGGCGTCGTGTCACATTGTCAAGCTCAGCAGTCCGCTCTTCGTGTTCCGAGCGTAACTGTCTGAGTCTTTCTTCTGCCTCTCTACGGGCCGATCTTTCGCCCTCGAGCTTCGACTCAAGTGACTGTGCCTTGTCCGTGGACGCGGCCACCGCCGCCTGCAGGCTTAGCAGGATGGCAGAATGGTTCTCAGTCTCGGTCATGCTGTTCGTATACTTTTCGTGAAGCTCATCCTTGTCGACGGTAAGAAGCCTATGTTGAGTAAGCATCTCGGCGTGGCTCGCAGAGATATCGCGGTGCTCTGTTTGAGTTTCATGCAGCTCAGAGCGAAGCTCTTCCAATTCGGCTGACAATTGCTGGTGGCGCATATCAAGTTCGGTGACACGCTTCTGCGCTGCATCAGCGGTGCCCTCCGCCAGCTGTCTGGCCTGGCGCTCAAGCTCAACCTCACGAAGTAAGCCCTCGTTTTTGGTGCTAAGGCTGGCTTGTGAAGCAATCGAGGCGGCGAGTCGTTTGTTGAGGTCGTTGTCACGTCTTGGATCGGGCGTACCACGTTGCCCTTCTTTGTCGGGTGTAGGTGATCCATGGCCTGCGAGTCTCGCTTTGGCGAAAACGGCTTCATTGATGGCAGAGTCGCGTTGCTTTTCCATATCTGCGACACGAGCGGAGGCACTTTTGTTTTGTGAGTCAATAGCTTCCTGCACACGTGCGAGCTCTGCGCGCATTTTCAAGAGCGCCTCGATAAGTGGCTTGTCATTCTCGCCAAACACATCGGCTGACCTTTCGTCAACGATCTGCTCGTCCGAAGTCCGTGCCTGGTATCCAGATTTGCGTGCGATTGCCAGTTCCGAGGCGTACCACGCATTCTTCTGCTTCACCTTGTCAAGCTCTTTTTGAAGTTCATCATACTGCTGGGTTAGAGCTGGTGATGAACCAACACCCGAGTCTTGAAGTGGCTTGGCGTCCTGCTGACGCACCTCTCTCACCGCAGGTGGTGCCATGGTTGCCTGATCGATTGATTGTCGTGGTGTTTCCTCAAAGCGGTCCACGTTGCTCAGAGCAGAGACCTGAGTTGTCGAAGACGATCGTGATTCCGGAACAACAGACTGATCCTGTGATGGCTGATATGTCTCAGGCTTCTGTCGACCAACGTCCATGGGATTCTGATAGCTGTCATCAAAGGTGGGCGACATTGGCAGACGGGTTTCTTGGGCGATCGCGGTAATGTTTGTTGGCGACTTTGCCGTGTTGCGGTCTTCAAAGCTCCGAGCGCGCTCGGACTCGATGGTAGGACTGAGGGCGCGATCCGGCCGGGAAGGTTGCCGTGTGGTAGCCATACCGTTGGGTCTGGGCTGAGGTGGTTGCGTCTGCGGAGGGGGGCCAGACGGCGCAGGCAACTGGCTCTGGTGACCAGGTCTTGGGAGTCGCGAGTTGCTTTCACTTCTAGCCCGTGCATCCGCACTGCCTGTCCTTTCACGCTCCATGAGTTGTGGAGTTTGTCCCCGCCCGCCGCCAGCAATTACTGGCACAACGCTCTTTTCTCCGCTAGGACGTCTATAGCCTTGAATACGTTCGTTCGTTGGAGTCTGGCTTGCGCTGTCGGGTGGATACCTGATCTTGCTCGTGTCCAAGAGGTATGCCATGCCCAGCTCGACGGGATCTCTGGGAGCACTGCTGGGCTCACCGGCCAGGATGACGATCTGCTTGCCCACGGTGGTCATGCTGTGACCAGAACGCGGACTGGGGCTGGGTCCCATGTTTTGGAAGGTGTACCACCTGCGCGAAGTGATTCGGAAGGCCGCAAGATCACCAAGATCGGTGCCTTCTTCGGTTCGGCCACCAAAGATGTACATTACATCGCCAACCAGAGCTGCTGCATGTCCCTCGCGAGCTGACGGGATATATCCAATGCATTCGAGCTGGGTCCAGGAATTTGTGTGAGGATAGTATGACCAAACATCGTTGAACCATGTGACGCCGTCAGTGCCGCCGAACCTATTTGAAAGTTAGCCAGTGTCATATGCTCATCGCATGATTGCAGTCCTCACAGATAAAGCCGGTCGCCCCAAGTGATCATGGTATGGTTTGTTCGCGCCGGTGGGATTTGGCCGTGAGGCGGTCCGCCATCAATCGTGTTCTGGATGAGAACCTCCCATCGGTTACTAGCTTGTTGAAGCGCGTTCAGATCGAATGCGACAAGATCGTTAAAGAAGTAGCCTTCCACTTGGCCTCCGAAGATGTATAGCTTGCTACCGAGAATGTTGAGGGTGTGTCCGTAGCGGCCGGGAGGGCGAGGGCCCGCGGGAAGCGCACGAGACCATTGCTTGGTTGCTGTGGACTGTTAGTAACAGGCGGAGGAGAATGCGACGCGTGGCTAATCTCACATGTGTTGAGCAGATATAGTGTGTCGTCCAGGACATCTCCTTCATCCATCTTCGTATCACCACCGAAGACGATGAAAGCGTTGCCAACCAGCAAACTAGCATGGCCGACTCTGGGGCCCGGACCTTCAGAAGTTGTCGCGACTGGATAGCAGGACATATCGCCGGGACCGGTCTCGCACATCCAAAGATCGCCCTTGACTGTACTTCCGTTGATCAGTCCACCCATGAGATAGACCGAGCCGTCTCTGCTTGAGGTAGCGTTGACAGCAGCGCCATACCTGGGGAATGGATTGGTGTGCGACACAGTGAAGTTCAATTTGCGCTGCGACCAAGGGTAAGGAGAGGAATTGTCGAGCGACCTGTCTGGAGGCGGTGTTCGGCCTTGCAAGGATCCAAGTCGGGGTGTCTGTAATCGCCAAGTGTCAGTCATGTACGCCCTGCGAGACTAATGTTGTCTTGTCGCCCACTTACATCGTCCTGGCTCATATTGCGCGCCCTCTGCTCCGAACTTGGCACCATTTGTCCACTGCTCATGTCTCCGGGCGCCGTCCTAGGATCACCAGGCGGTGGACTCCTCATACCAAGTTTCTCAGAGGCTATCGAGTTCAGGCTACCACTTGCGCTTGCGACAGGCGGCGGTGACCCAGGTTTCGCGCCGTTCGGGGCACCATTGAGTGTAGGGATCTGGCTCTGCGGGCCGTCCGATGAGCGAATGTCGCGCGAAGCGGGCGGGAGGGTGTTGGTGGTTTGCGAAGAGCCCTTTTTGCTGGATTTGAAAAGGAAAGACATTATTATTTGGAGCGGTCGGGGTCGTACAGAGCGCCTCTAGGCGCGGCCGAGGCAGGGAGACGCAGGCGGTTATGCGGGCGCAATCATAGGCTGAGGAGAGTAGAGGTGCAATGAGACGAGAGGAAATAAGGGATGTAGGAGAATTTATCGGGGGCGCGTTCAAGGCGCAGGCGATGATGGTGGTAGTAGTGAAGTGTAAGTAAGTGTGGCAGTGGGAGGAATGAGGTCCTCCAGCCTTGAGCGCTTCCAAGTCGGGGGTTAAACTAAGGTAAGGTTCCCGGCACCAAGGAGACAACAACTTTAACAGGCACGACATCTCATGTTGATTAATAAATATAGTCAATTGATAGAGACGATTGGTTGATGGACAGTCCCAGGTACGGACTGACTGATTGATCTGATTGATTGACGATTTCATGTATTTCGAGCATTATTGCGAGTAGACACACCTCCTACAGTGTGCAGTACTTTTGTAAGGCTTGCGGCACGTCCATGTAGGTTACGGTTCGCATATCTCCCCATCCCACCAGAGGCCTGCAGACTGCGGCATCCACTCTTAGCCTCTAGTTACAATTATTTGTTAGATCGTGGTGGCTGGGAGTTCCGGGTAGCACACTAGACGCGATTATCAGCTACGTGTGAAATACACGGGAATCCCTATAGCTTCTTGGTCTGCATACCCATAACATGTACGGCACTCATCTTTAATCACAATAATAACAATTACCCTCTCACCTCCCACTTACCCTGCCATTCACCCTGAAACAACAGGCCGTCCGTGGCCGACCTAGCGCCAGGATCGCTCCCGCGCCGATCCCGCCCTAGTTTGCTTTGTGGTTGCAGTTTAGAGATCTGAATGGGTGTCACACCGTGTCGAACACTTTTCTCTTGCAGGAGATCTCTGCTCGTACGACCGGTGGCCCCTCATGCACGCAGTACGCCGTCATCATCGAGGCGCTTCGAATCCGACGGACACGCATGGCTGCCCAGATGTATGGAACAGGTCATCTCGTGATAGGCTACCGCTTGGACGCCAGCGCCTGGCCAACCAGCTCACAGAGTCACTGCTGACTCGTTCGTTTGGTCGTGAGATGAAAGTCCCACAGCATTGCAGTCCCTTGAGAAGTGCGCAATATTGATGGGTGTGGATGAAAAGATAGTGTTCATTCACCCAAATCCTGATGTACGTCCATGATTTGTCTGATCGATGTCATCGATGAGTTTGCAGTAAGGTATTGAACTGAAGGCGCGTGAAGATCTTGAAGCATGTGCGTTCAATTCACAGCCGCAAGAGTATTACCATCGTCGCGTCGCCGTCAACCTTACCTATATGTTGATGATCAGAGGAAGACATGGAACCTCCAATTCAATCATGTATACATTTTTTTTGTGTCAGCAGCAACAAAGTTAAAGCAGTCAACGACTCGTGGATGAGTTGATCACGAGACACATCGAGGGTTGGGGTTGGGGTCAAGTCGTTAGTCGAGACGGGTTGGACTTTCAAGATGAACTTCCCTTGTTCACGACTCTCCTCGCCCCGCCCTGCACCTTGACCAAGACAGGCTGCAGCACTGAACAAACCACCAACACCCACCACATCCACCGGAAAACCTCAGCGCTCGACCCTGCGTTCGATGCATACGCAACAGCGGACACGGGACCTGCTCTCGTGCATCGCGCTTACCGCAATCATCTGAACCGCCTTCAAACACCTTCAAACATGACGCGCGGAGCGACCACCGGCATGTTGCCGGACTACGAAACCAAGGACGGTCACCGTTCCAAGCACCCGCAGCCAGTCTTGGAGAATCTGCTACCATCTGGCTTGGAGGAAGGCACATACTCTTCGCAAACATCTTCGCCGCGCCGCCCTGTAACGTCGCATAGCAGCTCCCTACGCAACGGCGACAGCGCTTCTGAAGACGAAGATGGCCTCCTCTTGCCCTGGGCAAACGGGCGCAACCACACCAGACCGAACTTTTCTCGTGCGGCGAGTGAAGCCTCGCGCAGATCTCTAGCCACGAGGGACAGCAGGACAACTGAAGATAGCCGGGATAAAGATGGCAAGTTCCGCATGCGCCACGGCTGGGAAGCGCAGCTCATTAGTCCTGAGCAGGCGAACCTGCTGAGCCAGACATTCTTCATGTACTTTGAGGACAAGCGACACGAGACCGCTGGCAATCCACCGCCCGGATTCGACCCTAAGAACATCGTTTCCGAGTGGAGGATGAAGGACCGATTGAAGACAGTGTCCGCGATCCTGGCCGTGTGTCTAAACGTCGGCGTTGACCCACCCGATGTAATCAAGACAAATCCTTGCGCGCGTTTGCAATGCTGGGTCGAGCCTATTCCGCCTGATAGCACCAACCAAAGCTCGACAAACAACAGCAATGCGCAGATCGGCAAGAATTTGCAGTCACAGTATGAGAGCCTCTCGCTTCGAACGCGATACAAAGTTGTCCTTGACCCAACGATAGAAGAGTTGAGGAAATACACGACATCTTTGCGACGCACCGCGCATGCTGAGCGACTTTTGTTCCACTACAACGGCCACGGCGTTCCTAAGCCGACGCAGAGTGGAGAAGTTTGGTGTTTTAACAGGAGCTACACTCAATACATACCCATAAGCTTGTATGATCTCCAAGACTGGGTGGGCGCGCCGGGCCTGTGGGTCTGGGATTGCAGCGCGGCCGGAGGCGTCATCAATGGATTCCTCGAAGGCGCGCAGAAGCACATTGCCAACCAGCAAGAGGCGCTCAAGAGGGATCCGAATCGCGCACAACAGCAACCCCTCATCCGATGGGAGGATAGCATCCATCTCGCTGCTTGTCGCGAAAACGAAAACTTGCCCACCAACCCAAATCTCCCTGCCGACATATTCACGAGCTGTCTCACGACACCGATCACAATGGCTGTCCGCTTCTTCATGCTGCAAAACCCGTTACCCTCAACCTCTGGCATCACACTCGCTCAGGCCAGAGATATTCCAGGCAAAGTCAGCGAGCGGAGAACGCCGCTCGGCGAGCTTAACTGGATCTTTACTGCCATCACAGACACCATCGCCTGGAACTGCCTCGACAAACCACTGTTTAAGAAGCTCTTCAGGCAGGACCTCATGGTGGCTGCGTTGTTCAGAAACTTCCTGCTCGCTCAAAGGATCATGCGCATCTATCACTGCCACCCACAGTCACATCCTGTGATCCCTGACACGCATAACCACCCGCTGTGGCAAAGCTGGGACCTGGCTGTTGAAATGATTCTAGCCCAATTGCCAAAACTGATTGAACAACAAAAGGCCAACGATGCTGCAATGGAAGCGGCGCCTGCTGGCACTATGCCCCAACCGCCGCAGGAGCTAGAATATGTGCACTCGGACTTTTTTGCTGACCAGCTGAGCGCTTTCGAGGTCTATCTGTCTTCGGCACCCGCAAATGCAAATGCGGCAGGATATGCCAAAGCGCCCGAGCAGCTTCCTATCGTGCTTCAGGTACTCCTGTCGCAGGTGCACAGGCTGCGCGCGCTAATCCTCTTGTCAAAGTTCCTCGACCTTGGGCCTTGGGCCGTCAATCTTGCCCTTAGCATCGGTATCTTCCCCTATGTGCTCAAACTTCTGCAATCGCAGGCTATCGAGCTCAAACCGCCGATGGTTTTCATCTGGGCACGCATCCTTGCAGTCGACCAGAGCTGCCAGGGTGATCTACTCAAAGACTCGGGCTACACATATTTCACAGCAATACTCAACAACGCCATCGGCATGCCGATAGGAAATGTCGCAGAGCACCGTGCGATGTGCGCGTTCGTCATCGCAATGTTTTGCAAAGACTTCCGCCCCGGCAAAGCTGCGGTGTTGGAGAGCAACCCGGAAATCATCGAGAGCTGCCTGGGACACATCTTGGATATGGAGAACCCCCTGTTGAGACAATTCGCATGCTTGTGCTTGAGCCATCTGTGGCGGGACTTCCCGGCTGCGAAGGCTGCGGGTATGGCGCAACAAGCACACGCCAGAGTTCGCGACAGGAGTCACGATCCCGTACCGGAGGTACGCGCGGCATGTCTGGATGCTTTGACCAGCTTTGTTGCGACTGGCGATATCGATGCCGCGACTATGCTGGAAGAAGAGACTCTCGCAAGTGTGGTGGTGGCAATGGGTATGGACGGCTCGATCATGGTTCGTAAGGAACTGGTTGTCTTCTACTCGACGTTCATCAAGAGGTACGAGCCTCGCTTCATTGTCGCTGCATGGGAGCAGCTTAGTGAGGACCGCGAGAAGAAGGCTGGCAGTGACAAGGAAGATACATCTGTACAGACTGACAATGCGAGCGAGAGAACCGGCCATGACAGTGCCAATGGCATCAACGGCTCTCGCTCAATGCACAGCCGCACCGCATCGATGGCAGCTTCGGAGGCCTCTCTTGCGTCTGAGGGCGCATCGAAGCAAGCCGACGTGTCAAAAAACACCATCTACCGTGCAGTGTGGCGCCAAACACTCAGCATGTCGACAGACCCTCATCCGGAAGTCGCGCAGAATGCTAGCATAATTGTTGACTACGTCGTCAACGCGTTGCTAGAGTCTCCTCTGGGTGGTTACGCCAACAAGATCCTCGACGAGATGATACTCGAAGGGTTGAAGGGCGATCAGCTGGCCTTGTCCGGCATGGATGTCCTTGCGCGTCAGCGCTCTCGAGATTTGGGACGCCCGCAAACACCGCCTAGCCCATCAACCTCGACTGCATCCAACAAAGAAGGATATTTCGGTCTCTCACGTACGGCCAGTGTCGCTGCAGCCATGAAAACGCTCGTTGGCTGGGGCTCGGGGTCGAAAAACCAGAACGATTCCAACGGACCTCCTTCGCCCTCGACTCACCGTGGCTCAATGTCTTCTCACGATAACCCAGACGCGCATTCATATCGGTCTCGCCCCTTGACGCCCGCGGACGCCGCACTCCTGCCCCCTGACGCGCTTGACAACGTGAATGGACCACCACATCAACCAATGGCAAAACTCCCGCCTTCCCCACACATGGTCCCTCGCGACACCAGCAAGCCGGCTGCGATTCCTCTGAAATCGAACTTCTTCACATGGTCTGCGTCTTACTTCCGTGAACCACAGATGAGACCGTCCGAGGAGGACGAACCGGGTTCGTTGGATTACAATGAGCGACTCTGGAGACGAAACCGTAACGACAAGATCATATCTGGCACGCAGCCGATGAAGGAGGCTGCAGGCATGCAAAGATGGGACGTGCCCTGTGGATACTTTGGAATCGGTGCCGCACCAATGAAGATGCTCTTCCACCAGTTTGAGCATCACCTCGTCACTAGCGACGATCGGGACAGTATCGCCGTGTGGGACTGGAAAGAGGCACGCCAACTATGTCGATTCAGCAATGGCAATCCGGCACGCAGTCGCGTGACTGAGCTCCGATTCATCAATGAAGATGATCAAGCAATGCTCATGACGGGTTCTAGCGACGGTGTCATCAAGATCTACAAACACTACGAAGACATGACGAAAATTGAGCTGGCATCCAGCTTCCGCGCGCTCAACGACCTGGTTACTAGCGACAGTCAGAACGCAGGTTTGGTCTTCGACTGGCAGCAAGGTCAAGGCCGTATACTCGTCGCTGGTGACGATCGCGTGATCCGTGTCTGGCAAGCCGGACATGAGCTTTGTATCTCCGACATTCCCGCCCGGTCTGGCTCGTGCATCACCTCGCTCACGTCAGATCAAGTCGAAGGCAACGTATTCGTCGCAGGGTTCGGCAACGGCAGCGTGCGCGCCTACGACCAACGCTTGGGGCCCCGCGACTCCATGATCATGGACTGGGTCAACCGTAGCACCGACCACCGCAGCTGGATCGTCGGCGTCCACCTCCAGCGCGGCGGCATGCGCGAGCTCATCTCGGCCGAAAGCAACGGTGGCGTCCGACTCTGGGACATCCGAATGCGTGGTGCGGTCGCCTCTTTGCCCGGTAACCCACGCAAGCCGCGCAACCTCCGCGCGCTCTCGGTGCACGAGCACGCGCCTGTCTTTGCCACCGGAGGCGCGGACCATACCATCCGCGTCTACAACACCAGTCTCAAGCACTTGTCCAGCTTCGAGCCCTACATGAGCTATCTGCGCATGAGCAATACGCCGCGCACCGCACCCATCACTGCCACGGCTTTCCACCCTCATCGCATGATGCTCGCGTGCGGCGCCATCAACGATGGCCACGTCAATTTGTTCAAGTGTGAGGCTGTGGCTAGTGAAGACGTCAAGGGAACCAGAGACGGCGGCAGCAACATCGTCGAGGAATGGCGCGAGTAAACGGGACTCCAGGCATGTGCGGGTGGTCGGTGGCTTCATTTCGTTCTCTCTCTGTTTCTCTTTCTTTGGGCTTTAGCAGGGCGTTGGGGTTCTTGGCTTTAATATTTGGCCGTGTAGTACTGCTGCTGCTGACTGCTGCTGTGTGTGTGTGGTGCGCTAATACCTTTTGCTGCTTTTCTTTACAATGTCTTATGGCTTGTGGCGCGTTTGTTCCGTTAGTTCGTTGGGGGAGTTATGTTGGTTCTGGGCCGCCTTTCGCTACCTATGTATTATTTTATCTTACTAGGCTGGCTTCGAGGCTTGTATTACGCAATTGACGCTGGAGTTTGATTCTTCTCCACTTATGGTCGGGTCTGCAAGAACACGTAGATGTATCATGTGACTTTCGTATACATCGGCTTGAGACCCGAAGAGCTCGTTGTGTGTTTACGTGTACTTGGTTGTGCTGTTGTCGACACTTGAAGTCAAGGTTTGGCCGACGATGACGTGGGCGCGTTGCAGTCGGATTGAAACGTCCGTCTTTCACTTCAGCCAGTCGGGACATTTGACAACCCACTCACCCATCAACGAAAAGGCCTTCATTAGCGAATCGGAACTCCCATCTTTCACTTCAGCCACAGGAGTTCGGAACGCTTGACCAGTCACCCATCAAACGAAAGGCGTTCGTTCGCAGACGATTCCGCTTCCCCGGTTGCGCACATGAATTTTATCGAAAGACGTCCCTGAAAAAGGTCATGTTGTGAGGTACAATAGGAACTAGTCACTGCAGGAGGGCTGGATGGGTATCCGCTCTTGCTGGCGTGTTTTCTGGCTCTCATACGTCGTGGTGTTTGCAAGGTTGATCATCGCCACGTTCCCTGGTGCTCTTGCATTACTCCCGCTTACAAGGCGCTCTGCCAACCGCTTTCATTGCTCCACCGGACACGTCGGACCCGCTGCCAATCACGACCACGGTTCATCGACATTCGTAATCATGGACAGTGCCACCGAAGTAACCTCCTCGGGTCAGGAATCCCACTTCCTCGCCCTTGCAGAGGAACTCGTACTCTCCATCACCTCTCACCTCTCACGCAAAGAAATATGCAGCCTCGCCCTTGTTTCCAAGAAATGCCACCGCCTCGCCACGCCTTTCATCTGGAAACACGTCGAGTTAATCGACTGCCGCGCAAGCACCGACTTTGTCACCGGCCACCGCGTCGTCACCTATGGACCTGCTACGGCGACGCATCGCGGAAGAAACATCCCCGCCGGCACGCAGCTGGGTAGCGATGAGCATGACGATACGCCGTTGATCAAGATTTTGTTGGTGCTGGCGACGTGAGAAACTGCTCCTCTATTTTTGAAAACTCCAGAACTGATCTTGTGCCAGAAACCCAAACCTCGCTGCCTCAGTGGAATCTCTTACGCATCGCTGCCATCTGACGCCACCCGATATCTTCAACGAGCTTCCGCACAGACCTTTCACTGCACAAACACTCTCGATAGACCCGAGAACGATTTGTCTCGTCCGCCTTGCTGTCCGTAACATGGTCCGAGTCTCTACTCTGCGAGTAGTATTCGGGCATCCTAGGTTAACGGAAGCCTTGCTGCGGTGTTTCTTCGACAAAGACAGGCAGACGGAGAATCGGGTGAAGCGGCTCTGGCTGGACAATGTCGACATAGTTGCTGGGACCGAGCAGTCCTCGACTTTTGATAAGTACGGGCTGCCTTTGAAACTGGATTTTGGTGGCGTTGAAACGTTGAGGTTGAGGAGGTTGCCCTTGGGGGCTGTGGAGTTGGACGACCAACTTAAACTGACAAGACGTACTCAAGTTGTCTACTCACGCGGTGGACGCGCCGGAGAACTATCAGACGGCCTAGGGGGCAACTATCTCACAACTACTAACTTTGCTGGCGCGGAAACAATACCGGGTCTTGAACAGGCGGAGCTAGCTGATCAAGATTCCAGCGCCTCTGAGTGGTTGTCGCCGTTGGAGATTCTGTTGCGTTCCGCACATCAATTCGACGATGCTATTTACGCCGCCATCTTCAAGGAGTACGAGGTTCCTCCTGAAATGCTCGCTGCTGACATCCCGTCGCACTACCAGCGAAGCCTTCACACGTACATGGATCGCTGGACTGCACCGGTAGACTTGAACCCCGAAGAAACCCATGCTTTTAGGCAGCTCTTTAGGACCAACATGCCATCTCCAGCGGCGTGTGCAGGCCTGCTACTCACAGACATGTCGAAGACGCTCACCTCGCTCAACATCGATTGGGCTGTCACAGTGTCATCATTTCACTTCCAATTGAAGTCGGCGGATTACTTGAAATGGGTCAAATGGTACTCTGACCTGTTCAGCATGCGCTTCCCTCACTTGCGTGCTTTTCAATACAGGAACGCGGTCACGGATCATACCTACCTGCCGCCCGGGCTATACCTCCTTGACCACTCTTCATCGGTCTTCACCGGTATTCATTCCGAGCGCAGAATGGAAGAGGAGGGCTTGCGACTTGATTTCGACATCGACCTGAAACCGCTAGAGTTCATGGAAGCGCATGCGGATCAGCTGAAATGCCTGGCTTGGCCTGTGGCTCATTTCTTTTCGCACGAGTGTAAATCCGATATCTCGCCTCGCGTACGGAGTGTTGCTGAGAAGCTTGGTCGGTCACTTGTCGATTTAAGAGTAGATGAGTGGTATTTCCGCTATCCTGAGACTCAGAGCGAGGAAGATGTTGTGTTGTCTCCTAATGCGAAACGAGGCGAGTTCTTCTTCAGCACTGGTCCCATCTGCATTGACGCTGACTTTCTTACAACAGCGCATCTATCCCGTCGACGCTTCGTCTCCGAGTTCGCAGCCGAGATGCGAGTGTTGAAAAGCATCAAAGTCGAAGGCGGCATACCGCGAGACGAGCGCAGAGAAATCATCGCCGCACTCCGACTCTGCCCAATCGAAAAACTAGTCTTCATCGGCATCGGCTCCATCATCGGCAACACCTGGGGCGCTCGCGGCGCTAACTACGGCGACGAGATGATGCTGGAACACACCTCCGGCCTCGAAGAAGAGGACGAAGCGGCCATCTTCCGGCTGGGCCCACAACCACCCTCCCAAACCACCTCTGAGAACACTTCCACTTCCACCTCCACTCTCAATCCCACTTTCACCCCCTCCTACGGCTGGCGCGGAAGAGAGCCCATGCTCCGCACCATCGTCTCGCACCACGGCCCCTCCCTGCGCGAACTCAAAATGTGCGGCTACAAAGGCACCATCGCCCTCTTCAACCCGTCCCCAATCGTAGAACCCATGCTCGCGCCCCTCAGACACTGCCACGCCCTCGAATCCCTCATGCTGAGCTTCTGGCTCCCCACCCTCTTCGAAGACGACTTGCGCGACGAGGAAATCATCGCTTACTGGCTCAACACGCGCGACGCCGCTTCGACCGCTCTTGTCAGCATGGCGCCCAAACCCCCTCTGCAGGGCAGCTGGGCTTACGAACTCGAAACCAAGTTCAGGCCGGACGTCCTCGCTGGCACTGTTGCGAGTTTTTTGGCCGGATATCTTAGTTCTGGGGCGAAGCGGAGGGCGGGGGGCGTGCATGTCCGGGCTAGCTTTTCTATGCTGGAGGCGGCGATTTTTGATCTGGATGTTTGGGTTGGGGAGGGTGAGGGTGGGGTTGAGGTGATTGGGTGGGAGGGGCCGAGTGATGAGACGGAGGGGAGGAGGAGGGGGGAGAAGTTGAGGAGGAGGAGGTGGTTTTGATGGGGTGGGGGGTCGGGGGTTGGGTAGGTGGGTGGGATGAGGTGGTGGGAAGAATGGATGATGATGACATGCTATGGTTGCTATCATCTCCTCTGGTTCTACGAGTTGGAATGCATACTATGTGATGCTGATGATTTGATGGGTAGGTGGTCGTTGTTGCTGATGATGATCAACCCTGAATACGCTCGGATGTATCTGCTGGAACCCATACTATGTCTGCTCGGATTGATTGTAACTATAGGAACTCAGTAGATTTGACTGGGGAAGGAAGTGAAGTAACTCCAAAGTGTGAATCGCTCGAGCCATGTGTACCGCCGTAACCGCCAGGTGTTCACAGGTCCAGCTGATGACATCCAAGTAACGACTCACCACACCGTTCTGCCGAAACTCCATAATCTCGAGCCAATGCGCGCTGTGTCTCAAGTTCTTGCTCAGCTGCCGACCATGTTTTTCGCTGCTCATGGCCTTCTCTGGACAACTTTGTCCCAAAAACCTCAGTCACCAGTCTTGAGTCCCGCTCGATCTTGCGTATGTAATATTTCCGTGCACGCAATTCTTCGCTGGTGTAGGCAGTCAACCAGGTGACTGGGGATCCAGTTGGGGTCGATTCGGCATCGGACAATTTGGTCACCATGCCATATGCTGCGTCAGCGTGACCACCAACGGAATTGTTCGTGTACCATTCTTGTATGGGCGGTCCTGGCGACGTTAAGTTTCTTTGAATCCAGTGCTTCCCTTTGTCATGGCGACTGAACAGGCAAAAAGGTGAGCCCATCCAGACTTTTGCGTCTTTCGAGATTTCGATTTCGTCGAACGTTTGCCAGATGCTGTTTTTGACTTGGACTCTCATGTTTTGCAGGTCTTTTGTGAGTCTGTCAACTTCAGTGGACTCTTTGACTCGAAGCCTCATGTGTTCCAGCAAATGGCCGGCAAGCAACGCGCGGGACTCATCCATCTCTAGGGGAGAAGGATTGAAATGCGGATAGGAGTTACGGTACTCATACTGGATGCCTATTAGAGGACGTGCCAAGTCGTGCGCGTTCACATTGTTGATGATCATACGATGAAAGACCGGCGGCAGAATGGCCCATTCGCAAGCCGTCAGTTTTTTGTTGTCGACATTCATGACATCGGCGCCGCGTTTGAGAAGCAAATTCGCTAGATTGCGAAAACCTTTTCCGGCCGCTAGCGAAAGAGCGGTACGACCGGATCGATCCTTGGCATCTACATACAGTTCGCTACCAACGAGCAGTAGCAACATTGACTCGTAGCGTTCGGCATTGAACTCGACTTCGCTAGAGCTGTCGTCCTCGTGGAGCGAAGGGTCGACGATGATATGCGGACCGATGTGGACACAAGAGTCTCCGTATACGTTGATGTTCTCCAGCACGAAATCCCTCTCCGATCCAGGTTGCAAAGCCCAGAGTAGTGCCGTCATACCACGTTCGTCGGTCGAGTTGACGTCCGCGCCTTTGTAGAGCAAATGACTCACAAGCTCCCAGTGGCGATGTTTTGCGGCGATTGCGAGAGCGCTAAGACCCGCGATGTTTCGTGTGTTGATTGATAGGGTGTTGGTGACAAGAAAATGCAAGATTTCCAAACTCGTTCTTGTGTCGGGACTGACAGCACCATAAGGCTGAGCGGCCTGCTCAAGACTCCGGTAATAATAAGTTCCACCGATGTGGACTGAGCAATCGTAGACGTTCAAGTCTCCGAGACGTGACAAGTCTTGATCGTGTCCGAGTGCCCACATGAGTACGTTGTTACCTTGGTCGTCGATGAGTCCAGTTTCAGCGCCTTGACCTACCAGGTACGACACCATTGCAGACTGTCGATTGATGACGGCCCATCTGAGTGCAGTCCAGTAGCCATCTCCACTGTGGTCCACCAACATTCGATCTCTGAACAGCATCTTTTCTGCCACATCGATCAATCCGAAATACGCCGCCATGTGGAGGGATGTAGTGTTCTTTGCGACCGGAGCTCTTGTCCTTGACATGCTTTGATCGTTGGTCCATAGTGTTTGTTGCAGCAGCGTGGCAGCTCCCCGCAAACAATCATTGTCCGCTAGGAAGCCCACCACATCGTCGAGGATGATACTAGAGCCGACTTTCTTAACGTGGGTGGCCCAATGATTTGCTGCGTAAGCTTGAAGCGGGATGCTTGGATCAAGATAACAGCCCAGCAAACTACCCATGAGTCTCATGTAACGCAGGCATGCGACCGCAATCTGGCTTTGGGCTTCAGTAGCAAAGCTCGAAGTCAGGAATTGTGGAAAGAAAACCTCTGCTGTATGATGCACAAATGCAATAACAGAGGTTCTAGGCTTGAGGGCGATGACGCCGAGACAAACAGAACCGAGTTCTTCCTCGGGTATCAGATCGTCAGGGTCGAAAGGCCAAATCTGAGGATCCGTTTCCAGATGTAGAGCGTGTTGTAGATCTTCGATGGTCAGTGGATGTTCACTGAACGTCACCCATGAGAATATTCGTCGAGCCAGAATTGCGTCACTCTGTTCCTGACCAAGTATCCTGGCCCATAGCTGACGGTATGCGTCTTCTGGAGCATCTGGTAGACTGTAAAGGCGATCGCGGAAACCGTTCCTGGTCTTGATGGTCGGATGCGCCAATAACTCCATCAGTAGCTTCGCCACCAAGAACCTAAAACGTCAGCTGAAGCACGTATGAAGGATTGTGAAACGTACATTCCGTCTGATTTCTCCTTCACAATCTCTTGTATTTCGGACTCGAGGTCCTCGTCTTCTTGCACCATTGTATGCATCAAGGAAGGCGAAGATCTTGCGATACGCCGGCGGACGTACACTGACACTTCCCTGTCGTCGCCACAGACCGTGTGCTCTCGAGCTAGACCTAGTCTAGAACGGTAGCCCCGTATCTCCGGTGAGGATACCATGATGCTCACGTTCCCTGTGGCATTTTGAAGAGCTTCCAAAGCATCTAGGAGCCTGAACGCAAGATTTCTGTCCACCCGGTCCATCGCATCTACCAATATGTAGACGCGCCCAAGGCTACGACTTTGTTCGATCAGCATCCCGGAGAGCTCTGATTGTCTTGGTTTTGTGTTTCGGAAACGATGCCGATCGTTGTCGCAGTAACTCTATCAGCGATGAACTGTTCTCAGCACGTTAGCCACCTTCGCTTTTCACGCAGAGGTTTCCCACTCACACCAACGTAGACTTGCCCGTCCCCGCTGAAATTCATAGTTAGCCAAAGCATTGTCAAATCGACAAGTCGCTGGAAGAGGCTCACGATCACCCTGCAGCCAAACATAACCTTGTTCTGCGTTCATCCAATAAGCGAATTCTGGCTCAAGTCTTGACGAGATCTCGCCTGTACCTTCTTCGCGCTCAACAACATGTTGCTCGTGTATCTGCCAGAAATCGAGCTCAGAGAGCCAGCGCAGAATTGAAACCCGCGTCTCTAGGAAATAGGTTAATACTCTATAGATGATGAGTGCGAGCATGTGTTGATTACCTTCATCGACCTCTACCCCAGTCGGACATCGCTCCACTGCAGTCACGTAACACGTCAGCTCGCTCAATGTGTCAACCTTGTAGGAGCTCCATTGAGACATTCAACAGTGCTAAGTACAAGAAATCATCTATGTAGCTCCATCAATCTTGCATCCCAGTCTTCTACACGATGGGTTGGTGCCTGTGGTAAGTTCCTGATCATGTCTTCTAGGCTGGAGGTTTCCGACACGGACGTACCTTCGGCAAGATTACCTGCACACAACTCCACCTTGTCGCTGATCTCTGCGTCGTTTAGATATTTCTCTGTCATGGCTCTGATGTTGGCAAGAGATCCCGGATCGGATTCCGCGAGATCCTTCTCTCCAAGCTCTGGAACATTGAACCGGAAGTAACGCATTTCCCGTGCCATTTTGCCGTTGTCACGCTTGTAGAAATCGTGAGCTTCGTTCTCAGTCTCTGTTGCAATCTTGGCAAGGCCTTCGGCGATGGTCAAGAGTTTTGGATCCCAAGCCTTGGTGATGAGTTTGCCGGTACCCAAGCTGACGATGATTTGCTTCCTGTTGCGGAAGATTTCACTTGCCTCCGAATGGACACGAGAGACTGGATTGTTGTAGTAGAGACCGCCGTCGGAATACGTCAGGTGGTCAATGGTTGTTGGATCGAAGTATGTGAGGGCCGCGGAGGTGGCTCTGGCTGCTTGCCAGATGAGCATCGTGTCGTATCTGTGTCACACGCCTGTTAGATCCGACCAGCTTGAACTTTAAAGGTTCAGGGTGTCCTTACGTTGCTCTTGGACTCTTGGGATTCCGGTAGCTGCGCAGCACGACAGCTTCGTTCGTGTCTTGCAGATGGCTCATCACGAATCTCCTCTCGTCAGCCGAGAAATAGCAGTAAAAAGTGTGAAGTCCAAGGCCTACACTTTACATGGCCTGCCACCTTCAGACGTCTCTTCCTTCAGGAGCTTTGTTTCCGAGTCATCGCCAATCATCTCGTGTATGGCATCTTCCAAAGGCCCCGTCTTGAACTTTGCGCCCAGCGTGACTTTGCGCCCGGTACGAGAGAGAAGGTTACGCATGGTGAAAGCCTTCCCGGAAAGTCGGATGTATGCACCGATAGCCTGGTCGATTGGCAAACGCAGGCGACCGAGTAGTATCGCTATGAGTCTATCGTAAATTAGCGACTGTAACTTCCGCAATTGAACGACACTCCATACCCGCCGGTGCTCGTTCCACCCATTAGATCAAACAGCTCCCATGGCTCTTGTTTCTGCAACCCTTGACTTCCTCGCTCATTGTTCACATGTTCCATCAACTGTTGCAGGAGAACAAGAGCAGAAAGGCCTCGAACCCCTCCGCCATCTACCGACAGAAGTCGCACTGGAGGCTCCTCCATTCCAGCGGTCGTGTTCTGATCGCAATGGAGTCACAAGGATGTGCGCAGGTGAGGCAGATGTGTACGGTCTCAAAAGTCTTCCAGAGCCGTGCGAACCCTGAGCATATAGGTCGGTACGTTGGTGGTCTTACTTGCATCAACAGCTCAGCTCCGCTCAGCCACGAGGCAATATCCTGCATGTCACAGCGCGTACGTAGCCAATCGAGACAGTCGCTAAGCGAGAGCAAGACGGAATGGTGTAGCCCCGCATAGCATGAAGCTGAGCCTGAGTGTGTCAGCCTGCGACACGCTGCGAGCCTGAATATCAGTCCCGAAGACACAGACGGTGCATCAACTTCAACGATGAAGGAAGTCAAGCGAGTTGCAGTCGCTGGCGTGTGAATACCAGGTTGGGACCAACAAAAGCCATTCCTGTGGCTATCTACAGTGCAGCGAGCTTCAGGAATCGCGATGGTAACTTCGAGTCGGCTTGTGTGAAACCTGACGTTACCTGGCTCGGGGTTGCAGAGTTTGTCGACGGAGAGATTGAAGAGGCGAGTGTAAGAACGTTGCTGGTGTCTCGTGGTAAGCTTGCTGCAATTCACGCTGGAACGCAGCAGTAGACCCTCCTCGTCTATTGCCGTCACTCAGCATCATCGTCCCACTGATGCGCCAACGTTTCTCCAAGTCTGCCGACCCGCCACCCCGTCTGATCCTGCATTTTCTGGAGGAAATCAAGACAAGCTTGTTGATCTCCGTGCTTTCTCAAGCAGCGGCCCCAAACCGCTAGACAATGGTGTGCTGTAAACCATGTATTCTGCGCGCGGGGGTTCGATGAAGCGATCCCGACCACAGTCAGCAGGTGGTGCCGTACTTGTTGCTTGACTGCTTTGTGGTCCTGCAGGTACTCCACGAAGTTGGACGAATGCGTGCGCGCCGAGACGGTCAGCACTAGTTGCGCGATGTGGTAGTATTGGATGGCGACCGCATGAAGGGAAGCCAGCATCCAGATTTCGGAGAGATGTCGACCGGCAGAAGCGTCGGGTGCGAGGAAGCGAATCGGTCGGAACGACACTGGTTTCGAAAGATTCCAGTCCGATATCCTCGCTCTCATCTGGTCTGTCATGGCCGAATCGGGCCCGTCGGCAAAGGCATGCGACAGCAACTCGGCGAGCAAGAGAACCATGCGGTTTGCCCACGCGCCGTCGCCGTCGCCTTGTATCCAGCTCGCGTTCTTGAACATGGCCAGGCTGGAGCGTATGGACTTTTGCATGGTGAGGGATATGTATATTTCCTCTCGCAGGCACAGCCAGGCGGTGGCTTCTCCGAGTCCATCGGAGCTTGGGAAGTCGAAGATGTTGTCGAGGATGCGGGTGACGCCTTCGAGGTGGAACCTCTCGTCTTCTTCTGTGAGGATGTTAGAATGTCACAAAGGGGCGGTCGATGGGATGCTTACCGTCCATCTCTTCATTTTGTCGCAGAATCGCGACCGCAGCTCGAGCGGAGTCGTCGACGGGATTCGGACCGGAGATGGCGGGTATGAGTAGTTGTAAGCACATGCTTTGGTATTCGAGGGCTGCCGGGTCTTGATCTAGGCGGTGTCGGTTGATGTGACGTGATGAGAAGGCGCAGATAGCGTACAACAATATCGGGTTGGTGATGGCCCGCCGCGAGGCTTCGAGCTCAAAGCTGCGGCCCGGGTCTGTACCGTCTGCCCATAGGGCCATGTTCTCGGTGTAGTTCCGAAGAAGTAAGGCTTCGTTTGCGGACAAGGAAATCACTGGCTCGGTATCGCGGTTGGTGAGTTGAGAATCTACCGAGTGTGCCCATGGAGACCCAAAGTTCTGAGAACTCGGGGTGGTTGTATTGGCGACCGGAACTGTCCAGTCTTGAGGCGAGCGGGAGTTATTCATCAACAATTCGTGCGGGTGCTCTCGCAAACGAGGGTTCCCTGCCGCTGGGGAGTTTCTTCTTGGCTGAATCGAAGTAATGTTTTCAGTCACTTCATTGTTCTCGCCTGGGGTTTGAACGCGCTTGGCTGAGGTATTCGACCTAGACTGGCTTCCCATCGCACCCTGAGGGCCATAATCTGCATCTTTGCCATCGTACAGGTCGATAAGCTCTGGCGTCTCATCGTGATAGCGGAGAGTGGTTTTGGGAAGCGTCGTCCATACCTGACGAGACGGGAATTCCTGGCCTTCACCATGATGCTTGAATTTTATCGCAGCCGTTCGAACACACTCAAGCCCAACGGCACGACACTCCCGGCAAGGATGTTGATGAAAATCGCACTTCACCTTGCGATCTCTGCAATGTTCGCAGACAGGCAGAGGCTTTGTTGTCGGGCCGCTCATTACAGGCCCGTCCCAAAGGAACCGATGATTGCCCAGACGACCTGAGCTATATCGGCAACGCTCAAGTATGGAATCGATGCATACGTGATGCGAGAATGGTTTTATCAGTGTGTTTGTGAAGAAGAATTAGAGCTTTCCTGTCGGGTGGCGGTCGGAGCAAACTTGGAAGCCGCCAAGCGGAAGAGTCCATCAACATGAAACTGGTTTTGGATTTCTCATCGGCGAAGTCACACTCATGATGTGCCAAACACGACAACATTACCACAAGGGCCGTCCGATGATGAGGGATTAACATTGGAGCAGGTCTTTTCTGTGAAAGGCGATAAAACCGCCACAAAAGATGAACCAATGTGCGTCTAGGGTTCTCCATTGCACTCTTCGAGAATCGACTCGTGGTAGTCTGGCATTGGAAGGCATGTCCCGATATTGTTGGTTTATTGTAGCAGACATCGCCTGACAACGGGATCAAGCCTTTTTCTACCATCCAGGGAACGAACATTCCAATCTGGTCCCAATCCTCACTTTGTTCTGTTTGGCCTTGGCTTTTCCATTCCCGGAAACAGTCTGCACAATCTCTTCCATCGGCTTCGCCACACAGTATTGCTTCGTCTGTGTGACCAGATTCCGGGTATGTCGTCACTCTTGAACCTGGACGCCCTGTTGCCGTCATGTCTGCCGCCGTAAGTGAACGTATACGTTCCGCATCCACTGCCGCTTTTCTCGACTTTGAGCGGTCGGGGAAGGATGCCGTCCATAGTGAAGTCGTCCCCGTCTTCCATGACTCCGGCGTCTTTCGTCTGTCCGACCTGCTCGGGAACTCCTTTGCCCCTTTTCCCCTTCACCGCTTTGAACTGGAGTAGCTTGGCCGCGACTTTGAAATTCTTATCCGTATCTTCGCCGGTCAGTTCGAGGTGTACGTGGTACTGTTGGATGTCCTCATCTTCGCCGTACAGTCGGTAAGCGTTGTGGTAGCTGGCATCATACTTCGCACCCATCCGACCAGACTTCCCATTGCCGAGCGGGTCATCTTCCTTTGCGTCCGTCAGCCTGAGCGCGGACAAGTGAAATTGGCGGCCATCATTCTTGCACTTGGCCTTGAAACCAGTCCACGGTCCTTCGCAGTAGGTGATGTATCTGTCGCGAGCATGGTTAGATCGACATCCGGGTATGACCCTGGAGGACAGCACTTACTTCCTAATCTTGTCGTGAGTCGGGTTGTTGGCCTCGAAGGAGTTAAAGTTGAAGTCAACGTGGAACTTGTCTCCTGGCTCCAGCACAGTCGGCCGCCTTCCTTTCCTGTGCTGAGCCCATTTCCCGCCGGGTTTCTACTCGCCAAATCTTCTGTAGAAGGCTTTTGCCTGGGCGCCGGCTTGGCCGTTGCCCCTTTGGCTGCTGCACCTCAGGCTGCGGGCGTTTCCCTTTGCCGGGTCGAAGTCTGGATTGTACATGGAAGCCATGGGCCACTCGTCCGCCTCAAGAAATCGCTCGGTGTCCTTGAACTTCTTGGAATCGCTTCTCGTGTTAAAGGGATACGTGTCCCAGAACTTCTGGGCAAACGGCCCGGTGTTACAGGGTGTTCCCGCGCCACTGACTCCCTGGCCGGACTGCACGCGGTTGTACTGCTCCATGTCCAGGTCCGATTTCTGGTAGGTGACTTTGGTGTAGTCGCCTTTGGCCCCCATGACGCAGTTCTGGTAGTAGCATGCGTTTTGGCATCCTTCGGGCGTTGTCAGGCAGTCCAACTGCATGACTCCTCGCATTGGGCCGTCGGGGACGTCTTCGTTTGTGGTCTTTGCTGCTCCTGGTTTCTTCTTTTGTTCGTCGTCGGTTACGAATATCGAACCTTCCGAATCGTTGCCTGAGAATTTGGCCTCGTCAGAGTCGTCATCGTCTGTATTGTCGTTTTCGGAGTCGCTGTCGGTGTCGGAGTCGTTCTCGGGTTGGGGGTCGTTGTCGTCGTCATCGGAACTCTCGTCAGAGTCGTTGTCTGAGTCTGAGTCTGAGTTGTCTGCTCTACGTTCTTTCGCCCAACGAGAAAAGGCCTTTTGCAGAGGGGCCTTTAGAGTCCCTGTCGAGGGGGGTTTTCGTCTCGATTCATAGGGTGAAGTTACTCTGAAGTAGGCTTGGTCTCATTCATCTTTGGCTCTGCTCTGGGGAAGCGGTTGTGCAGAGCGCACGCAAGGTGTGGGGAAGCTGGTATTGGGGGGATACAGAATCATCTAGGGCCGAGTGGTTGATTGTGCGACAAGGGAGAGAAGCTGAAAGACTTCCCATCTGTGATACGAAAAAAACGATGTCGGTTCTATGGAGCTCTGTTGTCTGGTCAGTTGTGTTGGATTGTCGGAGACGGGGATCGCCGATGTGATTGTTCGTTCTAGGCGACTGTTAGAAAGAGGGCGACGTGCGGACTCCTCATGTCGAATTGATTGGACGTCCGCTCGCCACGTACAACGGCAGGAGACTGTAATACGTCCTAGTCTCTTAACCGATTCCGACTTACGTGAAGCGAAGTCATTTGAATGGGATGGTGGGTAGGCGATAGTGGGAGGGTCGGTGTTAGTATTCTGGAGCGAGTTTGATTCTTGTACAGATGTGAAGAAGTCACTTGAATGGAACGGCGAGAAGGGGAGGGTGGGAGAATTGGCGTTGGTGCTCTGGAGTAATTTCAATTGTTACACAAATGTGAATGAGTCATCTGGATGGGATGGTAGGAGGGTTGATGTCGGTGTTCTCGAGCGATCTCAAGTGTTGTACAAATGCGAGGCTGTGCTGTACTGGACCTTCCCTGAACGACTGTAGTGTTTGTCTTGAATCGAGTTCAGTCGTTGTACAAAACGCGAAGCTGTCCTACGCACTACCTTTCGAAGCAACCATAATGTTTCTCTTATCTCCCATTCCCCATTCGAAAGCCATATCTTTAACCGTGCCAGTGCCCTCAAGTTCCTGAGCCTGAAGGAGGTGGAACCAGTGCTGCAGCATCTCGCTGGGGAACTCGTCTTTGCCAAAGAAATCAGTGTAATGCACGTTCCATCTTCCGACGTGAGTCGTGTCAAAACGGCCACGCTTGTGAGATTGTTGGGCAAGGGCATTCTCCAGGTCGGAAATGTCGTCGGGGGTCATGTCGCCGTTGTTATACCCATATCGCCAGACGAAGCAGGCGTTATCGCAGCGACCGTTACGCGAGCATTCTGCGGAATTTTGTAAGCTTCGCTGTGTGACTAATAGACAGTTGGTTGTGACAAGTGTGTAGTACCGGGAGTGATGTCGTAGTATCGGCCTTTATTATCGCCGCCATAAATGTCGGTGGCGATGGGTACGCAGTATTTCGGAGAGTCGTCCCGTTTCTCGACCAATCCTCCATTGAAGAGCGAGGCTTCAGCAGGGCTAGCAAGAAACGAGGTCCACTCGGGCGTGTCTTGCTCGAAGGGTGCTGCCAGAGCGGAGTTGCCGGAAACGACCGACCAGGCCAAGGCGACGAGGATTGACTTGGGAAGCATGCTGAAGGTTTGCAGGTGTATGTATGTGTGTGTGTGAATGAAAAGACAAAGAAATGGCAAACAAGCTTCCAGATCTCTCTAATACGCTTTGCCAAGAAGCCGATCGTCTAGCATCGACACTGATGATGCTGACTTACAGTCATGTCGGCAACTCCGAGGTGACGCGAAGGATTAGAGCACTGTATACAGACAATATTGTTGTTGGTGCGAGACTGCAAGTTGGTGTTTGCATCGAAGGAACGCCGAGAGCTATGCGGCATTAATCTCAGAGCTCCACCTGCATCCTTTCCTACAATCCTTCCTAAAAGTAATATCGCTTACGGAGATTTTCAAAGTCCGCTATTCGAGAGAGGGAGGATTGAGTATAACAGGTGCTGTGCAATTAGTAACTTCTTATAATATACTAAAAACTTAGATGAGATATTACTATATATAAGTTATTATTCTATCTACTTTTTACTATATCTAGCTAAGTATTTACTAGTACTATACTATCTAAGAAAAAACTATAATTATTTTATTAAGCTTTAAATACACTAATTTCTATCTAGTCTATAATAGTATAATAAATACTTAATAGAATTAGATAAATAATAGATTCTAATTTACTTTTTAGATAATATAAAATATATTATTTAAACATATAAATATATAAATATCTAATCTATTATTTTATTATCTATATAAAGTAGAAAGCTAGAAATCTCTATAAATAATATTACTTTTAGAAAGAATTATAAACTCTAGTCTATTCTAATATAATTTAGCTAGTATTAGCTATATTAATTTTCTTCTTTATTTACTTAGTATAAGTAGAAATATACTTCTACTTCTAAGATCTATTATATAGACTTATCTTTACTGAGAGTCTAAGAATAATCTATATAAGATAGCTATTTTCTATATTACTTTCTAGATATAAATCTAAAACATAAGTAAATAAAATAAAAACAGTAAGAGACTGTATATGTATACTTAAAGAATACCTAACAATTTCGCTACTGGAGAATAGCTATCGTACCTGTGACGAAGTCCT
>Ga0265797_10003101_pt1 | contig 27023 bp, 25 predicted proteins | sample P2T30metagenome_FD_192433 | JGI IMG/M metagenome (GOLD analysis project Ga0265797, IMG submission 192433) | Plant litter microbial communities from East Loma Ridge, Irvine, California - P2 T30 | ecosystem: Environmental > Terrestrial > Plant litter > Unclassified | place: USA: California... | reverse complement strand
TGCCGCGGCACGCCGACGAGGTCCCACTCGAGGCCCTTCGAACCGTGGATCGTGAGCAGCTGCACCGTCCCCGACTCACCGGGGTCGCTGCGCGGGCCCTTGTCGTCGCGGCGCTCGGCGGCGGACAACCAGGACAGGAAGCCGCCGAGGCTGGCCTCGTCGTCGGTCGCGAGGTAGCCGGCGAGCTCGTCGTGGAACGCCTGGAGCCAGGGTCCGCCGTGACCGTGGCCCGTCGCCGCCTGCACCTCGACGTCGAGCAGGAGCTCTTGCTCGACGAGCGTGACCAGGTCGAGCAGGTCGAGTCCCACGCGCCCACGGAGGAACTGCAACTGCGCGCCGCACTCGCGGAGGCGTCGCAGACCCTCGGGACCGAAGTCGCCGAGCCGGCCGTGCGTCTCGGGCGCCGTGGCGACGAAGTCGAGCGCGTCGACGAGCGAGCCGTGCTCGCCCGCCGCGACCGACGCCCGGAAGCGGGCGGCGACGACGTCGTCGAGCTGTCGCTGCGCGTGGTCGCGGGAGAACAACCAGGACGACAGGTCACGGAGCGCGGCGACGTCGCGGAGGCCGACGCGCCAGCGCGGTCCCGTCAGCAGCCTGAGCAGCTCGCCGCCGGCCGCCGGGTCGTGGAGGACGCGGAGGCACGCCACGAGGTCGACGACCTCGGGGCGCTGCAGCAGCCCCCCGACGCCGAGGACGTGGTGGGGCACGCCCCGCGCCTCGAGCGCCTCGACGAACGCCGGGATCGTCTTCTTCGACCGGAAGAGCAGGGCTGCCGACGGCGCCTCCTGGCCGGGGTCGACGGCCAGGTGCTCGGCGAACCAGTCGGCGACCCGGGCGGCCTCGGCGGGCAGGGTCTGCTCCCAGGCCACGTCGACCACGCCGCGGGGCGCGCCAGGGCGGGGAGCGAGGCGTCCGACCGGGACGCCCGTCCCGGTACCGAGCTCGGCGACGACGGCGTTGGCCGCCTCGAGCACGACCTCGGCGTTGCGCCAGCTCGTCGACAGGGCGTAGCCCGCGCCCGTCGCCCCGAAGTCCTCGGGGAAGCGGCCCAGGTTCGCGGCGCTGGCCCCGCGGAAGCCGTAGATCGACTGGTGCGGGTCCCCGACCGCCATGACGGCGGTGCCCCCGAAGAGTCGGGACAGGAAGCGCGTCTGCACCACGCTCGTGTCCTGGTACTCGTCGAGCAGGACGACCCGGTGACGGTCGCGCAGTTCTGCGACCACGTCCGGGGCGGACTCGCACACCTCGAGCGCGAGGGCGACCTGGTCGCTGTACTCGACCCAACCGCGCCGCACCTTCTCGTCGGCGAAGCGCACGGCCAGGTCGAGCAGCGGGGGCAGGGCACGCACCGACCCGACCGCGTCGGTCACGGCCTTGTAGGGCGTGCCCTTGCGCGACGGCAGTCCCGAGAGGTCGAGGAACTCGTCGGCGAACCTCGCGACGTCGGTGGGGTCGGCGACGTTCTCGGCCAGGGCGTGGCTCAGCCGCAGCACGGCCTCGGTCAGGGAGTCGACGCTCCGCTCGAGGCCGGCGAGACGGTCGTCGTGGCTGCCGACGACGAGCGAGCGGGCGAGCTGCCAGGCGCTGGCCTCGCCCAGCACCTGCGCGTCGCCCTCCCGGCCCACGCGGAGCGCGGAGTCGCGGAAGACCCCGTTCGCGAACGCGTTGTACGTGCTCACGACGGGCAGGTCGAAGGGGTCGGGCGTCCCACCCAGCAGGCCGAGTCCCTCGAGGTCGCGCAGCCGCGCCCCGATCCTCTCGGCCAGCTCGCCGGCGGCCTTGCGCGTGAAGGTGAGGCCGAGCACCTGCGACACCTCGACGTGGCGGTTGGCGAGCAGCCAGACGACCCGGCTCGCCATCGTCTCGGTCTTGCCGCTCCCCGCCCCGGCCACGACGAGGGCGGGGGCGAGCGGCGCCTCGATCACCGCCTGCTGCTCAGGGGTCGGCCGGGGCCGCCCCAACGCCTCGGCGAGGTCGACGGCGCTGATCGGCGCGGGGGTGCCGGGGACGTCGGGGGCGCCGGACACGCCGGGCGCGGTCACCGGGTCACCTGCCCGACGACGTGGATCCGGCACGACCCGCCGGAGCGGCCCTCGCAGTGCTCGTCGAGGTGCGCCACGAAGACGGCCCCGGCCATGCCCCGGGCCGCCTCGGTGACGCGCGTGCGGAAGGCCGTCAGGCCCTCGTCGTCGAGGACGTCCTGGCGGGCCTCGCGGTAGGGCCTGCCGCGCACGCCGTGCGAGACGAAGAGCAGGGACGCACCACCGGGACGGGGAGCCTCGCCCGCGGCCTCGACCGCGCCGTCGGCGAGCGCGAGCTGGTAGCTCGCGAGCTGGGGGTGCTGGCGCAGGGCGTCCCGTCCGGGCGCGGTGCGCCCCGTCTTGAGGTCCACGATGTGCACGCTGCCGTCCGCCAGCCGCTCGACCCGGTCGATGGAACCGCGCACACGGGCGGGGACCACGTCGAGCTCGAAGCGTGACTCCGCCCCGAGCAGGGAGCGGCCCTCGGCGAGCGAGTCGCGCAGCCAGGCGGCCAGGCTCTCGGTCATCGTCCGGGCCCGCCTCCGCTCGGCCTCGGCGATCCAGGCCGACTCGAAGTCGAGCTCGTCCCACCGGGCGTCGACCACGGCCCAGAGGGACTCGACGTCGACGTCGACGGCGTCCTCGAGGGCCGCGTGCAGGACGGTGCCGAGCCCCATGGAGGCCGTCGGCGCCGTGCCGCCGAAGCGCTCGACGAACCAGTGCAGCGGGCACTCCTCGAACGCGCCGATCTGGCTCGGCGAGACGGGCACGCGGGCCTCGGGGTCGGAGAGGTCGACGAGGGGCTCCGTCGTGCTGGGTTCGAGGAGCCCCCACCAGTCGGTGGGCGCCGCGCCCGCCACGCCCTCGTCGGCGAGCCGCGCGAGCGCCTCCGCCGCCTCGCCGCGGACGCCGGCGGACCGCGTCGTCGCCAGCTGGTGGCGCAGGTGCCCGACGAGGCCGCGGAGCGAGAGGGGGTGCCCCCGTGGGGCGGTCGGCACGTCGTCGGGCAGGAGGCGGAACAGGACGCTCGCGGCTTCGTCGTCGTTCTCGGTGCAGGCGAGGACGACCTGCCGTCGGGCCCGGGAGACGGCGACGGTGAACAGGCGGAGTTCGTCGGCGAGCACGGCGGCGCGGGCACTGCCCGCCGCCGCGGTGCCCGGCACCGTGCCACCGGCCGCGAGCTCCAGGTCGTCGGGGGCGAGGAGCGCCCCGCGCAGCCGGAGGTTCGGCCACACGCCGTCCTGGAGCCGCGCGACGACGACGACGTCGACCTCGAGGCCGACCGCCGCCGACGGCGTGCAGACGAGGACGCTCTCGGCGCGCGCCTGCGGAGAGAGGGTGTCCTCGGGGACCTCGGCGTCGAGCAACGCGTCGAGGAACCCCACGGCCGGTGCCTCGGGGTTCCTCTCGACGTGGCGCTTGGCGGCCGTGAAGAGCGCCACGACGCCGTCGAGGTGGCGGTCGGCCTCGGCGGCGAGGACGCCGCGCCCTCCGGAGCGCGCCGTCCACTCCCGGGCGAGCCCGCTGCGTTCCCAGATCCCCCAGAACACCTCTTCGATGCTCGCCCCGTCCGCCGCGGCACGTCGGGCCCGGTCCAGGCTGTCGGCGAAGCGGCCGGCCCGTGCGGCGGGACGCGAGTCGAGCGTGGCGAGCCGCCCGGGGCCCTCGAGCGCCTCGACGAGGAGGGCGTCCGCGGGGCGGCCGCCGCCGCCCCCGAGCTCGTCGGCCCGCAGCGCCAGCTTGAGCCGTCTCAGCGACAGGGCGTCGAGCCCGGCGAGGGGCCCCGTCAGGAGCTCCGTGGCGAGGTCCGGGGTGAGCGCCTCGCGCCCCGTGGCGACGGACGCCGCCAGCAGGAGGTGCCGGGCGGCGTGCTCGTCGCGCACGGCGCGGCCGGCGACGGTCGTGCTCGTGGGCACCTCCGCGGCCTGCAGGGTCCGCGCGACGCCCTCGACCTGCCCGCCGCTGCGCACGACGACGGCCATGCGCGACCACGGCACCCCGCGCACCAGGTGGTGCTCGCGGAGCAACCGCGCCACGTCGGCGGTCTCGTGCGCGGGGCTGTCGGCCCGCACGACGACGAGCGGCGCCACCTCGGGATCGTCCTCGGGCCGTCCGGCGGGAGCGGCGTGCTGACGCCCCGCGCCGGCCGTGCCGATGCGCGCCGTGACCCGCTGCACGAGCCCCCGGAGCGCGGGCCCCTGACGGTGCGCGGCCCCCAGGTGCAGGGTGGGCACGTCCGTGAGGCCGAGGCGCGGCCCCAGGCGGCCGAGCACGTCGGGGGCGCCCCCGCGGAACGACGTCGTCGCGAGGTCGGGGTCGCCGAAGGCCACCACGGCGACGCCGCGTCGCACGAGCGCGCGCAGGAGGGCGAGCGTCGAGCCGGTGGCGTCCTGGGCGTCGTCCACGACGACGAGGCGCAGCCCGTCGAGCACGGGCGCCGTCTCTCCGCGGTCCAGGGCCGCGACGGCACGGTCGACCAGCTCGGCGCTGTCGAGGTGCACGCCCTGCCACGAGTCGACGACGTCGTGGTACTCGTCGGCGAAGTCCGCGACCGCGGCCCACTCGGGGCGGTCGTGCTCCGCCGCGAGCCGTCGCAGGTCGGTCCCGTCGAGGCGCTGCTCGGTGGCGCGCATGAGGAGCTCGCGCAGCTCGGTGCGGAAGCCGCGCAGCGCCCGGACGCGCGGCCCCAGGTGCTCGGGCCACGCGGGACCGCGGCCGTCGAGCTCGTGCCCCTCGAGCAGCGTGCGGACGACGGCGTCCTGGTCGCCGCCCGTGAGCAGCGTGGGCGGCTGCACGCCCGCCAGGCGGGCGGCGTGGCCGACGACGTCGAAGGCCAGTGAGCTGACCGTGCGGGCGAGCGGTCCGGGGGTCGCGATCCCGAGGCGTCGGGCGAGGTCGTCGCGCAGCCGCGTCGCGGCGGCCCGGGAGGGCGTGAGCGCGAGGACCGCGCGCGCCCCGTGGCCGCGCGTCAGGACGTGCTCGGCGACGAGCTCGACGAGCGTCGTCGTCTTGCCCGAGCCCGGGGCCCCCACGACGGCGGCCGTGGTGCCGTCGGGCAGCGTGAGGACGGCGCGCTGGGCGTCGTCGAGCCGGAGGGGCGACCGGGCCTCGACCAGGCGGGCCTCGTCGGCGACGGGAACGGTGGTCACGGGACCACGCTAGCGACCCGCACCGACACGCCGTGCCCGGGTCCGCGCCTCCGGTCCGCTGTGGGTGAACGCGCGGCCGCGCGCCGCACGCGGTCGGATATCGTGACGCCGTGGACATTCGCATCGGCATCACCAACAGCCCCCGTGAGATCACCTTCGAGACGTCGCAGACCGCGGCGGAGGTCGAGAAGGTCGTCGCCGACGCCCTCGCCGGCGGCGGCACCCACGTCACCCTCTCGGACTCGAAGGGCAAGACCTTCATCGTCCCCACGACCGCGCTCGCCTACGTCGAGGTCGGCTCGGAGGAGAACCGCCGCGTCGGCTTCGTGAGCTGACCGTGGAGCTGCTCTTCGTGGCGCTGGGCGGCCTGCTGCTCGGCCTCGTGGTGCACGCTGCGGCCCCCGGCCGCGACACGCGCGGCGTGCTGCTGGCTCCCGGGGTCGCCACGGCGGCCGCCGCGGGCGCCTGGTCGGTGCTCTCGCTGCTCGGCTGGCGTGCGGACGGCACCTGGATCTGGGTCGTCTCGTTCCTCGCCTCGGGCGTCGCGGCCGTCCTGGTCCCGGTGCTCACCGTGCGACGCCGGCGCGAGGCGGACCGGCAGCTGTTCGCCCGACTGGTCCGCGGCTCCGCCGCCGCACGCCCGTAGGCCCGCCCGCCGGGCTCCCGCGACGGGGCCGAGGCCGTCAGGCCGTGAGGCCGAGCGCGTCCATGCGGCGGGTGTGGTCGGCGATGAGCTCGGTGAACACCGGCTCGAGACGCTCGTCGTCCGCCGACTGGTGCGACGCCTCGATCGCGGCGCGTGCGACGAGCAGGGTGTCGCCGACGAGCCTGCGGCCCCAGAGCGCGAGGCGCGACGCGAGCCGCGGGTCCGCCTCGAACGCCGCCGACAGCTCGGCGACGATGAGGGCGTCGTCGTCGCCCGGGTCGAGGACCGCCGCCACCCGCGTGCGGTGGTCGGCGGGCAGCCCCGCCGCCAACCGCGAGAAGACGTCGTTGAGGAGCCCCGCGCCGACGTACGTCGCGAGGACCGCCTCGTGCCAGTCGTCGCCGTGGGTCCGGGTGCGGAAGGCGTCGACGGCGCCGGTCTGGGCGCCCATCGCCTCGGCGGGGTCGAGCCCGTCGCGCTCGAGCTCACGGACGAGTCCCTCGTGCCGGGCGAGCGCGGACGAGGCGACGCGGGCGGTGAGGGCCTTGGTGCGGACGTCGGGCGCCAGCGAGGCGGCGTGCCCGAGCGCCTCGAAGAAGGACAGCTGCAGGTAGGCGGCCTGGCCGAGGTAGACGGCGGGGTCGGGCGTGAACTCGCCGAGCTCGCGACGGGCTACCCTCAGCGGCCGTGCCGACGGGCGGGGCCGGGGACGGGGCGCCGCACGCCCTGCACCTCGACCGACCCACGTGACCACCCGCACAGCTTAGGGGTTCGCCGGGCCCCGACGAGCCGTGCCGCTAAACTGTGCGGGATCCATACGACGAGACAGGCGGCCACGTGACGTTCACAGACCTCGCGATCGACCAGGACATGGTCGACGCCCTGGCGGCGAAGGGGATCGTCGAACCGTTCCCCATCCAGACCCAGACCATCCCGCTGGCCCTCACCGGCCAGGACATCATCGGACAGGCGAAGACCGGCACCGGCAAGACCTTCGGCTTCGGACTGCCCATCATCCAGCGCATCGGCACCGAGCCCGGCCCGGGCGTCAAGGTGCTCGTGGTGGTCCCGACGCGCGAGCTCTGCGTGCAGGTCGCCGAGGACCTCGAGCTGGCGACGTCGAACCGTGCCACCACCGTGGTGAGCATCTACGGCGGCAAGGCCTACGAGGGCCAGGTCGAGCAGCTCAAGGCGGGCGCCCAGATCGTGGTCGGCACTCCCGGTCGCCTCCTCGACCTGGCCGGTCAGCGCCTCCTGGACCTGAAGCAGGTGCAAGAGGTGGTGCTCGACGAGGCCGACAAGATGCTCGACCTGGGGTTCCTCAGCGACATCGAGAAGATCTTCCAGCAGGTGCCGGCGACGCGTCACACGATGCTGTTCTCGGCGACGATGCCGGGGCCGATCGTGGCCCTCGCGCGCCGCTTCATGACGCGACCGGTGCACATCCGGGCGACGGACCCCGACGAGGGCCTGACGCAGGCGAACATCAAGCACGTCGTCTACCGGGCTCACTCGCTCGACAAGGACGAGGTCGTGGCGCGGATCCTGCAGGCGGAGGGCCGGGGCAAGACGGTGGTCTTCACGCGGACGAAGCGTGCCGCGGCGCGCCTGGTCGAAGAGCTCACCGACCGCGGCTTCAACGCGGCGGCGGTGCACGGCGACCTCAACCAGGAGCAGCGCGAGCGCGCGATGGCCGCGTTCAAGGCGGGCAAGAAGGACATCCTCATCGCCACCGACGTCGCCGCCCGCGGCATCGACGTCAACGACGTGACGCACGTCATCAACCACACGGTCCCCGACGACCACGACACGTACCTGCACCGCGCGGGTCGCACGGGTCGCGCCGGCAAGACGGGCATCGCCGTGACCTTCGTCGACTGGGACGACCTGCACAAGTGGGCCCTCATCGACAAGGCGCTCGACATGAAGGTGCCCGAGCCGGTCGAGACGTACTCGTCGAGCCCGCACCTCTACGAGGACCTCGACATCCCCGCCGGCACGAAGGGGCGCCTCAAGCCGGCCTCCGCGAGCCAGGCGTCCTCCGAGGCCCGGAACGAGCGCTCGGTCCGGCAGGGGCGGCCCCGCACGGGCGGCCGCGACGGACAGCGCCAGGGCGGCGGCCGCTCGTCGACCGCTCCCGCCGCCGAGGCCGCGTCGGCCCCGACGGACGAGGCCGGAGGCGCGGGCCAGGACGCCGCGTCGGGCGACCGTCCGGCGCGTCGTCGCAGCCGTTCGCGTCGGCGTCGTCCCTCGGGCGGGACCCCCACCGAGTCCTGACGGACGCCCTCCGCGCACGACGGACCGGGAGCACCCTTCGAGGGTCGCTCCCGGTCCGTCGTCGTGGGGCCGGGCCGTCGGGGAATCCAGGCCTTCGGGGGATCCGGGACGTCGGGGCGGGCGTCGCCGCCGCGGGCGCTCCGGGGGTGCCGTTCAGCCCTCGACGGGGCTGCTGCCGCGGCCGGCCGCGACGATGCGCTCGTACTGGTCGACGGCGGTCGTGTTCTCGCCGAGGCGGTTGGGCTTGCCGCTGCCGTGGTAGTCGCTGGAACCGGTGACGACGAGGTCGTGCCGGTGGGCGAGCTCGAGCAGTCGCGCCCGGCCGTCGCGGGTGTTCTCGCGGTGCCGCACCTCGACGCCGAGGAGCCCCGCGTCGACGAGCTCGGCGAAGTGCCGCTCGCCGACGTTCGGCGCCGCGCCGTGCGTGGCGGGGTGCGCGAGGACGGGCACGCCGCCGGCGGCGCGGATGAGGCGGACGCCCTCGACGGGCGTCGGGGCCTCGTGGGGCTCGTAGTACCCGGCGCGCCAGTGCAGGATCCCGGCGAAGGCGGCGCTCCGGTCGGGGGCGTGGCCCTTGGCGACGAGGGCGTCGGCGATGTGCGGCCGTCCGAGGGTGCTGCCCACGGAGGACTGTGCGAGGACGTCGTCCCAGGTGAGGTCGTAGTCCGCCGCGATGCGCTCGACGATGCGTTCCGCGCGGTGCAGGCGGGCGTCCCGGGTCCTGGCCGTCTCGGCGACGAGCGCCGCGTCGTCGGGGTCGAAGAGGTAGCCGAGCACGTGCACGCTGAGCGGCCCGACGCGGGTGCTGAGCTCCATGCCGGGCACGAAGGTGGTGCCCGTGCCGCGGACGGCGCGCGCGGCCTCGTCCCAGCCCGCGGTGGCGTCGTGGTCGGTGAGGGCGACGACGCCCAGGCCGGCCTCGACGGCCGCGGCGACGAGCTCGGCAGGGCGCTCGGTGCCGTCGGAGACGCTGCTGTGGGCGTGCAGGTCGACGGGGCCGGTGAGCATCCCTCCATGGTAGGCGGCGCCACGGGTGCGGTCCGACGTCCTCCTCCCCTAAGCTCGGGCCGATGATCCGTCGCCTCGTCGCCCTCGTGCTCGTGCTCGCCGTCGCGGGCGCGCTGTTCGTCCTGCTCTGGCCCTCCGTCGTGGGGTGGCAGCGCGAGATCGTCGTGGCGCAGGCGGTGGCCTTCCGCACGGGTGGCGCGGTCGTCGCGGCCGGGCTCATCGTCGTGCTCCTCCTGCTGGGGCTCGTGGTCCGTGGCCTGCGTCCGTTGACGTCGTCCTTCGCGGTCCTGCTCCTCGTCTTCGCGGCCGTGTCCGCGGGCATCGGGGCCTCGCGTGGCCTGGGCCGCGAGGCGACGGCCGAGGGGTCGGCGGACGAGATCACGGTGCTCGCCTGGAACACGCGGGGAGGCGCTCCCGGGGTCGACGCGATCGCCCAGCTCGCCCTCGACGAGGGGGCCGAGGTGGTCTCCCTGCCCGAGACGGACGCCGAGACGGCGGCCGGCGTGGTCGCGGCCCTCGCCGCCGGCGGTCGCACGTTCTGGGCGCACACGTCGTCGTACGACGACGTGCCGGGCAGTGCCCCGACGACGCTCCTCGTCGACCAGGCGGTCGGCGAGTACCGGGTGGCCCTCGCCGAGGACGGCACGGAGCCACGACTCACCCCGTTCGCGCCGAGCGTCGTCGCCGTCCCGGTGTCGGGCACGGGGCCGACCCTCGTGGCCGCGCACACGGCCTCGCCGGTGCCCGAGAACATGGACGACTGGCGCGCGGGCCTCGAGGCGGTCGCGGCGACCTGCTCCCCCGCCGAGGTGCCGGAGGCGACGGACGCGCCCGCCACGGACGCGGCGGTCCCCGACGCACCCGCCCCCGACGCGCCTGCGGCGGAGGCCCCGGCCGTCGACGTCGTCGTCGCCGGCGACCTCAACGCGACCCTCGACCACATGGCAGGCCTCGGCACGGGCCGCGGGGCGCTCGGCGACTGCCGCGACTCGGCGGTGGCGACGACGAACGGGGCGGTGGGCACCTGGCCCACCGCCGTGCCGGCGCTGCTCGGTGCGCCGATCGACCACGTGATGGCGACGCGCCAGTGGTCGACGAGCGCCTTCCGCGTCGTGTCGGGGCTCGACGACCTCGGCACCGACCACCGCCCGGTCGTGGCGCAGCTGGTGCCCGCGGGGTCCTGAGCCGTCCGGAGCGCGGGGCCCGCGGGTCCTCGACCGCTCCTCCCCCGCCGTCCCGGGCGCACGCCGACGAGCGCCGGGTCGCGACGGACGCGGGGGCGAGCGAGAATGGGGGCATGGCTGATCAGAAGGCGCCCCGCGCGACCACGAACCGTTCCACGACCCCGGGTTCGGACACGTTCAAGGACTTCATCTCGTCGCAGTGGGCGGACCGGCCCGAGACCACGCCCGCGCCCCGCGAGCAGGCCGTCTACGCGGCGGCCCGCCGTTCCCGCCTCTCGGCGCAGCACCCCGGCGAACGTCTCGTCGTGCCCGCGGGCCGCAGCAAGGTGCGCTCGAACGACTGCGACTACCCGTTCCGCGCGCACTCGGCCTTCGCGCACCTCACCGGGTGGGCGACCGACACCGTCCCCGGCAGCGTGCTCGTGCTCGAGCCCACGGGCGAGGGCCACGAGGCGACGCTCTACTTCCGTCCCACGGCGGGGCGCGACTCCGACGAGTTCTACGCGAACCCCGAGATCGGGGAGTTTTGGACGGGACCTCGCCCGTCGCTCGCGCAGGTGTCGGCGGACCTCGGCCTCGCGACGGCCGACCTCACCGGGCTCGACGCCGTGGTCGCGAGCAGCGACCGCCTCACGCGCGTCGTCCGCGACGCCGACGAGGCCCTGACGCGGCGCGTCGACGAGGTCGTCGCGGCGCTGCCCCCGGCCGCCGAGCCGGTCGACGTGGTCGCCGAGAGCGAGGCCCTCGCGCGGGACCTGGGCGAGCTGCGCCTGGTCAAGGACGAGTACGAGGTCGCGCAGCTGCGGGAGGCCGTCGCGGCGACCGGACGCGGCTTCTCCGACGTCGTCGCCGACCTCGACCAGGTGCTCGCGCACCCGCGCGGGGAGCGCCTCGTCGAGGGCACCTTCAACCGGCGGGCCCGCGCCGACGGCAACACCGTGGGCTACGACACGATCGCCGCCGCGGGCGACCACGCCTGCGTGCTGCACTGGACCCGCAACGACGGCGCCGTCCGCCCGGGCGACCTGGTCCTCCTCGACGCGGGCGTCGAGGTGGACAGCCTCTACACGGCCGACGTCACGCGGACGCTGCCCGTCTCGGGCCGGTTCACCGACGTGCAGCGGCTCGTCTACGAGGCCGTGCTCGACGCCGCCGACGCGGCGTTCGCGATCGTGCGCCCGGGCATCCGCTTCCGCGAGATCCACGCCACCGCCATGCGCGTGATCGCGGAGCGGACCGCCGAGTGGGGCTTCCTGCCCGTGAGCGCCGAGGAGTCCCTGCAGGCCGACCACCAGTACCACCGCCGGTACATGGTGCACGGCACGAGCCACCACCTGGGCCTCGACGTGCACGACTGCGCGGCCGCGCGACGCGAGCTCTACCTCGACGGCGTGCTCGAGCCGGGCATGGTCTTCACCATCGAGCCGGGCCTGTACTTCCAGCCCGACGACCTCACGGTGCCCGAGGAGTTCCGCGGCATCGGCGTGCGCATCGAGGACGACGTCCTGGTCACGGCGGACGGCGCCGAGAACCTGTCGGTCGGCATCCCGCGCACGGCGTCCGACGTCGAGGCGTGGATCGCCCGCGGCTGACCCGGTGACGACGAGGGGCGCGGCGCCGGTCGGCCCGCGCCCCTCGTCGTCCGTCCCGCCGTCCGGGATCCCCGGCCGGGTCCCTCGTCGGAGCCGCGGTCAGTCGGTGACGGACGGGCCGGTCACGCGTCGGAGCCCGTGTCGGGTCCGCCGTCCCCTCCGGGACCGGGGCGTCCTCCGGGGGCCCCGCGGCGCCTCCTGCCGGTGAGGACGAGGACGACGACCGCGACGAGCGCGACCACGACGATGGCGACGGCCACTCCCACGACGACGGCGGGCGACACGGCCGTGGCGTCCGCGTCCGCGGTCGACGCGCCGTCCGCCTCCGGGGACGCGCTCGAGGCGTCGTCCGCTCCGGACGTCGCCTCACTCCCGGCCTCGGTCGTGGCGTCGTCGGCGGGCTCGGAGGCCTGCGCGTCACAGGACGGGCGCGAGGTCGTCCCGGCCGTCTCGGGGGTGCCCGCGGGCGGTGCGTACTCGAAGGTCTGCGAGTCGGACACGGTGTGCCCGTCGCTCGACACGACCTGGTAGCTCGACGTGTAGGTCCCCGGGGCTCCGAGGGCGACGCCCACGGAGGCCGTGGGGCCGTCGACCGTGGCGACGCAGTACGTCTCGTGGTGCAGCCCGTCCGGCCCGACCACCTCGAGGACGTTCGAGGAGCCCGTGCCCGACAGGTCGAGGATCGGCGCGTTGAAGGTGTACGACACCTCGGTGAGCGGGGCGTCGACGACGGCCCCGTCGGCGGGGCTGCTGGCGACGACGTAGTCGTGCGCGGCCGCGGGGGCGGCGACGCCGAGGGAGAGGCCCGCGGCGGCGGCGACGGTGAGGAGCGCCACGGCGGGTCCGCGCGACCCGGCGAGGGCACGGCGTCCGCCCCGGCCCCGGGGGGCGAGCAGGCGCGTCACCGGTCCGCTCCCGTCGCGGTCCCGGTGCCCGGCCCGGTCCCGGTGGGACCGCGACCGGAGCCGCGACCGCGACCCCGCGTGACACCGACGACGGCGACGACGAGCGCGACGGCGGCGAGGGCGAGCGCGCCGAGGCCCAGCCCCACGGCCAGCGGGTCGGACCCGGCGGACGAGGACGTGGACGTGCCCGAGGCCGCCCCCTCGTCGCCGGCCGCGACGCCGGCCCCGTGGGACGCGTGGTCGTGGTCGCCCTCGGGTGCTGCGTCCTCGACGTACAGGACGGGCGCGGGGTGCTCGGGTTCCTCGCCCGAGGCGGGCGTCGGCTCGTCCCAGTCGACGACGGTGCCATCGCTGTAGCCCTGGTGGGTCGGCAGGGCGATGCTCCCGGTCTCGGGGACGGGCCCCGCGGTGATGCTGAATCGCTGGAACTGGCCGTCCCCGATCTGCACCCCGGGCTCGGCGGTCCAGGTGACGGTGGCGGGCACCTCGGTGAGGGTGGCACCGCCCACGTCGACGGGCTCGGGGAGGGCGGCCGTGGTCACGGTCGCGGTCCAGCCGGGCACGGGCTCGGTGCCGACGGACGAGAAGGGCGTGTCGGTGGGCAGGTCGACGACGACGCTGGTGGTGCCCGCGGTGGCCGACTCGTTCGGCACGCGGAAGGTGAGCACGGACCAGCTGCCGGGATCGGCGCTGCCGGGTTCGACGTGCACGTGGGCGCTGGCGGCGAGGGGGGCCGCGAGCGCGAGGGCGGTGGCGGTCGTGAGGGTCGCGGCGGTGCGCGCGACGGTGCTGCGGAGGGTGGTCACGGGTGTCCTGTCCTGGTCGCGGGGCGCGACCGGTCGGCGGCGGGTGCCGCACGTGGGGGCGTCTGCTCGGACCGGCCGGCCGCGACGGGCGTCGCGGGGCCGGTCAGGCCGGCACAGGCGGCCCGCGCCGGGGCAGGTCGTGCCGCAGGAGGGCGACGGCGGGACGGGTGCGCGGCTCGGGCGAGGGCCGGAGGCGCGGGCCGGTGGGCCGGGGACGCCACGTGAGCAGTCCCCCGGCCGTCACGAGCCCGCGGGCGAGGGCCGCGAGGTGCAGGAGGGCGGCCTCGCCGCGTCGGACCGCGGCGATCGTGAGGACGGCGGCGAGCGCGTGCGAGGCGGTCATCCCGGCGTCCGCCGGGTCGACGCGGACGAGGGCAGAGGCGGGGTCGGCGAGCTGCAGGACGAGGCCGCCGTGGACGTGCCCGGCCGCGCCGCCGACGGCCCCGCCCGGGCCCGCGGACGCCTCGACCGCAGACCCGCCGGCCGCGCCGACGCCGAAGAGGGCGTGGAGGGCGAGCTGGCTGACGCCCACCCCGACGACGAGTCGAGGCGTCGACAGGGCACGTCCGGCGAGCGCGACGCAGGTGGGCACGCCGAGCACGAGGGCGAGCAGCACGCCGAGCGTCCCGGGGGCGGCGGCACCCGCGGCGACGTGCGAGAAGGCGGCGGCGAGCACCGCGGCCACCGCCGTCGCGGTGCCGCGGAGGACCCTCGGCCACCGGGCGGTCACGTCAGCGTCGATCGGGCTCGGGTCGGGCGAGGACCTCGCGGGCACGGCGCACGAGCGCGGGGTCGACGACGACCTGGTAGTCGCTGGCGAGCACCTGGTGGGTGGACGTGAAGTCGCGGCGGCGGCGGGTCAGCGCGGCGTTGACGACGCCGTAGAGCATGCCGAAGCCGGCTCCGATGAGCGCCGCGGCACCGAGCGACGAGAGGGTGACCTCGTCGGGGGCGAGCAGGACGAGCACCACGCCGACGAAGACGCCGAGCCAGAGGCCGGTGAGGGCGCCCGCGAGCGCGGCCCGTCCGTACGTGCGCCGACCGGTGACCCGTTCGACGGTCTTGAGGTCGTTGCCGACGATGGCGACCTTCTCGACGGGGAACTCGGCGTGCGAGAGCCGGTCGACCACGCGCTGCGCCTCGGGGTACGTCTCGTAGGTGCCGAGGACCTCGCCGCGCGGGAGGGTGGGCGCGCCGGCGCCGCGTCGCCGCAGGGGGCCCGGGTCGGTCATGCGGTCATCTTCTCACGGCCGGCCGTGACTACAGTGGACGGGTGAGTGCGTCGAGGGTCTTCGTCGCCCGGTTGGCCGGGTGCTCCGTCTTCGACTCCGCGGGTGACCGCGTCGGGCGCGTCCGCGACGTGCTCGTCGTGTACCGCCGCACGGAGGCCCCGCAGGTCGTGGGCCTCATCGTCGAGGTCCCCGGCAAGCGCCGCGTCTTCGTCAACATCAACCGGGTCACGAGCATCGGCTCGGGCCAGGTGATCACGACGGGCCTCATCGCGCTGAAGCGGTTCGAGCAGCGCGGCGGCGAGGTGCGGGTCATCGCCGAGCTGCTGGGTCGCCGGGTGTCCCTGCGCGCCGACGGCAGTCGCGCGACCATCGAGGACGTCGCGATCGAGCAGGTCACCGAGAGCTCGTGGGCGGTGGGGCAGTTGTTCCTGCGCCGGCCGAAGACGACGCCCTCGCCGTTCGGCAAGGGGCCGACCGCGTTCGCGACGTGGGCGGACGTGCGCGAAGAGACGGGACCCGGCGGCGCGCAGAGCGCGGAGCAGCTCATCGCCGCCTACAGCGACCTGCTGCCGGCCGACCTCGCCGACACCCTGCTCGAGCTGCCCCGTGAGCGTCGCATCGAGGTCGCCGAGGACCTGCCGGACGAGCGCCTCGCCGACGTCCTCGAAGAGATGCCGCACGCCGAGCAGGTCGCGATCCTCGACCAGCTCGACGACTCCCGCGCGGCGGGCGTCCTCGACCGCATGCAGCCCGACGACGCGGCCGACCTCATCGCGCAGCTGCCCGAGGAGCGCGGCGAGGCCCTGCTGCGGCTCATGGAGCCCGACGAGGCCGACGACGTGCGCATGCTCCTCAGCTACGAGAGCGACACCGCGGGCGGCCTCATGACGACCGAGCCGGTCATCGTCTCGGGCGACGCGACGGTCGCCGAGGGCCTGGCGCTCGTCCGGCGGCACGAGATCGCACCGGCGCTGGGGGCCGCCGTCTGCGTCGTGCTGCCTCCCTACGAGCCGCCCACGGGCCGGTTCCTCGGCATGGTGCACTTCCAGCGCATGTTGCGGTACCCGCCCAACGAGCGCCTCGGCACGCTGATCGACACGAAGCTCGAACCGGTGCGGGTCGACGCGTCGGCGCTCGAGGTCACGCGCGTCATGGCGACCTACGACCTCGTCTCCGTGCCCGTCGTCGACGCGGCGCACCGGCTCGTCGGAGTGGTCACCATCGACGACGTCCTCGACCACGTCCTGCCGGACGACTGGCGCAGCCACGACCGGCCGGGCCCCGCCCGCGGCCGGGCCCGCCGCTCACCGTCCACCAGCCAGGGAAGGAGGCCCGCCGATGGCCCGCGACTCCCGTGACGACGCCCGCCTCGACTCCCCCAAGGGCCTCCGCTCCCGGGTGCTGCCCGGCCGCGGCCTCGCCGGTCGGGGCGGCCGCCCGGGACGCGACCGCTTCGGTCGGGCCACCGAGGCCATCGCCCGGGGCATGGGAACGCCGTACTTCCTCGTGGGCCTCACCCTCTTCTGCGTGGCGTGGATGGTCTTCAACACGGTGGCGCCCGAGGAGTGGCGCTTCGACAGCGCCGCGATCGGCTTCACGGCGCTGACCCTGATCCTCTCGCTGCAGGCGTCGTACGCGGCCCCCCTGATTTTGCTCGCCCAGAACCGCCAGGACGACCGCGACCGCGTGCAGTTCGAGCAGGACCGGCAGCGCGCCGAGCGCAACCTCGCGGACACCGAGTACCTCGCCCGCGAGGTGGTCGCCCTCCGCATCGCGATCCGCGACATGGCCAGCAAGGACTTCATCCGGGCCGAGATCCGCTCGCTCCTCGACGAGCTCGACCGTCGTGACGAGGCGGCGGACGGCGCCCCGCTGCGCGACGCGCCCCGGGGCGGTGCCGGTGAGCGCTGACGTCGCGGGCGGCACGCCGACGGCCACGCCCGAGGCGGTGCGCGCCGCCCTCGCCGGCGTCATCGATCCCGAGATCCGCCGGCCCGTCACCGAGCTCGACATGATCGGGGACGTGGCCGTCTCGGCCGACGGCACCGCGCACGTCGCGGTGAAGCTCACGATCGTCGGCTGCCCGGCCGCCGACGTCATCGAACGGGACGTCGCGCGCGTCACCGCGGGCGTGCCCGGCGTCGCGCGCGTCGAGGTCGAGGTCGGCGTGATGACGCCGGAGGAGCGCCGCGCGCTCACCGAGAAGCTGCGGGCCGGGCGAGGCCCCCGGGTGGTGCCCTTCGGCCCGGACTCCCTCACGCGCGTCGTCGCCGTGACGAGCGGCAAGGGCGGCGTGGGCAAGTCGACGGTGACGGCGAACCTCGCCGTCGCCCTCGCGGCGCGGGGCCTCTCGGTGGGCCTCGTGGACGCGGACGTGCACGGCTTCAGCATCCCGGGCCTGCTGGGCCTCACGGACGCCTCCGGCGCGGCGACCTCGCCGACCCGGGTGGACGACATGATCCTGCCGCCGCTGGCGCACGGCGTGAAGGTCATCTCGATCGGCATGTTCGTCGACGACGCGTCCGCGGCGGTCGCCTGGCGCGGCCCGATGCTGCACCGCACGATCCAACAGTTCCTCACCGACGTGTTCTTCGGCGACCTGGACGTGCTGCTGCTCGACCTGCCCCCGGGCACGGGCGACGTCGCGATCAGTGTCGGGCAGCTGCTGCCGCACGCCGAGGTGCTCGTGGTGACGACGCCGCAGTCGGCGGCCGCCGACGTCGCGGTGCGCAGCGGCGTCGTGGCGCGCCAGACGGGGCAGCGCCTGCTCGGCGTCGTCGAGAACATGGCGGGACTCGCCCAGCCGGACGGCTCGGTGCTCGAGGTCTTCGGGGCCGGAGGCGGTGCCGAGACGGCACGGCGCCTCTCGGCCGGGCAGGACTCCGAGGTCCCCCTCCTGGCGAGCGTGCCCCTGAGCCTGGCCCTGCGCGAGGGGGGCGACTCCGGCCTCCCGGTGGTGGTCGGTGCCCCGGCGGACCCTGCCGCCTCGGCGATCGAGGGCCTCGCGGCGGCCGTGGCCGTCCGCGGTCGTGGCCTCGCCGGCCGCAAGCTCGGCCTCCACGTCTCCTGACCCGGGCACGGTCTCGTGACCCGGTGACCCGGTCCTCCGGTGCCCCGGGAACGCGGAAGGGGCGCCCCGCTCTCGGCGGGGCGCCCCTTCTCGTGCACCGCTGTCGCGGTGACGCGCGTGCGTCGCGATCCGGCACGGTCGCGACCACGGGACCGGACGCTCAGGAGGAGACGCCCGGCCGGGTCGGTGGGGAGCCGTCAGCTCCAGCGGCTCCAGGTGCGCGTGGGGATGGCGCGGTAGCCGTCGCGGGCGACGGTCACGACACTGCCCGCGACTCCGACGAGGGCGGCGACGGCGAGGACGATGAGACCGGTGAGCATGGGTGTTCCTTTCGGCGCGCGGGAACGCCGCGCGGTTCGACATCGAGGGGGGGGAGGTGTCTCGGCCCGGGACCAGGTCGACCGGGCTGGGAGCGCTCGCGCGCTCCGGGGACTCGTCCATCATGCGCCACTCGAAGCAGTAGTGCCATAGCGCTGTTCTTGCCTGACCATGTAGTTTCTCTACATGGACGTCAAGCGCCTGGAACTGCTCCGCGAGCTCGCCGAGCGCGGCAGCATCGCCGCCGTGGCGAAGGCCACGCACCGCACCCCCTCCGCCGTCTCGCAACAGCTCAAGGTCCTCGAGCGCGAGGCGGGAGTCGCCCTCACGGAACGCTCGGGTCGGGGCATCCAGCTCACCGGCTCGGGACGCGTCCTCGCCCAGACGGCGACCGACGTCGCCGTCGCGCTCGAACGCGCACAGGCGACGTGGGAGGACTTCGTCGCCGCCCCGCAGGGCGAGGTGACCCTCGCCACCTTCCCCACCGCCGGCCAGATGCTGCTCCCCGGGCTGCTCCGCACCATCGCCGAGGCCCCCGGCCTCACCGTCGTCGCCACCGACCACGACCCGAGCACCCTGGCCTTCGCGGACCTCGCGGCCGACCACGACCTCGTCGTCGCCCACGCGCCCGACGAGCGCACGTTCCGGGCCAAGCGCGGGCTCCTCACGGTCCCCCTGCTCACCGAGCCCCTCGACGTGGCCCTGCCCGCCGACCACCGCCTCGCCCAGCGCGCCTCGCTGTCACCGCACGACCTCGTCGACGAGAACTGGATCGGCGTCCCCGCCGACTGGCCGTTCGAGTGGGTGTACCGCGAGATCGAGCGCATCACCGGGCAGCCGACGCGCATCCGGCAGCGCTTCAGCGACACGAAGGTGACCGAGGCCCTGGTCGGGGCGGGCCTCGGCGTGGCGATCCTCCCCCGGTTCACCGCGGCCGGGGCGAGGGACGACATGGTGCTGCTGCCGCTCGAGGGGCTGCGCGCCGTCCGCTACGTGTCGGTGCTCCTGCGCCGCGACCGCGCCGAGCGGCCGTCCGTGCGTCGCGTCGTCGACGCGCTCCGCGCCGAGGCGTCCCGCGTGGCGACCCTGCACGGCGGCGTCTGAGCCGCGGGGGCCCGGTCGGGGATCAGGTGGCCTCGGAGTCGTACGGTGCGACCTCGCCGGCGGCCAACGGCACGACCTCGCGTCGTGCGGGTGCGGTCGCACCGACCAGCCCGGCGCCCGCGACCGCGGCCGACGGGGCGGGCCTGCGCTGCGACTCCGGCACGTCGACGAGCGCGTCGCGGATGATCCGCCGGGGGTCGTACTGCCGGGGGTCGAGCTTCTGCCACTCGACCTCGTCGAACTCCGGACCCATCTCGTCGCGCATGCGCGCCTTCGCCGTGTCGGCCATGCCGCGCAGCGTCCGCACGAACTGGCCGAGCTTCGCGGCGTACCCGGGCAGCTTGTCGGGACCGAGCAGGAACACGGCGATGACGCCGATGATCAACAGCTTCTCGAACGACAGGCCGAACAGGTCCACCGTCGAAGGGTAACGCCTCCACCTCCGTGCCGGCCCCGCCCGGCCGTCGCATAGGATCGACCGACGAGGAGAGACGTGTCGCAGATCGAACAGAACTGGAAGTACGCCGAGGACGCCGTCGTCGAGGACGACGTGACGGCCGAGGCGAGGCGCCACTCCCTCGAGGCCGGGGTGGAGGCCGTGTCGCCCGGGGTCGCCGCGCAGATCGCCGTCACGACCGCGGCCAGCGGCGCGCGCGCCGTCGTCGAGATCGGCACGGGCCTCGGCGTGAGCGGCCTCGCGGTCTTCCGCGGATCCCCCGCCGCCACCCTGACGACCATCGACCACGAGATCGAGCACCAGCAGTCGGCCCGCGACTCGTTCCTGCGGGCCGGCGTGCCCGCCTCGCGGGCGCGCCTCATCACCGGCCGCACGCGCGACGTGCTGCCGCGCATGAACGAGGACTCCTACGACCTCGTCGTCGTCGACGCGGACCCGGCCGACGTCATCGAGAACGTCGAGCACGGCCTGCGCCTGGCCCGCACGGGCGGGCTCGTGCTGGTCGCCCACGCCCTCTGGCGCGGCCGCGTGGCGAACCCGGCGCGCCGCGACGCCGTGACGACGGGCTTCCGCACCCTGCTCGCCGAGATCTCGTCCAGCCCGGCCGTCCTCGCCTCGGTGAGCACGGCGGGCGACGGCCTGCTGCAGCTCGTCAAGCGCTGAGCGCGCGCCCGGACGTGCAGGAGCCCCCGACGTCCGGGACGTCGGGGGCTCCTCCGTGCGTGGCGCTCAGGCGCTGACGACGCCCGCGAGGGCGTCGTGGAGCTCCTTGGCTTCGTCGTCGTTGACCGACACCACGAGGCGGCCCCCACCCTCGAGCGGCACGCGCACGATGATGAGGCGGCCCTCCTTCACGGCCTCCATAGGCCCGTCGCCGGTCCTCGGCTTCATGGCTGCCATCAGTTGACCCCTTTCGTGGAGATGCTCCCGCCCATTATCGGTGATCCGCGGCCCCGTCACCAAACGGCGACACGGCAGGAGGCGCGCCCCGACCCGCGGGGGCGGGTCACGGGGGCGTCCAGTCGGCCCCGTCGATCCACCAGCACCAGTCCACCCAGACCCACTGCAGCACGACGCCGACGACGACGAGGCCCGCCCGGAAGGTCCTCGACCGCGGGACCGCCAGCGCCCCGACGAGGGGGAACAGGGGCATGAGGATGCGGAACGTGCTCGACTGCGGGAACCACACGGCGAACAGGTAGAGCAGGTAGGCGCCGCACCACAGGCGCAGCTCGAGGGGCAGCCGGCGCACCCAGGGCGTCGCTGCGGCGACGACGACCGCGACGACGAGGAGCACCACGAGCACCGCGCCGAGCCCCCCGGGCAGCCACCAGTCCGCGCCCTGGAACCACGGCGTGAACGGCACGAGCGGCTGGCGCCCGATGTACGCGCTGCGCCAGGACAGCTCCGTCTCCTCGTACGCCCCGGGCACGCCCGTGACGACCGCCGCGACGACCGGCCAGGCGAGGCCGAGGACCCCCGTGACCACGGTGACGACGGCCACGGCGACGCGCTCCCGCACCGGGAACCCGGCGCGCTCGGAGCGTCGCAGGCGCAGCAGCGCGTGGACGCCGAGCGCGAGCGCCAGGGGCAGCGCGCCCGGCCGGGTGAACGACAGGGCGACGACGACGGGCAGCATCGCCCACCACCGCCGCCGCACGAAGAGCAGCAGCGCCGCGGCCAGGAAGAACAGGAACAGCGGCTCGGCGTAGCCGAGCTGCAGCAGCGGCGCCGTGGGCGAGACGCAGAACAGCAGCACGCCGACGTCGGCCGACCCGTCGGGCAGGAACGACCGGAGGAGCCGGTGCAGGACGAGGCACGTCGCCGCCGACGCGACCACCGACACCACCACCGACAGCACCGGGAACCCCGCGCCGGTGAGCTCCATGAGCGCCCGCACCACCAGCGGGTAGCCGGGCAGGAACGCCCACGCGTTCTCCGCCACGTGCCCCGCCGCGTCCGTCGGCAACGTCGACGGGTACCCGCCGTAGGCGATGACCTGGTACCAGCGCGAGTCCCAGAGCGTCGCGAAGGACACGTAGCCGGGCTGCGCCAGGGTCCACGCGTTCGCGGGCTGGCGGTCCGCGAACCGGAGGAGCACGACCGTGCTCACCACCCGCGAGAGGGCGAACAGCACGAGGACGCGGAGCCACCACGGGGCGGACCGCCACGCGTCGACGACGAGCCGTGGCGCGCCTCCGGCCGGTCGCGGGTCGACCGAGGGGACGGGCCCGGTGCCCGCGGTGCTCAGGCGGTCAACCACGCGCGCAGCCCGCGCTCGACGTCGAGCACCTCGTGCACCGCGACCCTCTCGTCGTCGTGGTGCGCGAGCAGGGGGTCGCCGGGGCCGTAGTTGACGGCGGGGACGCCGAGGGCGCTGAAGCGCGAGACGTCCGTCCAGCCGTGCTTCGCGGTGGGGACGGCGCCGACGGCCTCGACGAACTGCCGCGCCAGGGGCGCGTCGAGCCCGGGGCGGGCACCGGGGGCGAGGTCGACGACCCGCACGTCGAAGCCCTCGAAGAGCTCCCGGACGTGCGCGACCGCCTCGTCGGTGCTGCAACCGGGGGCGAAGCGGTGGTTCACCGTCACGACGCACTCGTCGGGCACGACGTTGCCCGCGACCCCGCCCGAGATGCCGACGGCGTTCATGCCCTCGCGGTACACGAGCCCGTCCACCTCGACCTCGCGGGCCTCGTACGCCGCCAGTCGCGCGAGCACGGGCGCGGCCGCGTGGATCGCGTTCTCGCCGACCCACGAGCGCGCGCTGTGGGCGCGGCGCCCCGTGGTGCGGACCTCCACGCGGAGGTTGCCGTTGCAGCCGCCCTCGACGCCGCCCGAGGTCGGCTCGCCGAGGATCGCGAAGTCCGCCGCCAGCAGCTCGGGACGGGTGCGGACGAGCCGGCCGAGCCCGTTGAGGTGGTCGGCGACCTCTTCGTGGTCGTACCAGACCCAGGTCACGTCGACGGTGGGCTCGGTGAGCTCGACGGCGAGGGCGAGGTGCACGGCGCAGCCCGCCTTCATGTCGACGGTCCCCCGGCCCCACAGGTACTCCACTCCCCCGTCGGTCTCGGTGCGCGTCGGCAGGTTGTCGTTGAGCGGCACCGTGTCGACGTGCCCCGCGACGACCACCCGGCGGTCACGCCCCAGGTGCGTCCGCGCCACGACCGCGTCGCCGTCGCGGACCACCTCGAGGTGGGGCGCGGCCGCGAGGGTCTCGACCAGCCGGTCGACGAGCGCCGTCTCGTCCCCCGAGACGCTCTCGACGTCGCAGAGCTGCCGCGTGAGGTCGACGGTGGACGTGCTGAGGTCGAAGGCGGCCATGCCCCCGAGTGTACGGCCGGGTCCCGATACCCTCGGAGCCATGACCACCGACGCCACCGCCCCCACGCACGCCCACGGCTACGGCCTCGCCACCGTGTCCGACGGGGGCACCACGCTCGACACCTGGTACCCCTCCCCCGTGCTCGGCCGCCTGCCCGCCGACCGCGACCCCGAGATCGTGCCCGCCGAGCTCGCCGACGCCGCAGGTCCCGACGCGCGCCGGGCCGTGGACCTCGTGCCGGTGACGACCGAGGTCGAGCTGGCCGCGCCTCCGGCGTCCACCCCCGACGCGTACCTGCGCCTGCACCTGCTCAGCCACCTGCTGGTCGCCCCGAACACGATCAACCTGGACGGCGTGTTCGCGCACCTGCCGATCGTCGCCTGGACCACCGCGGGCCCCGTGCACCCCGACGACCTCGAGCGGCTGCGCCCGACGCTGCGTCGCGCCGGCGTCGCCGTCACCGGCGTCGACAAGTTCCCCCGCCTGCTCGACTACCTCGTGCCCGACCGCGTGCGCATCGCCGACGCGTCCCGGGTGCGCCTCGGCGCGCACCTCGCCCCCGGCACCACGGTCATGCACGAGGGCTTCGTGAACTTCAACGCCGGCACGCTCGGCACGTCGATGGTCGAGGGCCGCATCTCGCAGGGCGTCGTCGTCGGCGACGGCAGCGACATCGGCGGCGGCGCCTCCATCATGGGCACCCTCTCGGGCGGCGGCACGCAGCGCGTCACCATCGGCCAGCGAGCCCTGCTCGGCGCCAACAGCGGCATCGGCATCTCCATCGGCGACGACAGCATCGTCGAGGCGGGCCTCTACGTCACCGCCGGCACCAAGGTGGTCGTCGTGGGCGGCACCCCCACCGCCGACGGCCGGCCGCAGACCGTCAAGGCCGTCGAGCTCTCGGGACAGCCCGGCCTGCTCTTCCGCCGCAACTCCCTCACCGGCGCCGTCGAGGTGCTGCCCCGCAGCGGCCACGGCATCCAGCTGAACGCTCAGCTGCACGCCTGACCCCGGCACGACGACGGCCCCCTGCTCGCGAGCAGGGGGCCGTCGTCGTCCGCGGGGCGGACGGCCGGAGGCGCGGGGCGGGCCCGGCCACCGACTCCGGGTCAGCGGGTGGGCCGGCTCAGCGCGTGGGCCAGTCGCGCTGCGTCTCGCCCAGGTACAGCTGCTGGGGGCGTCCGATCTTCGTGGTCGGGTCCTGGTTCATCTCACGCCAGTGCGCGATCCAGCCGGGCAGGCGCCCGATCGCGAAGAGGACCGTGAACATGCGGGTGGGGAAGCCCATCGCCTTGTAGATGACGCCCGTGTAGAAGTCGACGTTCGGGTACAGCTTGCGCTCGACGAAGTAGTCGTCAGCGAGGGCGATGCCCTCGAGCTCCATGGCGATGTCGAGCAGGTCGTCCTGGACGCCGAGGGCCTGCAGCACCTCGGTGGCGCTCTCCTTGACGAGCTTCGCGCGCGGGTCGTAGTTCTTGTACACCCGGTGCCCGAAGCCCATCAGCTTCACGCCCTCTTCTTTGTTCTTCACCCGCTCGACGAAGCGCTGCACGCCCTGGCCGGACCGCTTGATGTCGGCGAGCATCGTGAGGACGGCCTCGTTGGCGCCGCCGTGCAGCGGACCGTAGAGGGCGCTGATGCCCGCGGACACCGACGAGTACATGTTGGCCTGCGTGGAGCCGACGAGCCGCACCGTCGACGTCGACGCGTTCTGCTCGTGGTCCTCGTGCAGGATCAGCAGGCGCTCGAGAGCCTTCGAGAGCACCGGGTCGACGTGGTACGGCTCGGCCATCGTGCCGAAGTTCAGCTTGAGGAAGTTGTCGACGAAGCTGAGCGAGTTGTCGGGGTAGAGGAACGCCTGGCCGAGGCTCTTCTTGTGCGCGTACGCGGCGATCACGGGCAGCTTGGCCAGCAACCGGATCGTCTGCAGCTCGATCTGCTCGGGGTCGGTGACGCTCATCGACCCCTGGTAGAAGGTGCCGAGCGCACCGACCGCGCTCGAGAGCACCGACATCGGGTGGGCGTCGTGCGGCAGGGCGTCGAAGAACCGGCGCAGGTCCTCGTGCAGCAGCGTGTGCCGGCGGATGCGCTCGTCGAACGCCTGCAGCTCCGACGGGGTCGGCAGCTCGCCGTAGATGAGGAGCCACGCGGTCTCGAGGTACGTGCTGTGCGCGGCGACCTGCTCGATCGGGTAGCCGCGGTAGCGCAGGATCCCCTCGTCGCCGTCGATGAAGGTGATGCGGCTGCGCGCGTTCGCGGTGTTGACGAAGCCCGTGTCGAGCGTCGTGTAGCCCGTCTGCTTCGTGAGCGTCGAGATGTCGATCGACGAGGCACCCTGCGTGCTCGGGACGATCGGGAACTCGGCGGTGCCCCCCGGATGGTGCAGTGTGGCCTTCTGAGCGTCGTTGGCAGTGTCAGTCACGCGTGCCACCCTACCGGCGGCGGCCGCCCGGTGGGCACCGCGCGGACGCGGCGGGGCGCGACGCGTACGCGGCGGGGCGCCGCGGGACGGGACGGCCTAGGACCGCAGCCGCTCCGCTGCCGTCCTCGCGCCCTCGTCGGTCGTCGTGAGCGCCACGCGCACGTGCCGCGCGCCGGCCTCGCCGTAGAACGACCCCGGGGCGACGAGGACGCCGCGCTCGGCGAACCAGGCGACCGTCTCGTCGGCGGACTCCTCGCGGGTGGCCCACAGGTACAGCCCCGCCTCGCTGCGGTCGATCGTGAAGCCGGCCGCCTCGAGGGCCGGGACGAGCACGGCGCGTCGGGCCGCGTAGCGCGCCTTCTGCTCCGCGACGTGCGCGTCGTCGGCGAGGGCCACGCGCATCGCCTCTTGCACGGGCGCGGGCGGCATGAGGCCGGCGTGCTTGCGCACCGCCAGCAGCTCGGCGACCACGCGCGGGTCGCCCGCCACGAAGCCGGCCCGGTAGCCCGCGAGGTTCGACTGCTTGCTCAGCGAGTAGACGGACAGGACGCCGTCGGACGACCCGCCCGTGACGCGCGCGTCGAGGACGCTCGGGGTGGGCGTCGCGGCCCATTCGCCCTCCCAGCCCAGCTCGGCGTAGCACTCGTCGCCCGCGACGAGCGCGCCGAGCTCACGGCCGCGCTCGACGGCGGCGCGCAGCGCGTCCACGCCGAGCACCGCGCCGTCGGGGTTGCCCGGACTGTTCAGCCAGACCAGGCGCGTCGACGCGGGCCACTCGGCCGGGTCGTCGCTCGCGAGCACCTCCGCGCCCACGAGGGCGGCGCCGAGCGCGTAGGTCGGGTACGCGGCGCGCGGGTGCACGACGGTGTCGCCCGGACCGAGGCCGAGCCAGAGCGCGAGCCCCGCGATGAGCTCCTTCGAGCCGATGGTGGGCAGGACGTGACGGTCGTCGAGGCCCGTGACCCCGCGCCTCCGGTCGTACCAGGCGGCGATGGCCGCACGGAGGGCCGGCGTGCCGGCCACCTGCGGGTACGCGTGCGCGTCCGTCGCGGCACGCAGTGCCTCACGGACGACCTCGGGCGTCGGGTCCACCGGGGAGCCGACCGAGAGGTCGACGAGGCCGCCGGGGTGCCGACGCGCGACCTCCGCGTGCGGGGCGAGCGAGTCCCAGGGGAACTCGGGCAGCGCGAGCGGCACCGGCTCAGGCGGGGGTGGAGGACTGCGGGGGCAGCGCGGCGACCAGCGGGTGGTCCTTGGGGATCACGCCCACCTTGGCGGCACCACCGGGCGAGCCGACCTCGTCGAAGAACTCGACGTTGGCCTTGTAGTAGTCGGCCCACTGGTCGGGCAGGTCGTCCTCGTAGTAGATCGCCTCGACGGGGCACACCGGCTCGCAGGCGCCGCAGTCGACGCACTCGTCGGGGTGGATGTAGAGCGAGCGCTCGCCCTCGTAGATGCAGTCCACCGGGCACTCGTCGATGCACGCCCGGTCCTTCACGTCGACACAGGG
>Ga0265797_10003100_pt1 | contig 27023 bp, 16 predicted proteins | sample P2T30metagenome_FD_192433 | JGI IMG/M metagenome (GOLD analysis project Ga0265797, IMG submission 192433) | Plant litter microbial communities from East Loma Ridge, Irvine, California - P2 T30 | ecosystem: Environmental > Terrestrial > Plant litter > Unclassified | place: USA: California... | reverse complement strand
CTGCTGCTGCTGCTGCTGCTTCCCGACTGCCACCCAACACATACCATACCATCGAAACAACACCTCCCAGACATCGCCAACATGGTGGGCAAGAAGTCAGGGCGTGCTCTCTTGCGGGAAGAAGGTGAGCATTTAATCCTACACGACAAGACAGGGCAGGCATGCGACGACGACGCGACATGCGACACTCTCCCGCCTTGCGCAGAGCAGAAGCTGCGTCTTGCCACTCACCGCTTGCCTGCCCATCCTCTCCCAAGCCTGTATGCACCCGGCTAATTGATTATGCGCGCAGGCCTGCAGCGCACGGACAACAATATGGAGTTCACCACCTGGCCGCAGGTCAACATGATCAACCAGAAGAACTACTACACGTGCGTGACATTTTCCCCACCTTCTTCGCACCGTCCTTGACCTCACTTCATCCACCCCATTATCGCTTTCTCGTATTCTCCCGTGCATCCAAAGGGCAATGGTGGGACGGAAAGTGCTCGATGGCCTGCGCAAGGGCAAGAAAGATGTCTACGCCCTGAACATCCAATATGTGAAGAGGTATTGACTGTTGCTCTTGTCATCTCAATATGAACCTACCGTTACTGCCCATCCCCGCCACTCACTAACCGCAATGTGCCTTTAGCGACTTTCTCAAACGTGACGACCAAATATTGGCGCTTCGTCTACAGCAAGATGAGCGCCTTGACAGGCGAAAGCGCGCCGCAGTCGACATCGACAGAGCTCGAGCACATGGCGCCGCAGAAGGTGTACCATACGGCGAACCTGACCCAGACCAGGATGTCGATGATGACGAACCAATGGACGATGCTGGCTCGGAGAACTACGGATCGAAAACCATTATTTTGCACCCTGGCAGCCAGAACCTCCGTCTTGGACTCGCCACAGACGCACTACCAAAGACTGTGCCTATGGTGATTGCCCGCAAAGCAGAGCATGCTGAATCCGAGCTCAGCGAACCCAAACCCAAACGTCTAAAGACAGACGCGCCCTCTGAGGAGTGGTTTGGTGAGGATTTCGCAACTCAATACAACGCCATGGCACAGGAGTTCAAGTCCAGTCGGAGAGCAAACAAACGCCGCGTACTGCCTAACTCGAGAGAGTTGGTCACGAAATGGAACTCCGTCACTTCTCCAGAGACCATATCAGAGCACAACGACCCTCTGAGAATAGACTGGACCGAACTTCCCGCCGATCCTGCGCAAGCTCCGGAGTACTTTGTCGGAGCGCCAGCACTTCGCATCCCTGAACAATCCACCCCACGCTACAAGCTGAGTTGGCCTCTCCGAAATGGATGGCTGAACGAAAAAGATTATCAAAGTCGCAATGTCCTTGAACGCGACTACTTCCTCATCATCGAGGAGAGCATCAAGGAGCAGCTTGGTTTGCACAACAAAAAAGAATGGAGCCAGTACAGCTGTGTGTTTATCATTCCAGATCTGTACGAAAAGGTCCTTGTTGCACAAATATTGCGTCAGCTCATTGTTGACTTTGGCTTCACGCGTGTTTGCTTCATCCAAGAATCGCTCGCAGCTACCTTTGGAGCCGGCGTTGGCAATGCATGCATCATCGACATGGGTGCTGAGAAGACCAGTGTCGCTTGCGTCGAAGATGGCATGATCATTGAGGACTCGCGCATGAACCTTAAGTATGGAGGATACGATGTGACCGAGACGTTCACCAAGATGATGCTATTTGACCGCTTCAACTACAGCGACTTCAACCTCATGCGACGCCACGATTTCTTGCTTGCCGAGGAGCTGAAGGAAAAGTACACGACGATGACCGATGAGGGCATTGTCGTTCAGCAATTTGATTTCCACCTACGAGCTCATGGCCAACCAACGAGAAAGTACACTTTCAAGCTTTATGACGAAGGCATGCTGGCGCCAATGGTGAGTAAAAGTGACCTCAACACTCTGCAATATCAAACTGACATACATCCTCAGGGCTTCTTCAAACCCCAGATCTTCGACCACTCCGACAAACTCGCCGGCCGCCGCAAGCTCGTACCCCGAAGTCTCGATCTGTACGATGGCCGACCCAACGACCCCATCTCCCAAGCACAGCTCGCCGTAGTCGACTACGCAAGGCAGAACATCCCCTCCACCGTCGTCGCCGCCCCAGTAAACCCCGCCCACCCGCGCGGCACTCCCCTCGCAACCGCTACACCCTCTAAACCCCGTCCCCTAGGCCTACCCGCCCACCTCGGCGCCAACGGCGACGGCGACACCACCCCACGCTCCTCAGTAGCCGGCTCCCCGCCCCCAGAAGACATCGGCACGCCCCAGCCCAACGACGCCGCCGGCAACCCCTCAGGCAACCCCAGCGACGACCCAACCCCGTCCCTAATCGACGCCGACGCCCTCGACCGCACCGCGCCCATCATGCCCCTGCACCGCGCCATCCTAACCTCGATTGACATCGCAGCCGGCAACGACGAGCGCCGCCGCCGCGACCTGCTGGGCAGCATCATGGTGATCGGCGGCGCCTCCAAGACCCCGAACCTCGGCGCCTACCTCGAGTTCCAAATCCGCCAGGCCCTGCCGCAGTACCCGAAGGAAATCCTCGTCGCGCCGCCGCCCAAAGACCTCGATCCTGCGATCATCGTGTGGAAGGGCGGGAGCATTTTCGGCAAGCTGCGCATGACGAATGATAGCTGGATTGGGGGGTTGGAGTTTGATCGCTTGGGGGCGAGGATTTTGAATTACAAGTGTATGTGGCACTGGTAGATGGGCGAGCAGACAAGATGATTTGGGGGCGAAAAGGGGGAAAGGAAGGTACGGACGCTTGTCGTCTGCCTCTGTTATTCTCTCAGATTTCGCGGCCTAGTCATTACGTAACAGTGCAATTCAGTCGATTCAGAACGACCAACTACCGCCGCAGGCGCCAAGTGACCTCTCATTCTTCTCAGAGTGCCCACCTCATCGACCGCATTGCTCGGGATTCGTCACCTTTTCACACTTCAAAAGAGACTGGCAGGTTTGTATTCCTTTCTCAATTGGAAGAGAAGTAGGGAGATTCAGTTCAATACAAGAAGTAAAACATCGTAACTCGCTCGCTGTCGTATGTAAATGATAATAATGGCAAACCGTAGCGCCCCACTAACTCGGACTTTTGGCTCCAGTAAACGCCAATGCTACCAACCTCGGGCTCACCCTTTGCTCAATGTTTCTCAGATCCAGGCCCAGGGTCTAGTCTTACCCAAATCACAACTCCTTCTTGGTTTCGCCCTCCTCAGGCGCATCGGGCGCATCCCTCGCAATCAACCCAAGCCCAACCTGCGCCGTCTCAGTCCAATGACGCTGCCTGACCCAGAAGCGCTTCTCGGGCGTAGAAGCGCTCAAACTACCCGTCCTCGCCTCCTCCTCCAAGCTAGCGCGAGTAATCTCCTCGGCCTTCTCGCTGATAGGCGGCAGCCTGTGAGTCTGATCGAGAGACTCCTCGAAGAATTTCTGGCGGATGGCGAAGCGCTCCTTGCGCTCCTTCTGGCGGCCGGGCGAGTCGATTTTGCCGATGGCGAAGGCGATGGCCCAGCGCAGGCCGAGGTAGAGGTGTTCGGAGAAGAAGATGGTGAGGAGCAGGGCCCAGCCTTTGATTGCGGTGGGGCTGCCGTCGGGGCCGAGGCCGTCGTTGCTGTAGAGGTAGACGAGAGCGGCCATGGTGATGCTGCCGAGCCAGCTGAGGAAGCCGAGAGAGTCGAGCCAGGGGCCGATTGTGTCGGCGCGCCAGGGGGTGGGGCGCTGCATTTCGACGCAGATTTTCACGGCGTCGGCGCGGAGCTCGATCCAGTTGTTGATAAGGAAGCTAACCGGTACCAGCGGCCAGACAACGCTGAAAAGCGCGAGGTAGCCGAACTGCAGCACCATTTCGCGGAGGTCGGTGGTGACATCGTAGACGTCGAGCTCGGCTTCGGAGCGGATGCGTGCGAGGAACTCCTTCTCTTCGGGCAGATCATCGATGGAGGCGGCGGGTCTGGCACCTCCGTTCTTTTGCGCACGCTTAGATTGCATCTCTCTGAACTTGAGGAAGCCCTGTCTCTTGAGGTAGGGCACGATGACCTCCATGGCGAAGTTGACAACCTGAGCTGTGACGGTGAAGTAGATGACCTGCTGGCGCAGGCGAGAGGGGTTGATGGTGAAGGCATTTGTAGATGGTGTCTGGAGCTGCTTGTCGTCATCGGCAAAAGGCTTGACGGTCAAGCTGAAGACGTCCAGGTATGGGACGATAAGGGCGCCAAAAGGCACGTAGACGAACGCGGTGAGTAGGACAGGTAGGTAAGAAGTGATGAAGTTGAGGACGAAGATCTTCCTGGTCATTGATCTCTCAAAGGCAGACTCGGTCTCGTAGTTTTCGTATTCGCTAATCCTTGTGGCGATAGTGGTGAGGATTCCACTCAAGAGCGGCAGCCCGGTCGTCAACAGCAAGGTCGGAAGGAAAACAAGGACACTCTTCAAGGGTCCGTTGTACACTTCGCTGATGAAGACTTCTATGCCAAATGCAGTAGCGATCAACGATCCAAGAAGGACAACAGCCAGAAGGATGAAGGGACCTTGCAGCAGCTGCCTCTTCAGGCGCTCCAAAGACGGGAAGATGTATTGCTTCTCGCCGGTGATAGGGTCGGTGACTTCCTTTTGGTGCCTGAAGTCGTGGCGTTTCGTCTCGATGTTGCTAACACCACGGACGCCCCATCGGACTGCGAGATCGGCCTCTTCGTGCTTCCAGTATTCGACGAAAGTGATGCCCCAGATGCCAGCAGCAATGGCGAAGAAGGGACTGTTAGCACCAAGGAACAGCCATGCACCAAGACCTAGGACAGCCGGGACCGTCAGGAAAGTGAAGTAGGACTGGGTGAAGGCGAAGTAAAAGGCAATCTTCTCGCCCAAACGGTTGCGAATGTCGTCCAGATCCTCGGCGGTCAAGAGGTATTGCGTGCTCCACTTCTTGATCCACTGCTTGTTGTAGACGTGGTCGTGCAGCGCAAAGATGCTCTCGACATTCTCCCATTCGCCCTTTTTGGGTGTGATACCGGCACCGCCTTCGCTCTCAGGGTTTGTAATGAGTTGGTAGATGATGCGCAGGCGCTCGGCCTCTGTCAATGGCTCCCGGTCCAGGGAGTCTCGGACCTCTTTCTCAGGTGCAGCAGAACGCACACCGTGCATCCAATCACGCACACGACTGCGGTAGATCTCGCCGAACATGTGCTCTTCACTGGCGACCTTGCAGAAGATCAGGAGGGAGTGGTTGTCGCCATTGCGGACTTCGGTAGCAAGACCGACAGATGCGAGGGCTTTGGTGAGCTTCTGGAAGCGCTCTCCGGCCTCCTGCTTGTCTGTTGAGGCAGTGTGTCAGCTCGTGTGTGATCCGGTGTACTCTGCTAACTAAGAGTTACCGTACCTGTGGTTGCAAAGCGAAAGACGACGACATAGTCGACACCCATGTTGGTGAGGATGCCCTGACTCTTAGCCATGGTGATCAAGTCCCCGGGGACCAATTGGCTCGCGACTAGCTGACTGAAGCTTCTGGCGAAGCGGTTCTTAACGGCAAGTTTTGATTGAGTAGCAGTGGTGGAGGTGTTGTTGTGGTTGTTAGGGATACCCAGGGATTCCTTTGGCGTGGTAGCCTTGGGCGGATTGAGTGATGAAGCCAGGATAGCGAGTAGACCGGCACCCTTGTGATTGGGGAAACGGAAGAGGAGGAAAGGCAGGAAGTAGAGGAGGTCTGATGCCTCTTGCCAGGTTAGAGCACTGGCGGGGAGTTCGTCCAAGTTTCCTGCAGTGCTCACCAGAGCGGCAGGGCAAAAGGCGGGCACCCACGTCAACACGCTGCTGACGTCACATTGGAGATGCATTTGATCTTCAACTCCACTGATTTGATTGCCGATCAATTGGACTGCACCCACTGAAGAACTCCACTGTCGAAACCTATACCAATCAAATGAATACCGACTTTAATCAATTGACAGTATCTTGACGTGAGCAGGAAAAAAACCTCGACAAAGGACTTCCACACAGCCAACAACAATGTCAACGGAGACGCCCTGAAAAACACACGATAGCTCTCACAAGAACACAAAGGGAACCAAGCGAACCGCCACAAACAACCACCAGAATCAACAAACATCGCCAAACATGCTCACCAACTACCTGACACCATCCTCACCCTTCGACCGCCCACACCTTCTTCATACTATCCTAACCCAACCTCTCCACCTGCTCATCCGCCTGACCTCTCACTTCCTCACTGCTCTTCGCCCGTTGGCTCCAAGCAACCGCAACAATGCCCGAAAAATCCGCGTGGTCTGCATCTCAGACACCCACTCCCTAGACCCAGGCCCAATTCCCACAGGCGATATACTCATCCACGCCGGCGACATCACAGCCCACGGAACGCCCGCCGAACTGCAAGCCGCCATAGACCACCTCTCAACCCTCCCGCACCCTCACAAGTTCATCATAGCCGGCAACCACGACACCTACCTCGACCCCAACAGCCGCCCCACCCTCTCCTCAGAAGCCCAAACCCCCTCAACCCCCCTAACCTGGAACTCCCTAACCTACCTCCAACACACCACCACCACCGCCAAAATCCACCAAACCTCCCCAGACCAAACCCAACAACAACCAGCAACACGCTCCCTAACAATCCACGGCTCCCCCCAAACCCCCCTCCCCAACCCAGCCTTCGCCTTCACCTACCCCCCGCACCGCGACGCCTGGACCTCCACCCTGCCGCCCGCCACAGACGTCCTAATAACCCACACGCCCCCAGCCACCCACCTCGACCTCCCCCGCGCCCTGGGCTGCCCCTACCTGCTGCGCGAAGTAGCCCGCGTCAAACCCCTCGTGCACGTCTTCGGCCACGTCCACGCCGCGCGCAGCGACTTTGAGGGCTGGCTGACGGGCGGCAGGACGCGGGTGGTGTGGGACGCGGGTGAAAGGGCGCGGAGGAGGGGACTGGGCCGGAGGGCGAGGGGTTTGCCTTGGGATGTGTGCAATCTGTGGCTTTGGGGGGATTTGGGGCTGGTGGTGTTTTATGGGGTGAGGGCTGTTGTGTGGGAGAGGGTTTGGGGGGGACGGTTGGGGGGGGAGAGTACGGTTTTTGTGAATGCTGCTATGATGTTTGAGGGGAGTGGGAGGTTGGGGAGGGATAGGGTGCAGGTTGTTGATATTTGAATTCGGAGTTTGGTCGTGTTGTGCATATGAGTGTTGAGTGAGCGAGATGAACATAACGCGGCTTCGAAATGCTTGAAGGACGACATGTCGTGGACTGCTTTTTTCCATAAAAATACATGAAACAGAGCTACATAATCGCATCGTGGCCAATTTGTGAAGGAAGCACGATCTGGCCACCGTTGCAAGCCGGTTGCCCACTTGCGTTTCTTGCAAGCAGGCACATATTTCCTGAATCATAAGGTACTTCCATGATTATACTTCCAACACAACAAAAACCAAATTACCAAATCAAGTGCGCTTTTTCATAATCAATCTGTGCATTCTAACAACTTCCACTCCCACTTCCCAATATCTCCTCTGTCCATCTTTCAGCCGCGGATGTCGTGTGCTTGCGCTGACGAAGTCAAAGGTTGGGTATCAATTGGTCGCAGTAAAACGATTGTCGTAGTCGTCGGTCGGGTTTGTAATCTTCAAGGAAAAGTTTAGTATGTGATGCGGGGGCGAGATGTCTTGTCAGAGCTAGACGATATTCCGTCGCATTGATCCCCACTGGGCAGGGGAGTTAGGAAAGGATGGTATTCACCAGTAGGCGGGACGGTCGTAGCCACGGTCGTAGCCTCCACTTCCGCCTCCTCTCCTGTCACCTCTTGGGCTCGGAGCACGTCCGTATGGCTCACGGCCGTGTCCGTTCAAGTAGGGGTCGGCGTCATAGCCGGGAGCACCACCACGGGGAGGCGGGCCTGGCGGAGCGCCGTAGCGGTCATCGACATAGCGACGTGGGGGAGGGTAGTCGTCAAGGGGCGGGCCACCACGACGGGGTGGCGGCGGTCCGTAGCGGTCGTCGCGCGGGTCGTCGTAGTACCTGGGAGGAGGAGATCGGCGACGGTAGTCATCACGGCGAGGGCTGTAGCCGCGAGGAGGACCGCGGCGGTCGTAGTAGTCGTCCACAGGAGGACCACCGTGGCCTCCGTGCCCACCGTAGCCACGGCCGCGGTAGCCTGGAGAGCGGGAACGGAAACGGGGCTCGCGCTGACGCGGGATCTCGGATTGCGGCTGTTGATTGTCAATGGAGAGTGACATTGTTGTCAGGGTAAGTAGACTTACGTCAGAAATGCACTTAACAGGAACACCCTTGAAGTCGTGCCCGTCGAGCTTCTCAACAGCAGACTCGAGATCGGCGGCGGTCTCGTACTCAACGAAACCCTTGCCACCAGAGCCGGTGGTGTCGCGCTCGCGGTTGACCTCACTATAGACAACGTCAAGGCCAGACTGGCGGGCGAAGTCCTTGAGATCCTGGAGTTCGAGTCAGTATATGCTGGCAAAGCCTGGATGAAGGGCAATCGCGTTCATGCTGCGAGATACGTACCTGCCAGCTAGTCTCGAACGGAAGGCCGGTGATGGTCATGCGGTGAACGGTGCGACGCGGGCGAGGAGCCATGCGTTCCTGTCCGAAGCCGGGACCATCACGGGGACGGGTGCTGCCACGCGCGAACTGGACGACCAAACGCTCGCCCATGAACTCGGAGCCGTCTAACCAGCGATGTATGTCAGTACTTGAAAGCATTGAAAGGTAAGAGACTGTACGACGATCCCAAGCACGACCGGTGCCGAGTGGGAATTGCGCAAGCATAAGGGTTTCATCTTACGGAAAGCTGAAAAAGGAGTTAGCACATCTATTGCATTAAGAGGGAACTGCAGCATCTGGAAGATCTGCAAGCTGAGTTGGCAACATACCAGGCACGACATCACGTGCGTCCATAGCATCTTTGTACTCGATAAAGCCAAAGCCGTTCATAAGCTTGATCTCGGTGATCTCGCCAGTGCCATGGGTGTTGAAGTGGTTCTCAACATCGGCCTTGGTAGCTACAGTGCACGGGGTCCAGTCAGCGAATTCCGAAGAGGTGAGTGCAGGCCATCGAGGCCCGGGCTCCAGCTCCGACAGTGAGTGATGTGATGGACCAATGCCAGGGGGATTGAGTGCAAGCGAATGCAAGGTTGCGCGCGACAGGTCAAAGTCAGACAGAAACGAGGCGCCAATGTGCAGAGATGGGTGGTGAAGGGATCAGAGAAGTGAGGCCAGCCATGTTCCACGTCCACGATTCCTGGGCATGCAGCGCCAGCGTGTCCTGTCGTGCGCGATGGTGCCGGGGCAGGGGAGAGGTAGAGAAGCGACAGCCATTTCGGAAGAGCTCATAGAAGCGTACCATTGCGCGGGAGGTTGCCGAGGTAGAGGCGCTGTTCAAGAAGACGTTAGAAGACCGGTTCGTGTATGCGCGTGGGCGCGCGAGTAATTGCAATGGCAATGGCATGGTCCGAGGGAATCTCGCGCATCGTGGGGACTGACAGTATCGGGGGCTTTTCCTTCGGGCTCCATGGTTGCAGTGGCCTGTTCCTGTATGTCCTTTTGAGGCGATGTGGAGCTTCCAATCCTTCCTTGTGAGCAGGCGCGGTATCAAGCCTGCGGTGTGAGAGGGCGGGTAAAGGTGGTGCGCAAAGAGATTTGTGAGGCGACAATGTTACACTAGTCCTGAGGGCAGGCCAGTGGTGATGAGATGGGTGGTGGTGGATGTGGATGCAATAATAATGCGCAGGGCAAGGTGTAGTGACGACGACGGGAACTGCTGTGAGGAAGGCGCGAGGAGAGACCCGCACGCTTGCCAGAAATCTTGGTGACCAACAGGGATCCAGGATGACATATCTTCAAGCTATTACCGGGCACGTGATAGAGTGAATGCAGCCTCGCCTCTACGATCAAAGTTGAAGAATAAAGACACGCCAGACAAAGCGTGATCATTTACTATTACCTGCATATCGACGAACCCGAGCCGAAACGCCTTCGCACATGGTTCGGTCAAGCACAGCAAGCCAGTCAGTACCTTACTGCCATCTCCAAATACAAAGCAGCCAATCGTAGCACTTCCAGCAGCTGGTGGTAAGCCGAGCTCGCTTTGCCTCAAGAATATGTTATAGCCGAGGAGCGGCCATTTCTACTGTGCCGATGACGGTATTATTTATCGATTGGCATTCGTCCGGGGCCTCGTGAATTCATTGATTCATAGCTGCTCTCGCCCCTCACTCATCCTCCTAGCACTGGGAGAGCCTCACCTTTTACGAGCCTCATCTTTCTGAGCCTCGCCTCGCCTCACCTCGCCTCGCCTTTCAATCCGCCGCCATGTCCGTTCCAGCCCTGCTGTCAGCAACCGCTAGGCGGCGCGCCTTCCAACTACCTGCAGCTTCCTCCCGTGCATTCGCCGCCGCGAGACCCGCCTCTGTGAACAACAATGGACTGGCTTCAAAGTGCTTCGTACGAGGATACAGACCTGCAATAGTCACGGCCGGCCAGAGACGAGCCTTTACACAAACCACACAACGACGACTCGCGACACCCGACGATTCCTTCGACCCTTCAACATTCGAGCGCGAGGTGGACGAGGTCGATGTTTGCATCGTAGGAGGAGGACCGGCCGGCCTCAGCGCCGCAATCAGGCTCAAGCAACTGGCAAATGAGGCCGGCAATGAGGATTTCCGCGTCCTGCTCTTGGAAAAAGCCGGCGAGCTCGGCGACCACATTGTCAGCGGCAATGTCATTGAGCCTTCGGCGATCGAGGAACTCATCCCAGACTGGCTCTCAGAGGACAACCCGAACCGCTTCGAGAATGCCACGCCCGCGACCGAAGACAGGATGCGCTTCCTCACCAAGAACAAGTCATATCCCATGCCCAAGCCTCCCCAGATGAACAACCACGGCAACTACATCATCTCGCTGAACGAGTTCTCCAAGTGGTTGGGCGAGCGCGCAGAAGAGGTGGGCGTGGAAATCTACCCAGGATTCGCCGCCTCGGAAGTCCTCTACACCCCCCAGGGCGAAGTCAAGGGCGTCGCCACAAACGACCTCGGAATCTCAAGAGCAGGCCAGCCCAAGGACAGCTTCGAGCGCGGCATGGAATTCCACGCCCGCGTCACCCTACTCGGCGAAGGCTGCCACGGTAGCCTGACAAAGCAAGTCGTGAAGAAATACGACCTGCGTCGCGACAGCCAACACCAAACCTACGGCCTCGGCATCAAGGAAGTCTGGGAGATCGACCCAGCCAAGTTCCAAAAGGGCCTGATCGTGCACAGCATGGGCTACCCACTGCCCTCGGACACCTATGGCGGCGCGTGGATGTACCACTTTGGCGACAACCTCGTGTCCATCGGCCTGGTCGTCGGCCTCGACTACCCCAACCCCTGGCTGGCCCCCTACGGCGAGTTCCAAAAGATGAAACACCACCCTCAGTTCTCGCAATACCTGGAAGGCGGCAAGTGCATTTCCTACGGCGCCCGGGCGCTGAACGAAGGCGGCTTCCAATCGATCCCCAAGTGCGCCTTCCCAGGCGGCGCCCTCATCGGCGACACAGCCGGCTTCCTCAACGTGCCCAAGATCAAGGGAACCCACACAGCCATGCGCTCGGGCATGCTCGCCGCAGAAGCAGCCTACGACGCGCTGAAAGAAACCTCGGACCCCAGCAACGCCGTCTTCCTGTACGACTACGAAGACAAGCTGCGCAACAGCAGCATCTGGAAAGAACTAAAAGAAGTCCGCAACATGCGCCCATCCTTCCACTCCCCGCTCGGCTTCTGGGGCGGCGTCGCCTACTCCGGGCTCGAAGCGTACGTTTTCCGCGGAAAGACCCCCTGGACGCTGAAGCACGGCAAGCCCGACCACGCGGCGACGAAGCTGGCGGACGAGTGCGAGCGGATCGAGTACCCGAAGCCGGACGGCAAGATCAGCTTCGACATCATGACTTCTGTCAGCCGGACGGGCACGAACCACGAGGAGGACTCGCCTTGCCATTTGAAGGTCGCGGACTGGGACAAGCATGCTGAGCTCGAGTGGCCGAAGTACAAGGGGGTGGAGAACAGGTTCTGTCCTGCGGGCGTGTACGAGTATCCCGAGGATGAGAGCAAGGAGCTTGGTGTGAGGTTCCAGATTAATTCGCAGAAGTGAGTTTGCCTAGGGAGAGAGGTCGATTGGAGTTGTTTACTGACGAGTTTCTCAACAGCTGCATCCACTGCAAGACTTGCGACATCAAGGTTCCTGATCAGGACATCACGTAAGTGTTCCATGCCGAGCTTTTCTTCCTGTTACGAACGCTATCGCTGACTTGATGATTTCACAGATGGACGACACCTCAAGGTGGTGAAGGCCCCAAGTACACCATGACCTAGAGATGTCATACACGTACTTTCTAGGTCTCAGTGACTTGGTGACGGTGATGGTCTTGCATAGGCGTTTTCGTGCGCGAATCTGACGACAGGATATTCCCGTTTTTTTTTTGTTTTTTTTTTTCATTCTCTCCATTTATCGGTTTTGTATATATTTCCATCGAAAGCAAGAAAATTGCATTCATGTACATCATCCCTTCCTCATCGGTCAACTATCTTTGTGGCCTGTTATCTTGCCAGTGGTTTTATGTGCGCATGTAGTGATGCCGTAAGGAATGGTGTCATGAGGATCGTGATGATATACATTTTGGCTAGGCTGGACCTTCCATCCCTCAGTTCATGCTAAAATTTGTCTATTGATGATACAGTGGTATCGGCAACTGTCGTGCATCGAAATAATCCTAATACCAATGAGATGCTAGATGGGTAGGAATCACGAGTATCTCACCAGATCACGATCACGTAAGTGGTAATACCAGCGGCTCTAGGATATTTTGAACATGTCAGTACCGGTGAGATCGTGCGTTCGGCAAACTTCTGCATACACGGGGGTCACTCTTATGCGTAAGAGGATCACGGCAGACGCACAACACGGCTTCTTCTCATGTCCAGAGAGCAGCCGACGGGGTTCGATTGCTCGACTGCTTTCGACGATAGAAAGGATTGGCTGGTGTTCGTTTTTCAACGATGCTTTCTTTGCATGACGCTGAGTTGCCTATGTCCAGCGATGATAAAACTTGAGTGGGAAGCCGCGGTTGAGTTATTGATTCGTGATTCGGTGGTTGCAGACTTTTTGCCTTCCAATCGACTCTTGGTTATTGTCATTCCTCAGTTGGAGATTCATGACTTAGCTTAGTCAATGCTGCACATGATTCCAGGTCCAGGAGAGTTCTTCTTTCACATCAGATTGCCTATGCGACAGTATTTCCCAACGGCGGAAGGGCGTTGCCTTCCGACATGCGAAGTGGAACTGGCTGCTTGTGCAGTGCCTACCATTTGCTTGACCAGAATGTTGTCGTGCCACCGCGATTAGTTGAGCAGGCATAGAAATGATGACCCAATCGCATTCGCAAATTCACATGCCAAAAGATAGCTCAAGCACGTGAGCCGAGAATTCACAGAGAATCCCAGTATGGCGGTTGTGATTGGGCGCCACGGATGAATTAGCGTTTCACAAGCGTTTGCGAGAACCAGGAGCCGGGGCGAACAGGTGGCAGAAAAAGAAAGCCAGCCCTCAGCGTGGCCAGGTGGCGGCTTCCCCAACAAAAACGTTGTAAAAGTACCTCACCTTGCAGCCTAAGATCTGCGGCGCGTCTGAAATTTCAAGTTTGTAGTGACGGAGGGAGAATAATCTCATGCACGCGGCCATGCGACGTGTAGTATCGACAATTGACGAGCATCGTACGCAGTGAATATGCCTGCTATCGCTGCAGGTGGTGTGTCCGCGTTTGCTATCCAGTGCTTCCAGGCTCTTCCAGTGCTCTCCAGCCGGTGCAAACGAACGAACGAACGGGATGCCTAGCCGCGTCGTCCGAGATGTGAGTCACTGCGCGACAGCCTCGCCTCATTCGCAGGTCGCCGCGCAGTCGTAACGCCGCCGTCGAGAGTCGTAGTGATTGATTGTATGCATTGTGGAAGTGCGCTCAGTGATTGCATGGTAATGCGAGTCGTCACAGGACGAGTTCAAGTGAGTGAGCAGTGTCAAGAGTGAATGCACGACGGGTCGATGAGTGCGTCATGCAAGAGATTAGGGGCTCGAAGGCTTGAAGCGCGAGGTTGTGGAGAGGCGTTCAACCAATCAGCGGTGGCTCCCGGCCTGAGGCAGAATTTGCACCTCCTGGTATAAAGGCAGGCGCTCTCCCCCAACTTTTTCGCAGCAGCCCTTCCCCGATCCCGCGTACGCGACGCCGCCCTTGCCCTGCGACTCTCCTCACCCAAACACTCCCGTAGCGCAGAAATCCAAGACCCTTTTCCACTATCGGAGACCCATTTCTTTCGATACCGTACACTCTCTCTCTACCCAGAAACCGAGGACGAGCGCGCGCTGCGTTTGGAAGGAGCATTTGAGCAACGCGACTCCCACGCACACGCACTTACAGGCAGTCACGTGCACGCATCGCATCCGCGCTTTGAGCCGTCGCATCCTCGACCTCAATACATCACTGCGCATCGCATCGCAAGATCACCCACCACTTTAATATCGAAGGCATTGCCGGCAGCGCCTTCATCCGCCACCACCGCGATCTTACTGTCGCCGTCGCGCCGCATCCTACACACCCACCACCCACCAGTACCACTCTGCAGTGAGTGAGGGAGGCATTCGCTTGTTCATCTCCCACTTCTGGTACGCCGCTCAGTCACATCATCTCTACACACCTCACTTCGCGACTCTTCATCACGAGCACGCCAAGTCACTGTCATCACGTCACCCCACGTGCTTGACATCCAGTCTTACAAAGTCTGCTCTTCGCGCGACTAAACTTCGTCGCACCACACACACTCGAGCGCCCTTTGAGCATTCCACTCAAAGCGCAATCACTCCACCGTCATCATGGATCCCTACATGACCCACCCGACGAACGCGCAGCAGGCCAAGGACTTCACCGCCGCTGGCACCCTCTCGGGCTTCCCAGCCGGTGCTGCAGGCCACCTTACCCCGCCTTCATCTGAGAAAGATGGCATGTCACAGCAGGCGAACAAGACGGCTCTTCAGAACGGTCAGTCGCAGGGAGGAAATGCCGTCCAGCAAGGCAACGGGGTGATTCCCGCAACTCCGGCCACTCCGGCTGCGACGCCTGGCGCTGGTCAGGGTGTCAGTGGTATTGTCCCGACGCTACAGTGAGTATTGCCTTTGAATTGTTTATGCGCTTGAGGACTCGAGTGTTGACAGTTTCACAAAGAAACATCGTTGCTACAGTCAACCTTGACTGCCGCCTTGACTTGAAGACCATCGCCTTGCACGCCCGTAACGCGGAATACAATCCCAAGGTACGGGCGCATCAGCCCTCCGCGGCTTGCGACCTTCAGCTAACATGCTTCCCAGCGTTTCGCCGCCGTCATCATGCGTATCCGTGAACCAAAGACTACCGCCTTGATCTTCGCCTCTGGCAAGATGGTCGTCACTGGTGCCAAGTCCGAGGATGACAGCAAGCTTGCTTCGCGCAAGTACGCTCGTATCATCCAGAAGCTCGGCTTCAACGCGAAGTTCACCGATTTCAAGATCCAGAACATCGTCGGATCTTGCGACATCAAGTTCCCGATCCGTCTTGAAGGCCTTGCTAGCCGTCACCACATGTTCAGCTCCTACGAGCCCGAACTCTTCCCCGGTCTCATCTACCGTATGATGAAGCCGAAGATCGTTCTCCTCATTTTCGTCTCTGGCAAGATCGTCTTGACTGGTGCCAAGGTCCGCGAGGAGATCTACCAGGCTTTCGAGCTCATCTACCCCGTGCTCTCCGACTTCCGCAAGACTTGAGAAAGGGTCTCGACGCGCTTGTCGTGACCACAGCAACAAGCAGGCATCCTGTATTACCATAAACGACCACGACCTGTATCATCAAACACAGTGGAGGTTTTGATGCCGACCTCTTTGGCCGAAAGGCGACACTCTCTTTCTCTCGTCGGACTTGCTGCACTGCAGGGCTTCACACAGCCAGCATCAGCACACGAGATTGAACAGCTCGACCTGGTCACTACCACACCAACAAAAGACAAATGTTTCTTGCTTTATTGCATGGCGAGGAGTTCCCGGCGTTCACAACAACCTTTTACTTGGTAGCCTCATGCGTGGAGGCTCTTACCTGGCGGGGGTTTCTCTCTTCAGAAAAGAATGCTTTTTCTCTTTTCAACCCTTCTCGTTCTCCGTTTATGAACCTCGCCTCCGAGGTTCCTTTCTCACAGAAAAAAAAATCACGATGCTGCCTTCTTTTTTGCACGAGAGTTTTGCCCAGGCAGCATCAATCCCTTCACCACACACGGCTTGGGGCATTGCCGATGACGGCTCGGGTTTTTCCCCTTTTCGACAAAGACTGACGAACGCGGTGTTGCTTGTTGAGTACGGGGTGTGTTTTTTTGCGAGGTTGGTGGTTGGGAACGTCTCGTGTCGCTTCCTTCACTATATACCCCACACTGCAGTTCTTATTGTTTTTCTTCTCAATGAACTCCTTTGGTTGACTTGCCGGACTCGTTTCGTCCGACGAGTGCGACCACGTAGAGGTAGGTAGGATTGTTCTTGAAGTGGACGTTGGTGAGAGTGAGAGTGAAGGTGGAGTTAGGCAGAAACAGAATACCAAAATGCTTTTTGCCTCGAGACTATCTTTTCCCTATTCCTTTTGTCGGTGACTCCTCTCCTTGTATGCTACAACAATCGTCGTCCGAAACATTGTCATGTCTTCCCAGGACTATCAGGTCGTTTCGTCTATCAGCAAAGTGTGCGTCCCATGCATAATCTCTTCAACACCAAGATACTATACCACGCACTTTTACAACCACATGTACACACCAACATACACAATCATCACCCCTCCCTCCCTCATCTCCCCCCCAGATGAAATCATCAAACCCCATCAAACCTTCCGCCTCACCAACCCCCTAAAGAAATCAAAGCTATTGCTATCGCTCTGCAGCGCCCACTCCCTGCCAGTCCCCCGATCCTCCCACCCCAGCTCCTCCGCCCTCAGCAAGCCCCAATCCCTCGTGATGCCTTTAATCCGCGCCCGCACCCCGCCCTCGGCTTCCAACGTCACGATTTGGTCCGTGTGTAGCCAGTGGGAGTAGTACAGTTGTTCGAAATGGCGGTCCCAGCCTGTGCGGCAGAAGCGCGTGTAGAGGGATTCGAAGGCGGCGAGGATGGAGGCTAGGAGGCGTTCGTTTGTTAGGGTTGGTTGGGGGGATGGGTGGTGGTGGGGGGATTGGTGGGAGAGGAGTTGGGATAACGAGGTTGTGGGCGCTGCGTTGGTGACGTTGAGGCCGATGCCGACGACGAGGGTGTAGTCGCCGCCGGAGTAGGAGGAGGTTACTAGCAGGCCGCCGATTTTGACGTAGGGGGATTTGTTGTTGTTGTTCTTGTTGGCGGGGTCTTTGGGGGCTTTCGGGTCGAGGGCGTAGATGTCGTTGGGCCATTTGAGTTTGATCGGGAGGTTCTCGGTGCCTTTGTCGTAGTTTTGGATTCCCTGGACGACGGCTAGCGCTGCGAGGTACTGGACGAAGATCACGGGGGCGGAGGTTGAGAGGGTTAGGGAGTGGCGCAGGACGACGCTGAAGGGCATGCTGCCGGGCGGCGAGACCCAGACGTTTGAGCCGCGGCCGCGGCCGGCGACTTGTGTTGTTGCGGTTGCTACGAGGCCCGTGGGGAGGCGGTCGAGCCAGGTTGGGTTCTTGTCGAGCATGGTGTTTGTGCTGGTGACGACTTCGCCGTAGAGGAGGACTTTGCCGTAGGAGTGGGGGGAGTCGCGGTGTTGGGAGTGGTAGTCTTTGAGGGCCCAGAAGAAGGCGGCGTGGTTGAAGTAGGGGGTCTGCTTGCTCGAGGGCATCGTGCTGGTTTCGTGGAGGAGCAGGCGTTTGGGGAGAGAGTTATAGTCGACTAGCCTGTCGTCGGACGCATCAGTCTCGGTCTTCTCATCGTCACCTGACGATGCCTCTGCCACAGCTTTGTGCACGGCACTCATGTCCCAGCTGTCACCGCTGTCGGCGTGTAGGATGAACGTCTCGTTCTCGCCTTTAATGATCTCTCTCCCGTCTTCTGCTCTGGTCACGATGCCGGCCTCTTGCCAGTCTTGCACCAGCTCGGACACTACGCCGGGCTCGGACGCGGAAAGGTGCAAAAGAGAGAGGGACGGTACCGCTTCTGTTTGCTGGCTCACTTCCAGCCCTAGCTTGATCAGACACGCTTTCATAAAGTCCACTCGTTGCTTTTCGTCTTCGACTAGGGCGTCGACGACTTCGCGATAGTTAGCGGGTCCTGATGGCTCATCGCGGTTGAGGTTGATACCCGAGAATCTGCTGAACATAAGCTTGTTGTAAGGAACGAAGTAATAGCAAGAACATACTCAGGATGCGGTCCGGATAGCAAAGCTCCTCCCTCACCAATCTTGCAATACACCATCGCAGCATCACCGCCTTCGACGGCAAGTTTGTCCGAGTACCTCGCCACAACCTCGACACCTCTATCCTTGAAGGATTCGGCATCAACAAACACTCCTCCACCATTGTAATACACCCGCAAGCGTTCAGGCACAGCACCACCGCCGGTAGCCAACGCCTCCTTGACAACCTCCAATGCCGCAGCCCTCGTGCCCTTCTCAGACTGGTACTCAAACCCCCCAAACGCCAACCCCCTACAGATCCCAGGAAAGAACCCCAACTCCCTATCACCAACAACCTCCATCCCCTTCTTCCCCACCTCCCACTCGCACCTCGCACACCCGTAGTAACCGCCCGCGCAGAGCCCGAGATACTTGCCGCCATTCTGCACGTACAGTTTGATGCGCCTGTTTCCTTCGCCGTTGAGAGTGCGAGCGTAGCCCAGGTCAGCACCTCCGGGCATTACTAGCAGGGCGCAGGAAGGCATCCAGGGTTCTTTGAGAATCTGGTCGCCGCTGACGGTCAAGATGGCGTAGTTGGGGCCCAGCAGGCGGCGGAGAGACCAGACTGCGTGGCGGACGGAGGAGGTGGTTGAGCCGCCGCCGGCGTAGACTAGGACGTTGACGCGCTTGAGAGACATTTTGCTGGATTTGCTGGGTGAGGTGAGGTGAGGTGGCCAATATCGTCACGTGTTTTGGTCTCCCTGCCCGTGATTCTTGATGATGGTGGTTTCCGCGGGCAAAGCGAGGTCTTTCTTTTCCCTTTCGACACCCAACCGCGGATTATTTTATCAAGTCGACAGTATGTCCAACGCCGAGAGTGATCGCAAGCCTGATGGTAGTGCCGAGGACGACGATGAGCCTGATGAGTGGTGCGTTTGGTGGAGATGGTTTTGGTGGGATTGCTACAGCAAGCTGACGTTTCCGGGCAGGGACACGAGGATCTTCAGCACGGGTTGTGCAGAGGAGAACACCAAGCTGAACGATTGTTTCTATGAGAAAAAAGATTGGCGTGCTTGTAAGGAAGAGGTAATGTGCTTGTGAATTGCAATTGGCGATACTGGTTAGACTGACACCCAAGTTCAGATGGAGTCTTTCAAGCAGTGCTGGAAGCAGCAGGGAAACAATGCTAGGACTGAGTCGAAGGATGTGTAATGGGTGGGCTATACTTGTCTATGGGCATACCAACTGTCTATACGTACTCATGAGATGCTTGAAAGGCGTCGATTCCGGCAACGCTTCGATGCTGTCTATAGGTGGTTTGATTCGGTGATCTCGTCCATGCCATGGATTGGTGCTTGGAAGCTGGTGGAGGACTTCGACTGTATTACTACGATAGATAAATGTACAAATATTCTTCAAGCACATGTTGACAATCATAAGCAACGACCCATGTACTGTAGAATTACAGAATCTCTATAAATAAATAGTACGTCCACCGGAAGTCGATCAAATGCATCTTTCGCGAGTCAACGTTGGCCGCTTCGGACGAGTCCATGTTCTCGACCAAGCCGTCCAGTTCCATCCGCCCTGTACTCTTACCACACCGAAATGAACGCCTCACATACAACACGCGCAGGCGCAAGCCTTGCGGCACATCTCACAAACACATCGCGCCGCACTGTCGGTCAGACTCGCCACCGCGCAGTCGCCATATACCAGCAACACCGCGCCATCTCCTCCTCCGCCAGCCCATGGCAGCAACAACCCAGCGCTGCTGCACCGGCACAACGACCAGCACCCGCAACATACAAGCCAACAGGGCGCACACCTACACCGCAGACCGCCGCTCCCCAAGTCGCCAAACCCACTGCATCTGACAATAACAACCTCACACCTGAGACCTCTGGCTCCCTCCGCTCCCTGACCGACGGCCTAGTCGATCCACCGCCCACCCTTGACGAAAGCGAGAGACAAGTCGACTGGACCCGCTCATACCACGGACTCTCCAGCACGCCTTTCACCGCCGAGCAAAGCGCAATCCTGCAAGCCGAGCTAGACCCGGAAGACATCGAGATCAAGCCTGATGGAATCCTCTACCTGCCCGAGATCAAGTACAGGCGCATATTGAATAAAACCTTCGGCCCTGGAGGATGGGGTCTGGCGCCTAGAGGCGAGACCATCGTGACCGGCAAGCTGGTGACGAGAGAGTACGGTCTCGTTTGCGGTGGACGGTAAGAGAGCGCTTTCAAGTACACGGAAACAAAGCAACACGACTAACACCTCAATTCCAGCCTCATCTCCCTCGCCCGCGGCGAGCAGCAATACTTCGACCCCGACGGCATCCCGACCGCGACCGAAGGCTGCAAATCCAACGCCCTGATGCGCTGCTGCAAAGACCTTGGAATCGCCTCTGAGCTCTGGGACCCGCGTTTCATTCGCGGCTTCATGAAGACTCATGTCCGCGAGCTGTTCGTCGAGCACGTCACAACTAAGAGGAGGAGAAAGCACTTCATGCGCAAGGACGATGAGGTGAGGTACCCTTATAAGGAGGTGAGCAACACACCTGCTCCTGCGCAGAGGAGGTAGACGTTGAGTTGGACGATGAATGTTTGAACATACGGGCATGTTCATCACGGGGGAAATTCCCGCCGGGTTTGTATACTAAATAGAGGCGCCAATCGCCGACGAAACATTGTATTATTGTAAAGATTGAAACAGGCAATGAGTTTTCAAATCTGTCAACGACAACTGGAAGTTCATGAGGACAAGCCTCAGTTGTACTGACTGCTTCGGCGGGTGATCTGCTCGTTATTTCAGTGAGTACAGTCATGTTGCACAGCTAGTTAGACATGAGACCACTGCAGCTTATTAAAAACTACAGTCCGCTGGAGAGAAGGGACCTCAGTCGACAACAGCACAAGTCACGCCAGACGGCGCCGACACTCGACAGTATCTTGACGAAAATTGCAAGATCGCATGCAGTGAGGCTGTCTAAGATGTATACATACTGCCCTTAATCTTCGGCAGCCACAACCAGACTACAACCTTCCGACTCGAGACCATTGCCGGTCTGCCCAAAATTCGCCGCTTCTGCCATCCCAGAACGGCCATCCACTTCGTCACACTTAGGCAGAAGTGCAGCTGGTAACACCAGCGTCCACGGAACCGTCAATGTTGCCATCTTCGACGGTCAAGGAACCCTCTGTGGCACCACCTCCAACAGGAGCGTTAACCTCCACAGCGGTACCATTAGCAGGAGCACCACTCGCAGCAGCAGCGCCGCCACCAATCGGCACAGAGAAGCCATCAATGTTCTGGCTAACAGCATCGCTCCAGCCATCAGCAACAGCAGCTCCGTCAGCAGCAAAGTATGCGCCAGCCTCAGCGTCGCCGTTGAAGAGCCACAGCATCCAGTTGACAGCGGCCGTGGCATACAGACCTCCGTTCGCCTCGCCATAAGTACCACCATGCCCAACACTGTTCAAGTTGCCCTTCCAAGCCGGGAGGTCAGCTGGAAGCGCAGCATAATCGCGTTCTCCCTAGAAAAAAAACCAGTCAGCATGTGGCAGTCTCACCACCCGGAAGTTCCATCTCTCATCCAAAAAAAAGAAAAAAAAAACTCACATTCCCATAAGCAATATCATCCGGCCCCCCGAGCGCATAAAGCGTCGGCGTCGTCAACTCGCCCGCCAACTCAAATCCCCCCAACAACCCCGAGTTGAAAATCCCCAGCGCCTTGACCGCCGCGTTGCCCTCCATCTCATACGCCTCCGTGCCGCCACAGCTGTACCCAGCAGCCATGATGCGCGAAGAATCGACATTCAGCCCGTTCGCGCCGCCGACCACCCACTCGATGGCCTCGCTCATCCACTCGGCCGTCGTGGAACCCCCGGCGCCGCCGGGCGGGCCAGAAGCGATTGCTACGAAGCCGTGCGAGGCGACTTGGGCCAGCAGGTTCTGCGCCGAGGTGCCGTCGTCGCTGCAGGCGCCGTTGCCCCAGACTAGCACTGGCATGGGCTCCGTGGGGCCGGTGGAGGGGGCGTAGATTGTGTGGCGGGACAGGGTCGGGTCGGTGGTGAAGGAGACGGGGCCGTAGGGGCTGCGGCTTGGGGTTAGTGACTATGTGACGTGATTTTGGTTTGATCTGGGGTGGAGGAGGTGGAAAGTCGTACCCGTCGCCTTGGTTCTGGCGTTTGAGGACGGCGGCTGAGGCCACTGAGGCGGTCAGGAGGGCGGTGGTGGTGGTGAACTTCATGGTTGCGGCCTGCGCAAGGATTGGAAGTGATGATAGGTGGGTTGTTGGTTGTTTGGTTTGGTCGGATGAGGGGAAATGATCAAGTCAATGGATCGAAGAATGGTCGATTGGAATGGAACGTAATGGAGTAATGAGATGTAATGCCACGAGTCAGAGTGTAGATGGTCGTGTGGTTCGACCAGTTTATATATATGTCTTTACCTACCCACCTACGTCCACGGCGGGCAGTTCATCGTCGCCCAAGATCTAGTCTAGTCGCTGCCATGGCTCGCCCAGCGTAGCCGATTAATTGCTTGGGTTCAAAGGTGTGACGTTGGAATAGCTGGCGGGCTTGGCGATGAGTCGGGTCGTGTCTTCGGTGTAGACGAGCAGTAGTCTTCTCGTCACCTTGCATTAGATCTTGTGATGGACTCCCGTCACGGTGATACTTGCGAGGCGCAATTGCGACGTCTCGATCATGTTCTCGAGTTGATTGTTGTTCGACGTTCGACGTTCGACGTCGGGTAAAGTATGAAGCGGTTACATCGAGTGTTCCGCTGGGCATGGCGTTCGCAAGGTCATGGGACGGACGACTCTCTAACCGGGGATATCGCGCTGTTAGTTAGCTAGTCGAGATGCCTCTATAGCTGGGGTATTTCGGGCTTCCGATCAACTCGGATCGAGATGTTCACATTCGTAGACACTAGTAGGTGATGGTCAGTTTTTGATGTACTCACAAGTGCCTGGTTGGGTGATGTCCCGTTCTCAGTAGTTGATGGGACGGTTACAGAATATTAACCGAGTTCACTGCGGGGGGGAAGGAAGAATGAAGATGTACTATAGACCGACGATGACAAGGATTCGATGTATCTGAAACGAGATGGTGTTCGATCCGTTTGCTTGGCGGGTTGCAGAAGCTATGCGGAGCTGGTTGGTCTTGTACTAGCCAGGCTTGGTATGTTTTGTTGACGACATGGGTTTTCTGTGATGGGTGGACGGGCGGGTGGCTCGTGGGATCAATGGTGTTGATGATGATGATGAAGATGGAGTCATGGGATGAGACGATTGTCTTATACCGATCTGCCTGACATGCTCGCTTCGACACGATATCCGCTTTCATTAGAGGAGAGACGGTGAGTGTTCTCGATACGTCGTCCATATGCTCGCGGAGAGCAGCTTTGATGGTGACCGTGGTATAGTGATTGTCGCCTATTCAGTGCGCTCTGTTCGTACATGAGACTTTCTGGGTGAGCCGTGGTGAATACCGCGTGTTGAACCACCAATGTTCACAGCGTCTCGATCGCGGAGTGAGACAGACAGTGGTATTTCCATTTAGGCACAGCCTGTCGCTGCGAGTGCCCTTCATAGACTTGTATGCCGTGAAGTCGCAGTATCGGAACCCCGGCAGGTCGGTTGGTTGCAAAAGGCATCTGGCTCAATTTGCATGTGAGTTTCAATGTGAACAGGAGAAACCAGTACCTTCTCGCTTCTTTATTTTACAGCAGGTGGCGGCACGTCCTCCAATCCACCAATCTTCCCAACTACCTCCTCGAAATCGACACCCTCGCGCTCAAACTCAGCCTGCACGCGCTCAACGACCTTCTTCTGTCCACTCTCACTGAAACCACCATCCGTATCCCTCTCCTCCTCAACGATCTCCGCCCATCTCCAAAACAGACTCTCCTTGCCCAACTTGGCTAAAACCTCCTTGAATTGCACAACCTTCTTCCGCCTGTGCTCAATAACATCCCCCTCAACCTCCCACCGCCAGCAAACCCACCCATGCACGCCCGGCAGACAAGCCAGCACCACGCGATCCAGATCCGCAAAAGACACCTCTTTCCTCGAAACAAGCGTGTGAGCATCCAGCATAGCCGCGAAATCCAGCTCCCAGTCCTTGTTCATCATGAGATAGCCCGTCTTCTCCCGTATAAAACTGCGATCGATCGCAGGCAGCAAGCGGTCCGTGAAGAACTCATTCTGCTCACCCGCCGCAACTCCCTCCAACAACTCCGTCACTCCCCAGCCCCGGCTCGCGCGCACAATCACTTCTTCGCGCTGGAAACCGCCCAGAGACCAGCGCCAGGCGCATGGGTTTGAGGGCTGCGCGAAGAAGAAGGCTAGGGGCCAGGGGCCCAGGAAGCGGAGGAGCAGGAAGTCGAAGAGGAGGGTGGCGGAGCGGGTGAGGAGCGCTATGACGGCTTCGCGCTGGGTTGTTGTGGTTGGGTCGAGGGTTGTGGGGGTGTTGTGGCCTAGGATGGTCTGGACTAGGCTGTAGTAGTATGGGATTGCGATATATGCGCGGTAGAGGATGGCGAGGGCTACGAGGGTGTTGAGGATGACGGGGATGGTGAACTGTAGGAGGGTGTAGGTGTTAGCTGATGCGGTGAGCTTTGGACGTGAAGTTTTGACGTACGATCTGCTTCTTGTGGTCTGGTTTGTGTCGGTCTATGTGTACCAGGTGGACTCGAGCGGGATCGAGTTGCGGTAGGAGTGGTTGTAGGGCTGCTGGAGCGGTAGTGAAGGGAGCCGGGATGGCATTGGTATTGCTCTTCACGGCGGCCGCGGATTTGGCAAAGGACCTCGCTGTACGTTTGGGTGCCATCCTGGTTGTACAGTCGGTCCTGGTTTGTTGTGTCGTGGAAGGTTGTGTAATTGAAGGAGATAGAAAGGCCAGAAAGCTGAATGGGACTTAACTTATCGATACCCACATATCAATGAGGCAGGCGCGGCCCCATTGCGGTTTGAGTGAGGTATACGGGTTTTTGTGCTCTAGTATTTCAACATGCTCTTGACATTGAGTTGTCCACGAACCTTGGAAGTTAGTCGACGATGGTCGATCTTCGAGGACGATGCCGTTGCATTCCAATTGCGGCAAGTGTCTGTCTTGGAATGGACGCTGGAAGGCGGACATTACCGTCCACGTGACATACCACATCACAGGCCTCACATCTCATCAAATATGGGTAAGTGAAGCAGATACAACTATATCCTCGATAGAAATCAATGAATTAGAGTATCATCGATCATCAACAACGTAGCCTATAACCCTAACCCTAACAATGTGTATCGCAGTGACATCGAAGACTCACACGCTGTTGCCTTCCTCTCGCGAAAATTTTAAAGAAAATCGAACGAAGAGTCCATACAGTATCGCTCGCCTACGGTCTGCTTGTTGGTCTCTTCGATTCAGTCGTTTGGTGCTTTGCCACTCTCTCTGGAGTTTTGGACGAGCGCCTCTGACACATCGCTTCCCGTACTCACACAATCAACAATGGCGGCTTCATCGCCCCCATATCGGCTAAGGATACTTGTTGTAAGACACGGAGAAACGAACGAGAACGTTGCTGGTATCATACAAGGCCAACTTGACACGGATCTCAACTCATTCGGTCGTCTCCAAGCCGCCACGACAGCACGCCACCTTTCGACAGTCCGTCTCGATCGTATCATCACCTCTCCGCTCAGGCGAGCCCGCGATACCGCACAAGCCATCCTTGAACAACAGCCCACTTCGTTGCAACTTCGCCTAGAGGAAGACGACAGATTGAAGGAGAGAGCCTTCGGCGTCCTAGAGGGCAAACGATACGCAGCCCCAGCGTACAGAAGTGAAGAAGATACCTCGAGTTTCGAGCAGAAGCACCATCTTCTCGAAAGGCTAGCAGGTTTCTGGAACGATCTCGTCGCTTTCCCTGTCTCTCCTCAATGTGAAGGATCCCCATCATTGGAAAACACAATAGCAAAGCAGGACGGAGAAGAGGAAAAAGTGATCCTGCTCGTCTCTCACGGAGCTACCATTTCCGCTCTAATGGATGAGTTGCTGCTTGCTGGACAATATCTCCACGTCCCCGTCGACTTTCAGCCTTCCCGAAGAGAAAATTGCTGCATTACCGAGATTGTAGTTCCTACCATACCGGATCGCAGAACGCCCTCCGCTTCTTCAAAGCCAGCAGGCGACATGAGCCTCAAGGAAACGTGGACCATTAGACCTCAACATCTAGGCGTACAGGGCTGTCAAAAACTTCTTGAGATCCACAACCTCGAGTTGCTACTCGCCCATTCGCGTCAACTTCTGACCACACGGACTGGCGACAGTGACCTCCAAGATCACATTCAGCGACTCCAGTCACGCTTGGAACCCTCATATGAGAGCTTGGAAGTTCATAACGTCAGAAGGAACCTGGAAAGGGACGTACTCCGAGGTCCGGATGGGCGGGAAGTCTTGCAGGATTTGGGGTACGGGAAAGGCGTGGGTTACATTGTGAAGTGGGCGGACACGGCACATCTTCACAGACTGATGAATGGAATGGAGGAGCAGGGTTTGGAGCATAGCCCAGTTGCCAAGGTCAATGTGGATGAGTTGGTTGAAAAGTCGGA
>Ga0265797_10003099_pt1 | contig 27025 bp, 19 predicted proteins | sample P2T30metagenome_FD_192433 | JGI IMG/M metagenome (GOLD analysis project Ga0265797, IMG submission 192433) | Plant litter microbial communities from East Loma Ridge, Irvine, California - P2 T30 | ecosystem: Environmental > Terrestrial > Plant litter > Unclassified | place: USA: California... | reverse complement strand
TAACAAATTCATACTTTTAAATTCTGTTTACTGTTACATTTAATTATTCAGCAGGATCAAACGTTTATACAGCATCGCCTGGAAATTACTCTGATTTTGTGGTATCTTTCCAAAAGTAATCTCCACAATGCTGCTATGAAAGTTCTGATCGTTTGCACCAATCATGATAGCTATCCTGCCAGGTCCGGAAAAACCGGCTTATGGCTTAGCGAACTGACCCACTTTTACGATTTGATGGTAAAAAGAAAAGTACTGGTCGACATTGTGAGTCCAAAGGGAGGTAAAATCCCGGTTGATGAAAGAAGTATTGATGTAAAAGATGATATTAACCTGAAATATTCGGAAGATGCTGCTTTTCAGTCTAAACTAAACAATTCACTTTCCCCTTCTGAAATTCATGCACGTGATTATCGGCTGATTTATTTTGCGGGAGGAAACGGCGCCATGTGGGATCTTGCTGATAATGCTGAATTACAGGAAATAACCAGAGTTATTTATGAAAACAACGGAACAGTAACTGCTGTTTGTCATGGTGTATCCGGTCTGCTGCATGTAAAATTATCAGACGGCTCTCTGTTAATAAAGGATAAATACCTGACCGGTTTTTCAAATATGGAAGAAACACTGCTGAGTTTTGTAAGTGAAGTTCCGTTCAATCTGGAAGACAAGCTTAAAGAACAAGGCGCGCATTATACCAAGTCGATGATTCCTTTTATCGAATTTATTGAGCTGGATGAAAGGCTTATTACCGGACAAAATCCTAATTCGGCACGTAAAGTTGCTTCAAAAGCATTGGAAGAGCTATTTGAGAAGTAGGCTTCGAATTGTTCACGCAGGGTAAATGAGTATAACGCAGAGAGCGCAGAGAATTAGTTCCTTTGCGACCTCTGCGTGAACTCCTATTTTTTGATTTTCCCAAATAATTCCCGGAATGTCGGCAGGATGATATCTTTTTCTGAAACAATCGGATTTTCAACTCCCCAGTCTATTCCCAATTCCGGATCATTCCAAAGTATGCCTGATTCTGATTCCTTGTTGTAAATGTTAGTGCATTTATAGCTAAACACGGAGTCTTCCAATGCCACAAAACCATGTGCAAAACCCTCCGGAACATAAGCCATATTATTGATATCGCTTCTTAATTCAAAGAGCTCATATTTACCAAAAGTCGGTGATTCAGGACGAATGTCCACGGCTACATCCAAAACTCTGCCGGAAATAACCCGTACCAGTTTGCCTTGTGCAAAAGGAGCTTTTTGAAAATGTAACCCTCTTACTACTCCTTTAATAGAAAAGGACTGATTATCCTGCACAAAATTGGTAGGAAGCCCCATTTTTTCAAACGATCCTTCATTGTAAGATTCAAAAAACAGACCCCGGTCATCTTTAAAAACACGTGGAAATATTTCAACTAAACCTTCGATGGATGTTTCACGGATCTGCATAGGCTCGTATAAATTTTCTGGTGGTTGGTATGTTATTACTTAAACTGTCCGCAAATTTATGAATCTATTGGCATTGGTTGTAATTTCGGCGCAATATTTCGATAATCATGACATATAAAACACTTTTTGAACAGATTTCCCGGAAGAAGTCCTACCTGTGCGTAGGTCTTGACACAGATATACGTAAATTACCTGCCCATTTATTAAAGGAATCAGATCCGGTATTTGCCTTCAATAAGCAGATCATCGATACAACCCTTGATTATTGCGTATCCTACAAGCCTAATATTGCTTTTTATGAAGCCATGGGTGCAAGAGGCTGGGAAAGTCTTCAGAAAACGATTGAATATATTCCGGACAGCCATTTTACGATTGCGGATGCTAAACGGGGAGATATCGGAAATACGTCAGGACTTTATGCACGGACATTTTTTGATCCTGCTTCATCCGGTCTCAGTTTTGACTCCGTAACAGTAGCTCCTTACATGGGCAGTGACTCAGTACTCCCTTTTTTGGAATTTGAAAACAAATGGGTAATACTTCTGGCGCTGACCAGCAATTCCGGCAGCGAAGATTTTCAGCGTATCACCGCAGATAACAAACCGCTTTTTGAACATGTTCTGATCAAGTCGCAGGAATGGGCGGGAGTCGACCGCATGATGTACGTTGTAGGCGCTACACAGGCCAAAGACCTGGAATATATCCGTGGCATTGTCCCTGATCATTTTCTTCTGGTTCCGGGCGTAGGCGTACAGGGCGGCAGCCTGGAAGAGGTTTCCAAATACGGTATGAACAAAAGCTGCGGATTGCTCATCAATGCTTCCAGAAGTATTATTTATGCAGGCGACGGAATCGATTTTGCTGTAAAGGCAGGAGAAGAAGCCCAACGCATGCAGCAGGAGATGGCAGTTTATCTTGACAAATATTGTAAGTAAAACCGCCAGTCATTTTAATTTCTCTCATCCAAAATTCACAATGCCCTAATGCAACTTTCCGAACAAAACACTTATACCATACAGGGAATTAATCCTGCAAAACTAACAGAAACTTACGGAAGTCCGCTTTACGTTTACGACGGTGCTACCATAAGGCGCAAGGTTGCTGAACTTCAGCAGGCATTTTCAGGTGTTAATATGAAAATTAAATTTGCCTGCAAATCCAACACGAACCTTTCAATACTTCGTGTAATGCGGGAAATCGGTGTGGAATTGGATGTAGTTTCGCCCGGGGAATTTGAAATGGGAAAACTGGCAGGATATGAAGGCAACCAAATCACATTTACACCAAGCGGAGTTCCCTTTTCAGAAGTACAAACGGCAGTTGAAGCCGGTGCAATCGTCAATGTAGACAGTCTTCCTTTGCTTGAATGGTTTGGACAGACTTATGGTAATTCCAAACCCTGCCTGATCCGTATCAAACCTAATGTTGCTGCGGGCGGAAACATCAAGATCATGACTGCACACGCAGATTCCAAGTTCGGGATCTCCGTTCTGTTACTGGATCAGATTCTGGAAATTGTAAAAAAATACGATATCAAAATCATTGGTCTTCATCAGCATACAGGTTCTGATATAAAAGATGCTGAACCGTTTCTTCAGGTAGCAGATATTCTTTTTGAAACGGCGAAACATTTTCCTGACCTGGAAATTATAGATCTGGGCGGAGGTTTCAAAGTTTCCTATCTGCCGGGCGATGCTGTGACCGATATGGAGTTATTGGGAAATAAAATATCGGAGCGCTTTAAGAACTTCTGCACGGAATATGGTAGAGATTTACAACTCTGGTTCGAACCGGGGAAATTCCTGGTAAGCGAATCAGGATACCTGCTGGTTACGACAACCGTAGTGAAAGAAGATCCGGCACGTAATTTCGTTCACGTGGATTCTGGTTTAAATCACCTGATCCGCCCCATGATGTATGGATCTTATCATCATATTCTAAACGTTTCCAATCCGGTGGGTGAAGAAAAGCTGTATAATGTGGTGGGTTACATTTGTGAAACAGACACATTTGCAACAGACAGGAACTTACCGGAAGTACGTCAGGGCGATACATTGGCATTTTTGAATGCCGGCGCTTATGGCTTTACAATGAGTTCAAACTATAATGCACGTTTCCGTCCGGCGGAGGTATTAGTGGATAATGGTGAAGCGAAACTTATCCGCAGACGGGAAACTTTGGAGGATCTTTTGCTGACACAACAGGGCTTATAAAAAGTTGCCACGGAAACACGAATAAGCATGGATTAAAAAAGTATTCGTGTTCATTCGTATATCCGTGGCAAAAAACTTACTACGCCGCTGTCAGCCTCCTGATAAGCCCTGCACATAAATACCTGTTTCCGGAGTACGTATTTGGCAGATGCCCGGTGGAGAATTACCCGGAATCTTCATAACCTATGACAGTTATTAAGATGATACGTTGATTTGTGAGATAACATCTTGATACACTTAATTAAACATTTTTGAGGCAATCAGATTAAAACCGATGCTGGTTTCGGGAAATGGAGATTTGGTGAGAATGACTTATACTGACCCGACAAATTATTTCTGGTTATTCCGTTCCTGATCCAGAAGCCCTGTAACCTTTGTAAATCCGATCACTTCATCTGCTTGATTATGAATGGCTGTGATCAGAACACTCCCCCAAAATCTGGAACCATCTTTTCTTATTCGCCATCCCTGACTTTTGGCAGAACCTTTTTCTACAGCCTGCCGGATTAACCTGCCGGGCAGATCGTTGGCCAGGTCTTCCAAGGTATAAAAAACACTAAAATTCTTCCCAATAATTTCATTAGCCTGATAGCCTTTTAAGATTTGGGCCCCTTTATTCCAGTTTTCTATATTGCCTTCCTTATCCAAAAGCAAAATGGCATAGTCTTCTATCTCTTCGATCATTTTATTGAAACGAAGAACTTTGATATCCTTTTCTGCCAGTGTCTCTGTAACGATTTCGTGAATGCGTTGGTCCAATAAATCAGTTGCTTGGCCCAGCATTTCGATCCAATCAGCATCCACCTCCTGATAGCCGTGACGGACAAGATTGACAAGTCCCATAATCGATGTCAGTGGCTGACGGATCATGTGGGACTGGATAAAGGCGATTTTTACCAGGGACTCATTTTTGACCCGTATCTCCTCCATCTGTTTCATAAGTATTTTTTTACTCAGTTCCAGCTCCATGAGATATACAACCTGCCTGGCTAATACCATAAGGACATTTTCCTGTGTTTTGTCCAGCTGGTTAGGCTTTATGTCAAATAAACACAAAGTACCCACGTTTTGGCCGTTACTAAGTGAAAGCGGGGCTCCTGCATAAAAACGAACGTTTGGGTCTTCCCTGACCAACTCATTATTGCTGAACCTTTCGTCCTGACTGGCATCGTTGACAACCATCAGCCCATCTTGCTTGATGGCATACTGGCAAAACGACGTTCTTCGGGGCATCACCTCAATATCTATCCCTGACCTTACTTTAATCCAGTTTTTGTCTGTATCCAATAAAGTAATCAACGCAACGGGTTTTTCACAAAGCTTAGATGCCAGATCAACAATGTCCTGAAACTCTTTTTTTTTGTCAAAATCTAAGTCTAAATAAGAGCGTACCTCTGTTATCCGTTTATTTTCCTTATCATCAAGCAGTGCTAACACCATATCAATATTTTTGTAATATTACTTCTACCTATATGCTAAATTATATGATTTTGATTTTTTTTTCAAAATATAAATCAATAAATGAGACCATATTTAATTTAAAAATGAGGTATGGCAACAGCCGATCCCGAACGAAGTGAGAGAAGGTGAGCTCTGCTTGTATAAAAAAAAGAACTGCATAATGGCTAAGGTTTGATTATACCGCGATTTCGTAAAACAAAAAACATGCACGGGACATCCTGACGGTTCTTCTCCATTTCTTAATTAACCCCTTCTGAGTTGTCTGCTGAAAGGTAAGCTCTATTATGTACAATCTTTAAACCCATTCCAACCGAAAAGGACCGATATCCATCTTTATAAAAAATGCCTTGCCTTATGAAAAGCTGTTATTTGCGCTGATAATTTCCCTTGTCTTAGTTGCCTGTAAAAAGGATGATCCTAAACCAGAGCCAGAAATTGCTGCCATTGTGCATAGGTGGAAACTCACTGCTTACGAAAATACAGCAGACGACAAAAAAATCTGAGTTCCTGTTGACGGGGAACCCAATTATATCAGTTTCAGGTTCGATGGTTTGATGCTTGGCTCAAATGGTTTGCCTCCATGCTGCTCACCAAAGGCATATTATTTGAACGGGGTGTTATTTGAAGTAAAACCGAAGGCAGAAGTACCAACTTAATAGCTATTGTATAAGCGTCGATTGTATCGGATGCGACACATGGGATATTAAACCCCACTCACTTGTTAACTGCAATTCGCTTTTGCCGATATCTGCTTACAGTCGGCTTCCATCATACAGAAATTCAGTACTTAAATCTCAGATAGAATATCGATTACCTTATCTGTCTTATTCAAGAGCCATAGTCGCCATAAATACAAAAACCAGCACGATTAAGAATACTCGTGCTGATTCGTGTGTTCATGGCAAAAATCTTACTTCGCTGCGGTCAGTTTCCTGATCAGATCTGTTTCGGCTTTTCTGTAAGGCGTTCCGTCTTTCCTGAAAATGTCATGGAACCACAGATCAGGTTCTTTGGTATACGTTTTTTTCCAGCTGTCCCATGGATAAATCGTTTGTGACTTACCATCAACCAGCCCCCAGTTGATTGCACCTACATTGTACTTTTTAGCGATAGGCAGTGAGCCTTCAAAAAAGCTGCCGTTTCCTCTCGACATGTATTCGGTACAAATCATCGGGCGGTCGTACTGCTGCAATTGTTTGATGCGTTTTTCAAATTCCTGAGCACTGTCGTAATTGTGGAATGAAACAATGTCCGATTGGTCGATACTTACCTTCTCAATCGGTTTCAGCGTTTCGTGAGAAGTCCAGTCACCTGCCCAAACGCCCACAGTAAGCGGCTGAGATGGATTTTCAGATCTTGCCCATGCAAAGGCTTTTGTCATCAATGGCAATACATAATCCGTTTTGTTTTGTAACTCTACTTTGCCGTAAGAACTTGTATTTGGATTATCCGGCTCGTTCCAGATATCCCAGGCCAGTACCCGGTCATCGTTGGCGAAAGCCCCAATGGTACCTTTCACATATCTTTCCAGACGCGGATATTGTGTGCTGTCTTTCAGTGCATCATGACCTGGGCTTTGTACCCAGCCTGAATTGTGTACACCCGGCTTTGGCGCACGCTGTTTGCCCAGTTTGGGAAAAGGATCCCAGCATGAATCGAAGAGTACAAAAACCGGCTTGATTTTATGTTTCTCTGTGATATCAAGAAATACATCAAGCCTTTTGAAAAATCCCGCAGAATCCTGCTCATACAACAGATCGTGCAGGTAAACCCGCATGGTGTTCATTCCGATACCTGCTGCCCAGCCCAGTTCCCTGTTAATTGTTGCAGTATCAAAAGAAGTTTCCTGAAACATTTCCAGCTGATTGATGGCAGTACTTGGTAAAAAGTCGGCACCAACAAGCCAGCCCTGTTTTGCATACCAGTCTTTGGCCTGTTCCTTCGTCCAGATTTCCCTGCCGGCAGACTGTTCAGCCGAAGCTGTTTCTTCCGTTTTATCCTCGGTCTTATTATTACAATTCTGAAAGGAAAGCCCCATCAGAAGTGTTAAAAGTGAGATTTTTAAAAACTTCATTTTGTACGTTTTTTAATTCAACAATAAATTAACTTTTCAGATCAGGAAAACATTTTTTTGTAAAAAGCCAAACCTTCACTGGCTAGTTCGTCTGCACTGTTTGCGAGTGGCCGCCAGATACATGCGGCTCTTGCAAGTTCTTTGGACGGCTGTCCGAAGGTTTCGATCACAACGGCTCCATCGTAACCGATTTCAATCAGTGCATCCCTGATACCTTCCCATTCCAGATGTCCCGTCCCTGGCGTTCCCCGGTCACTTTCATTTCCCTGAACATGGCAAAGCAGCTCTTTTCCAATTTTACGGATCGAAGCCGGAATATCTTTTTCTTCAATGTTGGAATGAAAAGTATCCAAAACAATTTTAAGATTACTGCTATCAACTTCTCTGACAATAGAAAGTGCCTGATCCACCGTATTGACCATATCCGTTTCGAAACGGTTTAAAGGTTCAAGACCAACTACCACACCATGATCAGCCGCAATTTTTCCAACTTCGACCAGCGTTTTCACACACCAGGCTCGTTCCTGCTTTTTTTGCTCGTCAGAAACCAGTCGTGTTTTGCCAACAGCTGAATAAACCGGTCCGCCAAAAACCGGGCTTTCCATATCCGCAGCTATTTTAATACAGTCAATAATATATTGTTTACCTAATTCCCGGTAAGCAGGTTGCGTACTGGAAATATCTCTTTCTATACCAAATGCGCCACTGATGGTAATTTTCAGATCCAGATCTTTTGCAACGCTTTTAACTAATTTCCAGTCGATAATACTGGTGTCTTCAACGGCTATTTCAATAATATCATAGCCCATATTTTTTGCTTTGGATAACAAATCAATGTTCTCTGTCGAAAACGGTGATACCCAAATGAATGTACTGGCTCCGAATAACATATAATTTTATTTAAAAAAATCAGCCTGACGAGACAAGACTTTCCAAGTTTTAAAAACTTGGAAAGTCTTTACCTGCGGCAATATTTATTCTTCAAAACTTGGTACGTTAATTCGCACACCACCTTTCATGGCAGACTCATGGGCACAAATACCCGCGCAGGTGTAATTCGCTGCCAGCGCTGCATCAACAGCAGAATCTCTGCCTTCGATAATGGCAGCAACAAACTCTTGCACCAAATGCGGATGTGAACCTCCATGACCTGCTCCCTGCAAAAAGGATACGTGGTTCGGGTCGTCGATTTTTTCCCTTTTGGTAAAATGTTTGATAGGCTCGATCAGCAATTCATCTGTATCAGGAACATCCACACGTTTTGCATTTTCACCGCCATCAAAAATAATGTGGCTTTCGTCCTGCAATTGCTCCCATTCGAATGACATTTTTGTGCCATATACATCATAACTTTCACGATACTGGCGCACAACATCAAACAGGGAACGTGTTGCCTCTGCTACAACGTCGCTATTTTTAAGTGTAAAAGTGGCAGTCTCCACGGCAAATGGAGAGCCATAGCGGCCTGTCAGATCATCAGACAATCTTCCTGATCCATGACAAACAACTGTTTCTGCAATGGTATTGTTGATTTTCAGAAGCGGTGAAATTGCATGAGTTCCGTTGAGCATTGGCGGGTAGCCTTTCCAGTATTCTCCCCAGCCTTCCATACTCATATCCTGGATGTGCGATCCGCGTACAAACTGGATTCTTCCCAGCTCGCCACTTTCTGCCAGCTTTAACCCGTAAAGAAACTCACGTGTGTATAGTGCAGTCTCCATCATCATGTATACTTTTTTAGACCTGCGTTTTGCTTCTACAATTGCCGTGCAGTCTTCAACCGTCATGGCCATTGGAATGGTGCAGGCTGTGTGTTTCCCTGCATTGAGAGAAGCAAGGGTCATTTTGGCATGTTCCGGCACCGGAGTTACGACGTGAATCGCGTCTACATCTTCACGTAGGGGAACATCTTCAAAATTTTCAAATACCAGATTTGGGTCCAGATTAAATTTGGCAGTCAGTTCATCACGGGTTTCTTTGCTGCGGGTACAAATCCCCACTGCTTTAATATTCGGGTGACTTTGATAGATTGGGATGAATTCTTTTCCGAAGCCCATACCTACGATTACGACTGTGATTTGTTTCTGACTCATATTTTTATTGTTATTGATTTAAAGATTCCAGGACGACGCCCTGGGTTAAGAGATGGAGCCCTTTCAGGGCAAAAGTTTTATTTGTTAGCTGCCCATTTAACTGCGTTGCGTAAAATGGTTTTATAGGGTTCAATGGTGTGAGAAGCTGCATCGTGGCCCAAAGCAATACCAACAATCCTGCCTTTCGGATATTTAACAATGACCACACTTGGAAATACTTTTTCCGAATCTGCCGCTTTTGCAGTTGCAAGTATCTCCATCGGCGTTCCTGCCGGATCTGCAATGAAATAATAAAGCTCGTCATTCAGATTAAATGTAGCCGGAACGCCTTTCATAACCGGATGTTTGGTATTGGTAACCGTTACATCAAAAGGCCCGTATTTATTATGACCTCTTGAACCGCCACCGACCAGCTTTTGGTTGTATTCCGGCCAGTCTTTCCAGTTATACCAAAGGGCAGGATGGGCAAGCACCAGGCCTTTTCCTGCATCTGCAAAAGCAAAAATTGCCTTACGTGTGGCTTCATCCTTTATCGGCTGATTATTGGCAAGATATAAAACGTCGATGTTGGGAAGTTTAGCTAAAATGGTTGTCGGATCACTGGTGTATTCCACCGTAGCCAGACCATCTTTCTGTAAGGTTGCGACGTCTTCCTGCTTATACCACTTATCAAAATCATGGGATTCTCCTCCGCCAACGAGCAGTACCCGGATCGCCTTCTTTTTTGGAAATGCAGAAGCGGTACCAGCTGTTCCAAAAACAGCCAGCAGCAGCAGAATCAGTGACGTTTTAAAAATTGTATTGATCATTATTTAAAGAAGTTAAGAATTGTTGTAGTTAAGAAGTCAGAAAACAGGTTTACTTTGATACCCTTAAAATGCCGTTCATACCCCTCCAGTGACCCGGGAATGTACACACAAAAGGATAGTCGCCCGGTACATTGGGAACTGTAAATTCCAGTGTTACGGTTTCGCCTGAATTAACGAGTTTAGTTGAAAAAAGTACTTCCGGGATTTTCGGTACGTATTGTTTCTCTGATGCTTTCGGGTCTGCAAGCATATCGTCAGCTGCTTTACCAACCTTTTGCAGCGTGCCTGGTTTGATCACCAAAAAGTTATGCTGCATACCATCAGGGTTTTCCAGATTGACCACCACTTTCTGCCCGGCTTTCACCTGAATAAGCTTTTTATCAAACTGAAGCATTTCCGGTACCACTTTGAGTTCGATCACCGTCGCATTACTTGCAGCTGCTGAAACAGGTCTTACCTTTTTTTCCTCTGAAACTACTGTTTTATTTTCATCCGGTAAATTCAGTTCCAGCGTCGCTTTCTGAAAATTTCCAACAAAACCGAACCTGCCCGCGTAGGTACCCATTTTATCATCACCTTCCACATCTTCTCCTGTACGTACTGAGTTGGTCAGCGGCGCAGCAAACAACATATGCGCTTTACCCTCCGCAGCAGGTTTGCCATCGATTTCAATTGAAATTTTACCCGGTTTGGTCAGGCTTGCAACGACATCGAATTTTTCAGGAAGCGGCTGCGATGTAGTCGCCTTTGAAACCATACCATGTTGCTTTACTTCCATAACCAGCTTGCCATCCTGTATGTAGAGCGCGTATCCGCCGTCTTTTCCACCCTGCCCGGCTATAAAGCCCTGTAATTCCCGATCCTTCGCTTTGGTAACACTGGCCCGGATCGTAATTTCCTTACCGGTCACATCGGGAGGAAACTGCATCGTGTTCCTTCTTCCCAACTGATATACTTCTTTGTTAAGCGCTCCTGCTACCTGTTCACTGAAATTAGATTTCAAAGTTTGTTTTTGTGCTGCGGCTAAAAAACCTTTCTGGTGTGTTACGGCAGCAGCTAAAATGGCTTTCGACAACCATTTATCTTTTGCATTCTGTTCATCCAGCGAAGCCTGATACAACGCCTCCCCTATTTGTTCCGAAGCAGGAAGTTCTATTAATGCTACAAAAGCAGACAACCGCGTATTCAGGTTCGGGTCTTTCAATACAGGTTGGAGTGCTCCAAAGCTTTGCGCATTTTTGGGTAAAACGCTTGCCGCTGCTTTTCTTACGCCGGCAGCCGGATGTGACATTGCTTTATTGACCACCTGTAATGCTTCGGTATTTGTACCATCCAGAACACCAAGTCCGTGAAGTGTCCATAAGGCATGCACAGCCGGACTATTCAGCCCGATTTCGTCTACTTTCGGGTTGTTGATGATTTTATACAGATCAGGAACAACAGACAGTTTTTTAGACTCAACCAGAAGACGCTGGGCAGTCATCCGCCAGAACATATTGTCGTTTTCCAATGCAGCTACCAGTCCAGGCAGGTCATCTTTTGACAATTTTAGTGCAGGCGATCTTTTTGCGTTTTTATAAATGACCCGGTAAACCCGGCCATGGTTTAAGTCACGCATCGGACTGCTGAACGCATTTCCCGGTCCGTGCGGCTGTTCTTTGAAAGGCATAATGAATTCCGCCGGTGACTGAGCAGGAACAAATACATTGTGCTGGATAATGAAGTTATACCAATCGGCGATCCATATGGCACCGTCAGGTCCTACTTCTGCCTGAACAGGACCGAACCATTCATCAGAACTTGCCATAAAATTCCAGCCGTCCTTTTCTGTAAAACCTGCTCCATCGGGTTCAATAATTGATTTATGTACCAAACGGATGGTAGGTTCATTTACAAATGCGATCCGGTTCCAATACTCTTTCGGAAAATTTCTTGCCGTGTAAAAATGATGGCCTGCCGCAGAAGTAAAGCCACCCACTACATCTACCTGACGTAAATTCGGCGTCATCGAATGCGCATCGTAATGACCATCTATTTTTTGTACAGCCTGGATCGGAGATTCTTCGCCGGCAAGCGAACGCTGCAGATATTTGGCGGGCATGGAGTAAAACGCACTGTGCGTATTGTTGGCAGTCGACAGGAAAACATTGTTATCTTCCGTTATACCAAGTCCCCATGTATTGTTGCTGCTGTTTCCCAGAAAGGCAAATTCCTTTCCGTCGGGTTTGAAGTTGTAAACACCCTGAGGGAAATTGAAAGGTTTGCCATCAATCGTGCCTCTGAAACCTGAATAACCATTCACGCCCCAGATTTTATTATCAAAACCGTACAGCAAATTGGACGGACCGGCATGCGTATCATTTTTACCCCAGCCTGTCATGATCACTTCACGCACATCAGCAACATCGTCTCCGTTTGTGTCTTTCATGAAAACGAAGTCCGGTGCCATGGAAACGATAATTCCGCCATTTGAGAATACCATGCTGGTCGGGATGTTCAGCTTGTCAGCAAAAACGGTAAACTTATCTGCCTTGCCATCGCCGTCGGTATCTTCACAGATTTTGATACGGTCGTTCGCAGCGCCATCGGTTTCTTTAAAAGTGTTTGGGTAATCAACTGATTCTACCACCCAAAGCCGACCGCGTTCGTCCCAGGCCATAGCGATTGGGTTTGTAATATCCGGTTCGGCAGCAAAAAGTTTTATTTCAAAATCGGCAGGTACCTGGGTTAATTTGTTCGATTCGGCGGGAGACAATGCGTCCTGCATTTTAGGAACTACATGACGTTTGGTATATTTTGAAATGGTATCAGAATCATAAATGTCAGGGTTAGGAATATTCAGTGCATCGATCTGGCTTTTTACTTTATCTCCAACAGCCCAAAGAACACCGTTTCTTACAAGGTCCAGAAATCCTTTGTTGGTCCAGGTGCTGTCTTCATGACCATAAGCGGTGTAGAAAACGCGGCCTTTACCTTCATTTCTTACCCAGGTATAAGGTTCGTGATGATCACCTTCAACTCTTTCTCCCAGGATTACTTTATCCGGATTCAAATTTTGATGTACATAAGTTTCGTCCCAGGTTTCAAAATCAGAAATCCCTTTCATAACCGGATGATCGGCTTTTAAGATCGTATTTTTAAAACGACCCGTTTTGTGAGATGCAAATTGCCCGCCGATCGTTTTGATGTACCATTTTGAATTCTTGAAACATCCGGAAGCAGAATGAAGCGGAATCAAGCCTTTGCCTCCTTCTACAAAAGCCTTCATTGCACTTTCCTGTGCAGCCGGCAGTGAATCATGATTGGCATAAATGATCAGACCATCGTATTTATTAAGATTCTCTGCATTCAGGTCATTTATATCCGTGGTATAACTCATATTGATTCCGCTGTGAAATAGCTTTATTCCCAGCCAGGGCGCATATTTCCCGGAATCATGATGTTTGCTGTTATGTCCCAGAAAAAGAACTTCGGCTCTTCTTCCTTCCACTTTTGCTGTGCCGGATTTTGGGCCGGAAGAATTCATTTTATTGTGCGCACAACCTATGGCAAACAAACCAATAAACAATACAACGATATACTTTCTTGTTACTCCATTCATCTAATTCAAAATTTTTGCATGAACAATACTTCTAAGCCGCAACCTTTTTATTCTGACTGATCTAATTCCAATAATTTCTGGTAACCGGTACAAGCCGGATTCACAAAGTGAGGAGTGTCGCTGATAAAAGTATGACGATTCCTAAGATTACTTGCCAATAAACCGGAAATGAAAAATTAAACGGGTGAATACATGTAATTATGTATTCACCCGGATACTTTTTTAAAGCTGTACTTTTTGAACGGGTGAAAAAACCATATCCTCCACATCCTTTATTTTGACGCCTACCCTTGCAAATACATAGGTTTGGGCTGGCATAATTGCCGGAACATTCGCGGTAAGACTGATATTGTTCAAATCTTTTATATCTGCTACATCCGTTACAACAATGTTGGTAGCGCGGGCAACGAATTCAGTTTTGTTTACATAGAGCGAAACCCGTTCAATGGCTTTCGCATTGGCGTCCGTTATGATTTTTTCCAATTTCAGTGCTACCGAAACTTTATTCTCACCACCATTGAACTTTGCATTCCGGATCATGTAATAAGGAAGTACTTCCACGTCCAGCTGCTGATTTCCGGTGAGTTTTACATAAAGCGTATCTTTTGCTGAGGCATCTTTCTGGATAGTCATAAAAGGTCCTCTTCCTTTTGGAAATACCATTTTGTAATTCCCGTCAAACAGCACGGCAGAATATGATCCGCTCTGAGAAACCGGTGCATCAATCGCTGCCAGCTTACCAAATCCCGGTTGCCACAATTGTAAACGGACCTGATCGTATTCGACGCCAATTGGTTCGCCTTTATAGACTACATTTCCTGAAAGCACTGATTTTGGAGCAGAAAAATTGTCTTTTTCACAGGAAGTAAAAAAAACGGACAGCGCCAGAAGACTGAATATTTGAAACCTGATTTTCATAATATCTTTTCGTTTGAACATGATCAGTTATTGATTAGGGTTTCTTACGATTTTAGGATTGTTATTGATCACATCATCCGCAATGGACGTATAATAGTTACCAAACTGGAAACGGTCCGCTCCGGTAACCCGACTCAGTTTTACTGGCCTGTAAATCCATTTCCCGTTATTTGCCGATGTAGGATCATAAATTTTATACGACCAGAGCGCCCAGGGCTGTGTATTTCTTTTGGTTGCTTTTCCTAAATCTTTGGAAAGATCCGCAGCATTGATTGTGTTGCCATCCATGATCAAATGGGCAATCCGCCATCTTTTCATGTCATACAGATAATGTCCTTCAAATGCCAGCTCCACCCGGCGTTCGTGCGCGATCCTGTCAAATGTGATGTCGGATGCTTTCAGTGGTGTAACCAGACCTGCGCGGGTGCGAACCTGGTTCATATAACCTGCCGCATCTGCTCCCTGGCCAAGTTCGAATGCAGCTTCGGCAGCATTTAATAAAACCTCGGCATAACGATAACGTACAAACCACACTTCACTTTGCACCCCGCGCTGACCGGAACCCACCACCGGATCCAGATATTTGCGCAGGTAAAAACCGCTTTGTGCCGTAAACTCAAAGCCGTCAATCGGGCCATCAAAGCCAACGACCTGCTCCGGAACCGTTTTTCCCGGCAGCGTTTTTTGTGCACCCCGGTCGTCACCGCTCAGAATGGTTCCGTTTGCAAGCTGGTATCCGGCCCATATATCCACTGCTCTTCCTTTAAAAGATGTTCCGGGAAGCATTACCGTTCCAGCAAGACGTGCATCACGGCCGGCAAAAATATCAACCTGATTGGTATAATAAAGTGGTTTACCGGCTGCATCCGTTGTGGGAATCGGGGCAAAGGTATTGTCGAGTTTTTCAAATGCCTCTACAAAATTGAGCGAAGGATTTATCCGCCCGCCCTCTTCTTCCTCCGCACCATAACGGGGCTGATTAGAAATCGTAAAACCATGTACCTTACCGCTTTTCAGCTTGAAGTCATCAACAAAAATCACCTCGGAATTGTTGGCTTTGTCGTAAAAAATGCTGGCAAAGTTTTCGGACAAATCAGGCTTTTTGGTATAGAGCGCGTAGGCACCCGCTTTCCCGCTGATGATCTCTTTCGCCGCGGTGAGTGCTTTGGTGTAGTAACCCATTGCCATCGTAGCGGGAATACCTACTTCACCACCGGCAAGACTTACCTGCGGTGTATTCACTCCGTATTTTGCAATGGATCCGGCATAAAGTGCAGCCCTTGCTTCCATTGCAAGCGCTGCCGCCATGGTAACACGGGATTTTTCAGTCGAATTTGCAGGCAGTTTATCTTTAATTGCTTCTGCTTCACTGATAATAAAGTCATAAATTTCTGACTCCTTTGCTCTTGGTTGCTGCAGATAAGAAGGATTGCCGCTGAAATCGTATGTTAGCGGTTCAAGGACTAACGGCACACCGCCCATTCTCTTGACAAGTTCAAAATAATAGGATGCTCTTAGAAACCGCGCTTCTGCAAGAAACCTGTCTTTGGATGCAGTGCTCAGTTTGTCGGCAGCGGTGCATTTTTGAATAAACAAATTGATCTCACGAATGTACGTGTAATCCCAGGTTCTCCACGAGTCCAGGTTCCAGCCGCTGTTCTGAAAGTCGCCATAGCTTCCTGCGTTTGAGAAAAAAGCTTCGTTAAAACCACCCAGCGAAGGCCAGTCTTTCACCGTTCCCAGGTCATAATACCGGTTGTATAAATTTCCGAGCAGGGATAAAACCTGGCTGTCATCCGACCAGATCTGTTCTTCGGAAAGAATACTTGTCGGCGGACGGTCCAGAAATTCATCATCATTACAACTCCAGCTCAGCAAAAGCAGTAAAATAGCAGGTATATAAAATATCTTTTTCATCTTGAAATCTTTAAAAATGATTTAGATTGACAGACTGATGCCAACATTAACAAATTTGTTCTGAGGATATTGCAGTCCGTTTTCTTCTGCAATTTCAGGATCCACGCCAAACTTTTTCAGGTTATCGATCGAGAATAAGTTATAGCCGTTGATATACACCCGTGCACGCTGCATTTTCAATTTCTCCAACACCGATTTTGGCAAAGAATAACCCAGCTCAATCGTTCTTGCACGGATATATTTTACATTATGCAGCCAGAAAGTCGAGTTTTTGTTGTAGTTGCTGTGACCACCGTCGTTGTAACGCAAAGCAGGATATTTACCGGGAATCCATTCGCTGTTCAGGTCAAAAGGATCGGCGCGGTGCCATCTGTCCAGAAATATGCTGTTCAAAGCACCATCGTTCTGATATGCCCATCTTTGCTCCCAGCTCTGGTTCCAGGAATACATAGCACCTCCGGAAAAATCGGCGTTGAAAGAAATACCCTTCCAGCTAACGGCAAAGTTAAGTCCGAAGTTGACGTTCGGCTGACCGGAAGTTGTGTAACCTATCGGTCTTTGATCCAGGTCGTCAATTTTCGCATCGCCATTTACATCCTTATAAATCAAATCTCCCGGAAGCAAAGTCCTGTTTCCCTGTCCGTCGATATTAACAGCATATTCGTTGATCTGCTGCTGCGACTGAAACTGTCCGATACATTCAAAGCCCCAGAAAATACTGCTAAACCTTCCTTCCGATGAATTGCGGTATTGATCCCAGGAATTGTTAAAAATTGGTTTGTAAGAAGAAATGAATTTGCTTCTCGTAAATGAAACATTGCCGCCAACCGAATAATTGATACTACCGGCCTTTCCATTGTAAGTCAGCGCGCCCTCCCAGCCCTGCTGCGAATCACTGTTTACGTTTTCGTCCGGCAGGCTGTATCCCAGTTCACTCGGAACCAGAATATCATATTTACGTCCGCGAAGACCCGTTCTGAGTCTATAAAAATAATCTACCGTACCAGTCAGCTTTGTTCCAAGCAAAGAAAAATCAGCTCCAACATCTGTAATTTTACTTTTAAACCAGGAAATATTGTTGATAATCTGGCCTTTATCGCGGGACGTCACAACGGCATTTCCACTCAATATTGCATTACCCTGATTGTAATTGTAACCCGGCAGGTAATCATAAGGCCCGATACCAATATCGTCATCACCCAGGATACCATAAGATCCGCGGATTTTAAGATCATCCAGAATACTGTGATCGCCGATCAGGTTTTTAATAAATTGTTCCTCTGTTACGCGCCAGCCGGCAGAAGCAGATGGAAAATATCCCACCCGGCGGTCCGGAGCAAACTTCCATGATGCATCGCGCCGGGCAGATAATTCGACATAATAACGGTTGGCATAATTGTAATTAACCCTACCGATATACCCTATACGTGCAAGCTGATTATCCTTATCATCATAAGTATCCATCGTGGCAAAATACATCAGCGGAAGTACGTTGTTTGAAGGCACAGAATGCGCCCATTGTTCCTGATCACGTTCTTCCTGTCTTTCGGCAACAAAGGTGGCTCCGAAGGTGTTTTTGCCAAAAGTGTTGTTATAGTTCAGCTGCCCCTGGTAAACATTCCGGATAATTTTGCGGGTCCGTCTTTCACGCCATGGATTGGTACTGCCACCGGTTACTTTGTAGGTGTCATCCGAAGGATTGTAAGTATAGGCCTGATAAGTATATTCGTGACCATTCATCACCTGATCTGCGATATAGTAGGAATACATACCTCTCGCAACCAGACCTTTAACGCCCGGAATTTTATACTCTGCATTCATATTGCTTTGTAAAACCCGCCAGATGTCCGTTTGATAACCGCCCAGCTTCTTGTTGTTATAAGCCCAGTTGGTTTCATTGTGTTTGATATCGTTCAGGTACAACGGATTATCATTTGCATAAGGCCTTTCAAAAGGACGGTTACGTAAAATGGCAAAACGAGGCAGCCAGTAATCATCACCACCCGGAATACCGGGCTGATCGCGGATTTCGATACGGCCGTTTATCTGTACGCCAATTTTAAGGTTGTCGGTGATATTTGCGTCCACGTTGCTCTGAATGTTACTTCTTTCAAAAGTAAATTCCCTGCCCAATACCGAGTTCTGGCTCAGGCGGGTTGCTGAAATGTAGTAACTGATTTTATCTGATCCGCCCGTCATGTTCAGGTTGACGGAAGACAAAGGAGAATTTCTTTTTACAATAAAATCCTTCCAGTTAAAAGTCTGGTAACCAGGCTCTGTGCCGGCTTTATACTTATCAAGCTCTGCCTGGGTTATAGAAGTTTTTCCAAACTGGTTCATTTCTGCTTCGGCTTTTCCGGCCATCCACTGATAAGAATCATTGACCACGTTCGGAAATCTCGACCAGTTCTGAACTCCGTAATAAGCGTCCAGATTTACCGTATTTTTGGTACCTGTTTTTCCTCTCTTAGTTGTAACCACCACTACCCCATTGGCAGCACGTACACCGTAAATAGCCGCCGAAGCATCTTTTAAAACGGTGATACTTTCAATGTCATTAGGAGAAATATTGTTGAACTGACCCGCATCCTGTTGGATACCGTCAATAACGAAAAGCGGGTTTCCCATGTTACGGATCTGCACGTTGGCACTGGCTCCGGGGCGGCCGTCAGGCATCCGGAATGTGACACCGGGAATTTTTCCGGCAAGGCCCGAACTTACGGTAGAACCGCCATGTACACGTTCTAGATCCTTACTTGTTACCGTTGCAATTGCTCCTGTAAGTGATTCCTTTCTTTGCGTACCATATCCGACAACGACTACTTCCTCCAGAGCTTTGTCATCCACTTTAAGTGTTACGTCAACCTGGCTCTGGCTGTTCGGAACAATGATCTCCGTAGATAAAAAACCGACAAAGGATAAAACCAGCGTAGCCTCGCCGTTTGGGACGGTTAATGAAAACTTGCCGTCCGTATCAGAAGAAGCACCTACCTGCGAACCTTTCAGTACAATGCTCACACCCGGAAGTGCATTTCCGTTCTCTTCCTTGACAGTTCCTGAAATTGTTCTGTCTACCAGTTCATTAATTGTTTCATCTGTTTTATTTTCAATTACTTCTGAAACTTTTTCCGCTGAACGATCAGGTTTGATCACGATCAGATTATCGGTTGCCTTATAATCCAGCTGCAGTGGTTTCAGGAGCTGATCCAGAACAGTTGAAAGCTGGCTGCTCTGAACCTTGATCGTTGCTTTGCGTTCGGACTGAATCAGTTTTGAGCTAAAAACAAATGTTACGTTTGTCTGTTTTTCGAGCTGCCTGAGTATTTTTTTAATATCCTGATTTTCGGCATTTAGTGATACCTTCTGACTTAATGCAGACTGGCCTCTTCCATCATGTGCCAACGACATGCCCACAAACAGGCAGGCCAGAAAGCATTGAATGACTGTTATACGCATGAGTGTAAATAGTAAGTCATCAATTCGTCGAACTTTTTTCATATTTTTGATTGGATTTGTTGGTTAAGGAGATTATTCAACGAAATCTTTCCCTGCAACCGCTGAAAAACGGATGTGAAGTAATGTCACCTACTTTGGGAAATTCCTGGGATCAGTCATGCTGGAACATGGCTGATCCTTTTTTTGTATAAAATGTAACGTATTGTTTATGTCATAGATTAAGGTTTGTTTGGTTAGGAAGTCATTGAATATTGCGGCGTTTCAATTTTGTTAAATGTTATTTGCAGCCATTTCCCGTAATGGTTACCTGATTGTCTTTTATTTCAAATTGTGCATCCAATGCGGCACATATCACTGTTAATTTTTCTTTAAAAGGCTGACCAATCAGCGTTGCATTCAGCGGACAGTTACTGATCAGGGATTCATTGTAAATGATCCTGATATTATAGGCACTTTCCAAAGCCTTAAAAACTTCTGACATGGGCGTTTCATCAAATACAAATACCTGCGTTGAAATATCTGCCACGTTTGCAATCTCCTGGCTGGCTTCCGGAAATTTCACCGGTTTGCCGCTCACACGTGAAAAAGCAATTTTTTGGTCCCGGCTTAAAATAATCCCTTTCAGTTCAGGTTTATCCGCTTCTTCCTGTTCGCCAGGCAAAGCATTTTTGTTCAGAGGGAATACCGAAACTTTTCCTGTTTTCACTTCTACATTGATCTCGGCGCTGTTTTCAGGAGCATCAATTAAAAAACTGGTCCCAAGTACTTTCGTAGCTATCCCGTCTGTATAAACCAGAAACGGCCTCTTAGGGTCTTTTACAATTTCAAAAAACGCTTTTCCGGTCAGATTAACTTCTCTTTTTTTAATGTTTACTTTTGAAGAAAAACGAAGCCTTCCCGCCGGCTGGAGCACAACAGAACTTCCATCGGCCAGAAGTATGGTCATCGGCTTGCCGGTATTATTTACTTTTTCAACCCAGTCAGCCTCAGATACAAGTATATGGTTACCTGCCTTTGAAGCAATCTCCGTTTGCCTGTTTAAATACCAGTAACTCACAGAAGCTATACCAACTACCAGTGCAACGGATGCTGCAATCCGCAACCACTGCCAACCCGACATCATTTTGACCGGTTCTGGTTGCACTGTATTTTCCTCATGAAGATGGCTTTCCACCGCCCGCCACATTTTATTGGTCTGCTCAATGGTCGGTTTGTTTTTACCGGTATCTTCTGCCAGTAAATTAACATAGCCTCTTGCATCCTCAATAACTTTCCTTTTTTCAGGAAACTCCAGTAAAAATTGCTGCCAGCGGGCTTCACTTTCTGCATCCGGATGCCTCACCCAGGCGATGAAATCATCGTTCCGGATCAGTTCCGTCAGGGAATAGGGATCAAATTTCATTCTTCGACAGGTGATAATTGGTCTTTCAAATAGAAAGAGCGAAGAATTGATAAAATGACCTCTTTAAAATGTGATTTTTTTGCAAAAAACTTTTACAAAAAGTATAATATGCAGATAATCAATGTAGGAGAGATGATAAATTCCCGGTTGTGGCGGAGAGAAGTGAGTGCTTTGTAGATAAAATTCCGGACGGATTTGTCATTTACTCCCATGATCTGCGCAATCTCTTCAATGTTAAAATCATCGAAATAACGCAAAGTAAGTGCTTCTACCTGGCGTTCGGGGAGCCCTGAGATCAGTTTCTGAATACGTTTTTCCATAATAAGTTTTGATTCACCTTCTATGAAAACCGTTTCAGAGTTTGTGCCTGTACCCGTGACTTCAATCTCATTAAGAATGGATATTTCTTCGGTAACCGGAAACCTTTCGTGACCGATATTGATGCGACGGCGAAGTGCCCGGTACAAATAGAATTTTATTGAAGAGATATCCGACGTAAGATTTTTCCGGAGCCTCCAGATGTCTATAAATACATCCTGTACCGCATCTTCAACCGTCGCAGAGCTAGGAGACAGCTTACAGCCATAGTTATACAATGTGCTGTGGTAGCGATCGAAAGTAATTGTAAACGCGCGCTCATCACCATTACGAATGCCGTCCCACAAGTCCTGATCTGACTTCTCCCTGTTTAACGTTTCAAAAGTGGTCACCTGATGTGTTTTCTCCCAAAGTTTAAAGTCAAATATATATACTAAAAATGATATTCCGTATGAACAATACCTTTTGTATCAAAACAAAAATCCGGAAGCCTCATTTTGAGATATTCCGGATTCTTTCATTCGCATGACGCTGCACGCTTGTTATATTGATTACAGCAACTTATACCGTTTGTAAAACGGATATCAATTCTTCTATCTGTGCGACTGACGTTGCCGGAAAGTTTGCAATCCGGATCTGGGATGATTTGAATTGTCCGTAACCACTGCCGACAACCATTCCTTTTTCTTTTGCAACCTTAATAATATTCGCGGAAGGCAAGGTTGTGTTTGTGACAACAACTGTTTGCGATCGCTGTGACTTTTCTTTTACAAACAAAGAAAAACCGTCATGTTTGTCAATAAAGTTATAAAGCAGATTCGCCTTTAATTCCGTTTCTTTTCTGATATTCCTGACACCGATTTTATTAAAATCTTCTGCTATTTTCCCTAGCAGATAGATGCCCATCACATTCGGTGTAGCCGGTGTTTCGTTCATCAGACTATTTTTCCAAAGTGTCGGCAAGTCATTGTGTGCGCCGATCGAATATTGCTTACGGATTGTCTCTGCCTTTTTAAGACATTTTTCATTTACAATCCAGACGCCCAGACCAGCTGGCAAACCGAATGCCTTTTGAACGGAGAAGAAAGCGGTATCAATCAGTTTATAATCCAGATCAGGATAAGGTGCGGAAGAAACCATATCCACGGCAATAAACTTATTCGGATTTTTTTGTTTCAGTTTATGAATTTCCGATACAGTCATCTGCACGCCTGAACTGGTTTCATTATGCGTTGTACAGATCAGTTCGGCATATTCAGGAACAATTACTTCTGACGCAGTAAAACCTTCGCCCATAGGCTTTTCCTGTTTATGGGCATATTTGTTCAGTGCATTGGAGTAATCATAAAACTTTTTGGAGAAAGATCCATTTACCAAATGAAAACTTTCCAGTTCCACACAGCTAAAAAGGATACGCTCCCATATTTCCGAAGCTGAACCTAAGAAAAGGATTGCATGCGTATCCGGTACATTGAGCAGCGTCCGGAGCTGATCAACCGTAAATTTATGCAAGTCTCTGTATTGCTGACTTCTATGCGAAATCGAACCCAGCTGATCCGTTACAAAAGTCTGTAAATGCTTTTCAAACGTTGGATAAAGCTGAGCCGGACCGGGAGTAAAAAAGGTTAATGGCATTTTATCTTAATTTTGGGAGTTAAGGAGTTATGTAGTAATGAAGTTAGTAACGAGAACCGGCTTATTTTCCTGAAGCTACCTTGGCAGCATAACTATTTAATAAACGACTTACTTCCTCCAATAAGGAATTACTATCCTTAAACTCATTTAAGGATATATATTTTAAATCCCTGCTTAATATCAGGTAGTATCGACATTCCTCAAGAGACGTTTGAGCAATATTATAGAACCGGGCTTTGTCAGCCCGGCCCATTCTTTTATAACCTTCCGCGATATTTGCAGGAATTGAAATCCCTGCTCGTCGAAACTGCGATGTCAGGCAAAATAACTCTGAATTGGGAAAAGATGAAGTGATCCGATAAGTAGCAAGAACAAAAAGATGAGCCTTTTGCCATACAATCAGCTCTTTAAAAGTCTGACTTTTTTCCATGATAGAATGTGTTTATACGAAGTAAATCTCAAATTTAACACATCCTTTCAATTGTACGATCTTCTATAACTTCTACTAACTTCCTCCTACTAATCTTCTCTTTAATACAGCATCCTGAACCGGATCGTACCTTCTACTTCCTTTACCTCCTGAATAAATTCTTCGGTATAACCTTTTGCAATATCCACGATCACGTAACCGATAAACTCGTTTGTTTTCAGGTATTGCCCGGTGATGTTGATGTTGTTCTTGGCAAATATATGGTTCAGTTTTGCGAGCACACCCGGTACGTTTGCATGAATGTGCAGCAAGCGGTGCGAATCTTTCAGTTTCGGCAATTGTACTTCCGGGAAATTTACACTGCCGTAAGAGCTTCCGTTATTCATGAATTCCAACAACTTGGCAGGAACAAAATGACCAATGTTTTCCTGCGCTTCTTCGGTACTTCCTCCGATGTGCGGTGTCAGGATTACATTGTGCAATCCTCTCAGTTCACTTTCGAAAGATTCGGCATTGGTCTTAGGTTCATAGGGGAATACATCTACACTTGCTCCGGCAACCTTTCCGCTTTTAACAGCGTCCGCCAGTGCAGCGATATCCACTACATGTCCGCGTGACAGGTTCATGAAAATCACGCCTTTTTTCATCAGGTCAAATTCCCGTTTACCGATCAGGTTTTTATTTTCCTTACGGCCATCCACATGCATACTGATTACATCGGCGATTGACAGCAGCTCTTCAAGTGAGTTCAGTTTACGCGCATTTCCGAGGGAAAGTTTTTCAACCTCATCATAAAAATATACCTCCATACCCAGCGCCTCGGCAACCACGGAAAGCTGGGTACCGATACTTCCGTAACCCACCATTCCAAGTTTTTTACCACGGACTTCAAAGCTTCCATTGGCCGATTTGTCCCAGACCCCGGCATGCATCTGATTACTTTTGGTAACAATATTTCTGATCAGCATAATCATTTCACCAACGGCAAGCTCCACAACCGAACGGGTGTTACTATAAGGTGCATTGAAAACCGCAATACCTCTTTGTGCTGCTTCATCCAGATCTATCTGGTTGGTACCAATACAGAACGCACCGATAGCCATTAACCGGTTGGCATGATCAAGAACACGTTTGGTAATATTTGTTTTGGAACGGATACCAATAATGGAAACGTCCCGGATACGTTCGCAAAGTTCGTCCTCATCCAAAGCGCCTTTGACGAATTCCACATTAAAACCCTGTTCTTCAAAAGCACGAAGGGCAACGGGGTGCACGTTTTCCAGCAAGAGTACCTTAATCCGACTTTTCGGATATGACTGGCTTCTGCTTAATTTATTATCGTATAAAAAATCGTCAAACGACGTAGCAATATGGTCTGCAACGGCCGTAACACGCGGGCGTTCTACATTTTCAGTAAAAGCGTAAAAACGGCTGGCAAGGCCTGATTCCTTTAATTGATAGTCGGTGTAACCATCTCCGATGGCAAACACATCACCTTCCAGTTTAAGACTGGCAAGCAGTTTTATTTTACCGCCATCCATGGAAAGTACATTATCCTCATCAATTCCGATGATGTTGTCATCTTCATCAAAACGAAACTCATTGGCATATACATGGTCTGCACGGAGACCTAATTCAGTAACAATTGGAACTATGAACTCCTTAAACCCACTGGAAATTATAAAAATATTATCCGTATTTTCTGTCAGGAAAAGCTGATTACGTTTAAATGAATCCGAAACCTTGGTCCTCAATAATTTTATCAGTTCATCAATATGTGAACGCTTTGCTTTCAAAAGGTCGATGCGCTGACGAAGGCCTTCCGCGAAGGACATTTCACCATTCATTCCCTTGTTAGTAAGGTCTACAATCTCCTGAACAATCTTTTCACGCTCGGAATGCCCGGTAAGAGCAATAGCGGCCAATTCGTCCAGACCTTCTACCTTGGTAAAAGTGCTGTCGAAATCAATAATGATGTACGGGCTGTTAAGTGTTAATGTGGGCATGAAACGGCAGATAACTTATTAATTATCAATTTAAAGTAAATAAATCAATTTGACTGACTCCGGTGGTTTCTGAATTGAGGCACAAAATTACAAATCTGTTTCCTATGTCGCTAACAAAATATGTAACAGATGTGATTTATTATTATGTTTCTTGTAACCAACCAACTATTTTGTTGATGAAATGAGAGCTAAAAGGCTATAAAGTTTCAGATTGAAGAAAATCCAGTGCCCTCTTTTCGGACCAATAAACACCATTTGAAACACGGGAGGACCTAAATCCGCAATGCCCGCCATAACGGCTCAGTTCAAGCGTTACACTGGAAAGTGTTTCAATCAGATCCTGCGGCAAACTCGTAACCGGAACAATCGGATCGTTCATTGCATTTACGATAAGCACAGGAACGCTTATGTTTTGAACAAAAAACATGGAGCTGCAAGATTCATAATAGTGGTCTGCATTTTTAAAACCATGCAAAGGAGCAGTGTAAATATCGTCAAAATCGTAAAGTGTTTTTACCAGATTATTTTTTTCCAGACTAATGTTGTCAGGAAAAAGTTTGGCCTTCTGACTTACTTTGGGCAACAGCGTGTTCATAAACCTTTGCATGTAAACCCGGTTTTCCCTTTTAATAATCGCCAGGCTGCATGCCTTCAGATCCATCGGCACACTAAAAACTACTGCCTTTTTAATAAGCGGATTCAAATCACGCTCCGTTTCTCCAAGATATTTCAAAGTAAGGTTTCCACCCAGACTAAATCCGATCAGATTTATTTCCTGATAATCCTTTCCGGCAGCATAATTAATAACATGGTCCAGATCATCGGTAGCTCCGCTGTGGTAAAAACGCGAGGTCTGGTTCATTTCACCGCCACAGCTTCTGAAATTCCAGGCCAAACAGTCATAACCATTCCTGTTCAGCAGCCTGACCATCCCCAGTATGTATTGTCTGCTGCTGTCTCCTTCCAGTCCATGCGATAGTACAACCAGCTTTTTTGATTTAGCTTCTGATGATGCCCAGTTCAGGTCCAGAAAATCCTGATCCGGAGTTACAATGCGCTCCCGAATGTATTTCACATCGCTGATTTTGCGAAAAAGGGCAGGATAGATTGTCTGCAGATGCCCGCCGGGGAGCCAGAATGGTGGTACTAAATCATTTTTTTTTAAAACAGGCATTTTTTTCTTGTACCGTGAAAAGAGTAGTAAAGCTAAACAATTCCGGCATTGCCTGAAATATAAATTTCATTTA
>Ga0265797_10003098_pt1 | contig 27031 bp, 20 predicted proteins | sample P2T30metagenome_FD_192433 | JGI IMG/M metagenome (GOLD analysis project Ga0265797, IMG submission 192433) | Plant litter microbial communities from East Loma Ridge, Irvine, California - P2 T30 | ecosystem: Environmental > Terrestrial > Plant litter > Unclassified | place: USA: California... | reverse complement strand
CTGTATTGCGCCACGAGATCGACTATCTCGCTGCAGCCTACGAAGACGACGAACTGGTGATGGGCACCTGGATCGTCGATTGGGATCAGCGCCTGAAAATGAACCGCCGTTTCCAGCTCATTCGCCCTTCCGACGGCGCCACGCTATTGCGCGCTCAAACCACCTTCGTGTGCATCGAGCTGTCCACCGGTCGGCCCAAGCGCATGCCCAGCGAATTCATCGACGGCTATGGCCGCGCCATCCAGCCGCCCTCGGCCACCCCTGAGAACTGAACCTATGCAACTGGCCCTGGCGCCCATGGAAGGGTTGGTCGACAACATCCTGCGCGATGTGCTCACCCGTGTAGGCGGCATCGACTGGTGCGTGACCGAATTCATCCGCGTGTCCGACCGTGCCCTGCCACCGTCGTCCTTCCTCAAGCTGGCGCCCGAGCTTGCTTTCGGCAGCCAGACCCGCGCGGGTACTCCCCTGCATGTGCAGTTGCTGGGCTCCGATCCCGTGCTGCTGGGCGAGAGCGCCGCCGTGGCTTGCGAGCTGGGCGCGCCCGTGATCGACCTGAATTTCGGTTGCCCGGCCAAAACCGTGAACAGGTCCCGCGGCGGCGCGGTATTGCTCAACGAGCCCGAGCTGCTGCACGCGATCGTCAGCCAGGTGCGCCGGAACACGCCCTCGCACATCCCCGTTACGGCCAAGATGCGCCTGGGTTACGCCAGCCCCTCCAGCGCCATGGATTGCGCCCGTGCGCTGGCCGATGGCGGGGCGGAGCGCATCGTGGTGCATGCCCGTACCAAGATGGAGGGCTACAAGCCGCCGGCCCATTGGGAATGGGTGGCGCGGGTGCAGGACGTGGTCAAGGTGCCGGTGTACGCCAATGGCGAAATCTGGACCGTCGAGGATTGGCGGCGCTGCCGCGAGGTCAGCGGCGCGCGGCACTTCATGCTTGGGCGCGGCCTTGTGTCACGCCCTGATCTGGCCTTGCAGATCGCCGCCGCCGCCCAGGGCGAAGCGGTAGTACCCATGAGCTGGGACGATCTGCTGCCCATGCTGCAAGACTTCTGGCTGCAAGCCACCGCCAAGCTCTCGCCCCGTTACGCGCCCGGCCGATTGAAGCAATGGGTGGCGATGCTCACCCGCAGCTATCCCGGCGCGGTAGAGCTGTTCACGGCGCTGCGGCAGGAAACCGACTGCGGGCGCATCAGCGAAATGCTCGGCATCGCGGCCCCGGTCGCCGCTTAAAAAAATGCCGACGAACGGTCTTGAAAGCGCTCGGCGAGCCCCTATCTGTTAGGTACGCGATGCCGAAGTCGGGTCGCGGAATCAACTACTCGCTGAATCTCAGGAGATCGTCATGAGCACTGCATTTTCCTTGGCTCCACTGTTCCGTCATTCCGTTGGCTTCGATCGTTTCAACGATCTGTTCGAGTCGGCGTTGCGCAATGAGTCGGGTAGCACCTACCCGCCCTACAACGTCGAGAAACATGGCGATAACGAATACCGTATCGTCGTGGCCGCGGCTGGCTTCCAGGAGCAGGACCTCGACCTGCAAGTCGAGAAAGGCGTGCTGACTGTCACCGGCGGCAAGAACCGCGAGGGCGACACCAGCAGCATCACCTACCTGCATCAGGGCATTGCCCAGCGGGCGTTCAAGCTGTCCTTCCGCCTGGCTGACCATATCGAGGTCAAGGCGGCCGGCCTGCAGAACGGCCTGCTGAACATCGACCTGCTGCGTGTAGTGCCGGAAGAGGCCAAGCCAAAACGCATCCCGATCGGTGGTACGCAGCCTGTGCTGGAACATTGATCGCCCGACGCGAGAAGTGAAAAGGGGCGCCTGGTGGGGCGCCCCTTTTTTATTGTCCGACGACATTCCGTAGGAAGCGGGCAAAAGGCCTCCTACACCTCCACCAGCAATTCCTTGAATTGTTCCAGCGGCACCGGGCGGCTGTACAAGTAGCCTTGATAGTAATGGCAACCCAGGCGATCGAGGAAATCCAGCTGTTCGGTCAATTCCACCCCTTCGGCGATCACGGTCAGCTCCAGGCTGCGGGCCATGGCCACGATGGCCCGGATGATTTCAGCATCGTTGGGGTCGTGCGTGCAGTCACGCACGAAGGATTGGTCGATCTTGAGGGTATCTACGGGCAACCGCTTGAGGTAGGTCAGTGACGAGTAGCCTGTGCCGAAGTCGTCCATCGCAAAGCTCACGCCGAGTTTTTTCAGTGCGCGCATCTTGCTGATGGTGTCCTCCAGGTTCTGAATCACGATCCCTTCGGTGATCTCCAGCTTGAGCAGGCTGCACGGCAGTTGGTTATGGCTCAGGCTGCGCTCGATACGGGCGACGAAGTCGGTCTGGCGAAACTGCCGTGGGCTGATGTTCACACACAGGCTGAATTCGCTGGCGTTGATCAGCCCCTCGCGCAGCAGCCTGGCGCACGCGCCGCAAGCCTCATCCAGAATCCAGTTGCCCACGTCCAGGATCAGCCCGCTTTCTTCCAGCACCTGGATGAACTGAGCGGGGGATTGCTGCCCCAGTTGCGGGTGCATCCAGCGCAGCAGCACCTCGGCGCCGATGATGCGGTCATCACGCGCGTCCACCTGAGGCTGGAAATACAAATGCAGTTCACCCCGGCTGAGGGCCAGGCGCAGATCGTTCTCCATGCGTAGCCGCTCGCTGGCCGCTTTCTGCATGGCGCTGTGAAACATTTGCGCGGTGTTACGTCCCGAGTCCTTGGCCCTGTACAGGGCGATATCCGCGCGCTTGAGCAGGTCCGCCGGGTTGGTGCCGTGATCCGGGATCAGCGCCATGCCGATGCTGGGTGTTACCCGCAACCGGTGGCCGTCCAGCGACATGGGTTCGGCCAGCAGCTCGCGCAACGTGTCGGCCAGCGCGCGCACTTCGGCGGTTACCTCGCTGCGGCTGCCTTCGAGCCCGCCCACCAGGATCACGAACTCATCGCCCCCCAGGCGCGCTACCGTGTCCTCCAGGCGCACGCTGGCCTCGAGCCGGGCGGTGACAATCTTGAGCACCGTATCGCCCACGGGATGGCCCAGCGAGTCGTTGATGTGCTTGAAGTGGTCCAGATCCAGAAACAGCAGGGCGCCGCGCTGGTTATAGCGCTTAAGCAGGGTCACCTGCTGGCTGATCCGGTCCATGAGCAGCGCGCGGTTGGCCAGGTTGGTCAGGGGGTCGTGGTAGGCCAGGTGCTGGATCTGTGCCTGCGCGTTCTTGAGCTGGCTCACGTCCCGGGCGGTCATCAGCATGCAATGGGTGTTTTCGAGGGTGATGGGTTCCAGGGTGATTTCAAGGATCAGGGGCTCGCCGGTCTTGCGCCGGGCGATGATTTCTCGATGGCGTACCCGGGTGAAGCGCTTGAGCTCTTCCTTGAGCATCGCTTGTTGATGTTCATCGCTCCACAGCCCGAGCTCCTCGGCCGTACGCCCTATCACCTCGCACGCGGTCCAGCCGAAGGTGTCGCAGAACGTAGGGTTCACTTCCACAAACCGGCCAGTGGCCTGGTCGCTCACGCACACCGGATAAGGGCTGGCCTGGAACAGCCGCACGAATTTATCTTCCGAGTGCTGCAGCCGCTGTTCACGCTCCACCTGATCGGTAATGTCCAGCAGCGTGCCGGCCATGCGCAGTGGCGCCTGATGCTGATCCCGGTGGAGGCGGGCGCGGGTTTCCAGGTAGCGGATGTTGCCCTCGCCGACGTCCACCCGGTACGTCACCTGGTATTCGCTGCCACCGCCGGCGAGCAATTGGCGAAACAACTTGCGCATGGTCCGCCGATCTTCGGCATTGATGTGCTTGAAGAAAGCGGCGAAGCCTTGGTGAAAGGGCGCGGCCGGCAGCCCATGCAACTGAGCGGCGCGGGGAGAGCCGTACAGCGTACCGCTGGGGACGTGCCAATCCCAGGTACCGAGCCGGGCCGACTCCAGCGCAAGGTCCAGGCGTTCCTGGCTGTCCTTGAGCAGTTGCTCGGCGCGGATGCGCTCGCTGGTATCCACGAAGGTACTGAGCAGGAAGGCCCGGCCGTCCAGCTCGATGTTCTGAGTGCACAGGATGCCTTGGCGCAGGTGCCCGGTGGCCGCTCGCAACCGTACCTCGGTGATGATCGGCTCGTTACTGGAAAGCGTCGCTAGCATCAGCTCGGTGCGTTGCGGTGGATCGGCCCAGAGCGCGAGTTCCTCCGTGGTCTTGTCGATCACTTGATGGGCTGGCCAACCCAGGATCCGCTCGAAGTGATGGTTCACCTCGTAGATCATCCCGTCGCTGTGTCGGGTGAGCATCACCACGTTTGGGCTGAGCTGGAACAGGGTGGCGAAGCGCTTCTCGGAGGCGATCAGCGCGGCCTCTCGATCACGCTGCTGGGTAATGTCCCGCACCACCCCCACCATGTGCGGGCGGCCGTCGCGCGCGGTCACCAGGCTGCCGCTGATTTCGATCCAGTGCAGGCTGCCGTCTGGCCAGCGAATGCGATGGCGCATTGCCTGGTCCAGCGGCTCGCCACGCAGCACGGCTTCGAATGCTTGTACGGTGCGAGCCTGGTCTTCCTCGGGCAGCAGATCAAGATAGTCGATGTCGGCGGCCAGCCGCACCCTGGGGTCGAACCCGAACAATGCCTGGGTGCCGCGCGACCAGTTGATCACGCCTTCGTCGATGTCCCAGTACCAGGCGCCGAGCCTCGCACCGTTGAGGGCGGCAAGAAGTTGCGATGCGCTTTCCCATAAGGCTTCCGCTTCCCTGGGGTCGGCCGCCTGGATACGGGGCAAGCGAGCACGTGCTTTGAGGCTCTTGGGCATGAGGCCGGGCTTCCTTGATCGGGCAATTGCCTGTTTGTTTCAATCAGAGACAGTTTCTGCTTCCAGTAATGCCATGAACGCGCGCGCGGCGTTGGAGAGCGTTCGTTCCGTATGCACGATGTAGCCTAGCTTGCGGTTCAGCTGCACGCCCGGAAGTGACAGCCTGGTGACTTGATCGTCAAGCATGGTGCGCGGCAACACGCTCCATGCCAACCCGATGGAAACCATCATCTTGATCGTTTCCAGGTAGTTGGTGCTCATGGCGATGTTGGGGGTAAGCCCTTGCGCCTGGAACAGGTGATGCACGATATGGTGGGTGAAGGTGTTTCCGCCCGGGAACACCGCCGGGTGGCGGGCGATATCCTCCAGCGACACCTGTTCCTGGCGCGCCAGGGCATGTTCGGGCGCGGCCACCAGGTCCAGTGGGTCGTCCCAGATCTGTACCGCCTTCACCAACCCATACGGCTCGGGCGCGAGAGTGATGACCGCCAGCTCGGCGCGGCCATGGAGGATTTCTTCGTAGGCCACTTCCGAATCGAGGAACTGAATGTCCAGCGCCACGTTCGGGTAACGCCGGGTAAAGGTGCGCAGCAGTGGCGGCAGCCGGTGCAGGCCAATGTGGTGGCTGGTGGCCAAGGTCAGCCGGCCGGTGACCTCGCCATTGAGGTTGCTCAAGGCGCGACGGGTGTCGTCCAGCACATTGAGTATCTGGTAGGCGCGCGGCAGCAGGGCACGGCCCGCCTCGGTCAGGCTCACTTCACGGCCGAGGCGATCGAACAGCCGGGTGTTGAGTTGGGCTTCCAGCCCGGCGATGCGCTTGCTGATAGCCGGCTGGGTCAGATGCAGGCGTTCACCCGCATTAGAGAAGCTCCCGGTTTCAGCCACACTGATAAACGCACTAAGGTTTGCCAGATCCACGCGGTGAAATTCCTTGTTGTTATCCAGAAGATAAAAATTATGAATTTGAGTTATTCAATCTAACGCCATAGCATTTCCATCACAAGCAGAGGCTACCCATTCGAGCAGCGACAAAACGCCGCCATGCCACTGCCACAAGTCATGCCTGACGAGGAACCAATCGATGGCCGGTAAAACGCTTTACGACAAGCTTTGGGATGCTCATTTGGTCAAGCAGCGGGACGATGGCTCGGCGCTGATCTACATCGATCGCCACATCGTTCACGAAGTGACCTCGCCCCAGGCTTTCGAAGGGCTGAGGCTGGCCGGCCGTACCCCGTGGCGCGTGGACAGCATCGTCGCCACCCCGGACCACAACGTACCCACCACGCCAGAGCGCAAGGGCGGCATTGAGGCCATCGCCGACCAGGTATCGCGCCTGCAGGTACAAACCCTGGACGACAACTGCGATGAATACGGTATTACCGAATTCAAGATGAACGATGAACGCCAGGGCATCGTTCATGTGATCGGCCCTGAGCAAGGCGCGACCCTCCCGGGCATGACCGTGGTGTGTGGCGACTCCCACACCTCTACCCACGGTGCGTTCGGCGCGCTGGCCCATGGCATCGGTACCTCGGAAGTGGAGCATGTGCTCGCGACCCAGTGCCTGGTGGCCAAGAAGATGAAAAACATGCAGGTGTTGGTAGAAGGCACCCTGCCGTTCGGCGTGACCGCCAAGGACATCGTGCTGGCCGTGATCGGCAAGATCGGCACTGCTGGCGGTAACGGCCATGCCATCGAGTTCGCGGGCAGCGCTATTCGCGACCTGTCGGTGGAAGGCCGCATGACCATCTGCAACATGTCCATCGAGGCCGGTGCCCGCGTGGGCCTGGTGGCGTGCGATGAGAAAACCATTGCCTACGTGAAAGGCCGCCCGTTCGCGCCCAGCGGCGAAAACTGGGACAAGGCCGTAGCCGCCTGGCAGAGCCTGAAGTCCGATGATGACGCCCACTTCGACACCGTGGTGCGCCTGAACGCCGCCGAGATCAAGCCGCAGGTCAGCTGGGGTACCTCGCCTGAGATGGTGGTGGCTGTCGACCAGGCCGTGCCGGACCCGGCCGCCGAGGCGGATCTGGTGAAGCGCGGCTCGATCGAGCGCGCCCTCAAGTACATGGGGCTGCGCGCGAACCAGGCGATCACCGACATCCGCCTGGACCGTATTTTCATCGGTTCGTGTACCAACTCGCGTATCGAAGACCTGCGCGCCGCCGCCGAAGTGGCCAAGGGCCGAAAGGTTGCCGCCAGCATCAAGCAAGCGATCGTGGTGCCGGGCTCTGGCCTGGTAAAAGCTCAGGCGGAGCGGGAAGGGCTGGACCGCATCTTTATCGATGCGGGCTTTGAGTGGCGCGAGCCCGGCTGCTCCATGTGCCTGGCGATGAACCCGGACCGCCTGGAATCGGGCGAGCATTGCGCGTCTACCTCCAACCGTAACTTCGAGGGGCGTCAGGGCGCGGGCGGCCGTACCCATCTGGTGAGCCCGGCGATGGCCGCGGCAGCGGCGGTGGCCGGCCATTTCGTAGACGTCCGTGAATTGTCCCAGGAGAGCGCAGCATGAAAGCCTTTACCCAGCACACCGGGCTCACCGCGCCCCTGGACCGCGCCAACGTCGACACCGACCAGATCATCCCCAAGCAGTTCTTGAAATCGATCAAGCGCACCGGCTTCGGTCCGAACCTGTTCGATGAGTGGCGTTACCTGGACGTGGGCCAACCCTACCAGGACAACTCCAAGCGCCCGCTCAACCCTGAGTTCGTGCTCAACCAGCCGCGCTACCAGGGTGCCAGCGTGCTGCTGGCCCGGGAAAACTTCGGCTGCGGCTCCAGCCGCGAGCACGCGCCCTGGGCGCTGGACGAGTACGGCTTCCGCTGCGTGATCGCCCCGAGCTATGCGGACATCTTCTTCAACAACAGCTTCAAGAATGGCTTGTTGCCGATCATTCTCGACGCCAGCGAAGTGGATGAACTGTTCCGTCAGGTGGAAGCCGAGCCCGGCTATGAACTGGCCATCGACCTCGCCGCGCAAACCGTCACCCGCCCCGACGGCAAGGCCTACAGCTTCGAGATCGACACATTCCGCAAGCATTGCCTGCTGCATGGCCTGGACGACATCGGCCTGACGCTTCAGGATGCCGACGCGATTCGTGCGTTTGAGGCCCAACACAAGGCAGCGCAGCCCTGGCTGTTCCGCTGATCCCTTAGGCGCTACACATCTACCGGCACCCCTCGGGGTGCCGTTTGCATAAGAAGAGGAACGCATGAGCAAGCAGATCCTGATTCTCCCCGGTGACGGTATTGGCCCGGAAATCATGGCCGAGGCGGTCAAGGTGCTGAACGTGGCCAACGAGCGCTTCGAATTGGGGCTTAGCCTGGCCGAGGACGTCATCGGTGGCGCTGCGATCGACCGTCACGGCGTGCCGCTGGCCGACGAAACCCTGGAACGCGCCCGGGCCGCCGATGCCGTGCTGCTGGGGGCCGTGGGCGGCCCCAAATGGGACAAGATCGAGCGTGATATCCGCCCTGAGCGCGGCTTGCTGAAGATCCGTGCCCAGCTGGGGCTGTTCGCCAACCTGCGCCCGGCCATCCTCTATCCGCAATTGGCCGATGCCTCCTCGCTCAAGCCGGAAATCGTCGCCGGGCTGGATATCCTCATCGTGCGCGAGCTGACCGGTGGCATTTACTTCGGCGCCCCCCGCGGCACGCGCGAGCTGGAGAACGGCGAGCGCCAGGCGTACGACACGCTGCCCTACAGCGAGAGCGAAATCCGCCGTATCGCCCGGGTAGGCTTCGAAATGGCCCAGGTGCGCGGCAAAAAACTGTGCTCGGTCGACAAGGCCAACGTGCTTGCGTCCAGCCAGCTCTGGAGGGAGGTAGTCGAGGACCTCGCGAAAGATTATCCTGAGGTCGAATTGAGCCACATGTACGTGGATAACGCCGCCATGCAGCTGGTGCGGGCGCCCAAGCAGTTCGATGTGATGGTCACCGATAACATGTTCGGCGACATCCTCTCCGACGAAGCGTCGATGCTCACCGGCTCCATCGGCATGCTCCCCTCGGCCTCGCTGGATGCCAACAACAAGGGGATGTACGAGCCTTGCCATGGCTCGGCGCCGGATATTGCCGGCCAAGGCATTGCCAACCCGCTGGCGACCATCCTTTCGGTGTCGATGATGCTGCGTTACAGCTTCAACGAAACCCAAGCGGCCGATGCCATCGAAGCGGCTGTGGGCAAGGTCCTCGATCAGGGTGTGCGCACCGGCGACATCTGGTCGCAAGGCTGCAAGAAGGTCGGTACGCAGGAAATGGGCGACGCAGTAGTCGCGGCCCTGCGAAATCTGTAATCTCTCGGGCCCGCCGCTCGGTCTGCAAGGGCGGCGGCCCACTTTTTTCAAGGGTGTAGTTGCGATGAAACGTGTAGGTCTGATCGGTTGGCGCGGTATGGTCGGTTCCGTGCTCATGCAGCGGATGCTGGAAGAGCAGGATTTCGACCTGATCGAACCGGTGTTTTTCACTACCTCCAATGTGGGCGGCGAAGGTCCTGCCATCGGCAAGGACGTAGCCCCGCTCAAGGATGCGTACAGCATCGAGGAGCTGAAAACGCTGGACGTCATCCTCACCTGCCAGGGTGGCGACTACACCAGCGAAGTGTTCCCCAAGCTGCGTGAAGCCGGCTGGCAGGGCTACTGGATCGACGCCGCGTCCACCTTGCGCATGCAGGACGATGCCGTGATCGTGCTCGATCCGGTGAACCGCAAGGTGATCGACCAGCAGCTGGACGCCGGTACCCGCAACTATGTGGGCGGCAACTGCACGGTCAGCCTCATGCTCATGGGCCTGGGCGGGTTGTTCGAAGCCGGCCTGGTGGAGTGGATGAGCGCGATGACCTACCAGGCGGCCTCCGGCGCCGGCGCGCAGAACATGCGTGAACTCATCCGCCAGATGGGCGCTACCCACGCCGCAGTCGCCGACGACCTGGCCAACCCGGCCAGCGCCATCCTGGATATCGACCGCAAGGTGGCCGAAGCCATGCGCGGCGAAGCCTTCCCCATCGAGCAGTTCGGCGTGCCCCTGGCTGGCAGCCTGATCCCGTGGATCGACAAGGAATTGCCGAACGGCCAAAGCCGCGAGGAATGGAAAGGCCAGGCTGAAACCAACAAGATCCTCGGCCGCTTCAAAAATCCTGTTCCGGTCGACGGCATCTGTGTGCGTATCGGCGCCATGCGCTGCCACAGCCAGGCGCTGACCATCAAGCTCAACAAGGACGTGCCGATCGCCGACATCGAAGGCATGATCAGCCAGCACAACCCTTGGGTGAAGCTGGTGCCCAACCACCGCGAAGCCAGCATGGCCGAACTCACGCCTACCCAGGTCACGGGTACCCTGAACGTGCCGGTGGGCCGCCTGCGCAAGCTCAACATGGGCTCGCAATTCCTCGGTGCCTTCACCGTGGGCGACCAGTTGCTGTGGGGCGCCGCCGAACCGCTGCGCCGGATGCTGCGTATCCTGCTCGAACGTTGATTCCAGCCAGGTGCCGCCAGCTACCTCAGGTAGCGGCGGCGCCGCTGCTCAAGGCTTGCTCTGCAAGCCAGGGGCGAGGTCGCTCCTTGTATTGAAGTCTTGATCGCCAAGGTTCGAACTGCTCTCCAGTTCAAGAAGGTCGTCGGGCTTGACGGTGATGAACCTGCCGTTGATGTGATCCTGAAATCGCAGGCCCCTTTCCATATCTTGCCGAGGCCGCCAGCGCAAAGCCCGTTCCTCACTGCAGGGGGCCAGATCGAGGCCCGGCGCGCGTAGGCACAACTCTCCCAGCAGGTCACTCCAGCTTTGCTCCGGCGTGTTTTCGGGCGCCACATCCTTTGGCCACGGTATCCATCGCGCCTCCGGTAAGTCGCAGCTGCCCTGGAAGGCATGGCCTCGTTCGCGCACCATGCACTTTCCCGTATACAGGGACACTACCTTCACATCCGGCACGGATACGATTCGGAACGTCTGTCGCGCAGCATTGAAGGGCGCCAGTGTAACGCTTGAATCCGGGTTGGCCTGAACGAACAGCCCCCGCAGCCATTCATTGCTCTGTTGTAACCGAATGCTTGCTTCGGGCCACGTCAGGTCCTTGCGGGGGCGCCATTCCTGGTTTCCCGGAAGGGGTTGCCTGCAAGTTTCCAGCGTAAGCTGGTGGGTAACGCACCTGCCCGATGGGCCGACCAGTGCAAAGGGCAGACTTACCTCTGTCGGGCGCTCCCTCGCGATACGCCAATAGGCAGCGCGTTGCATGCAGCTCCCCACGCGCAGCGTATTACGCGCTTCGGTTATGCATCCCTCGGGTGACGATACGCTTAACTGGATGAAATCCGGCGCGGTCCAGTCGAATAGCTGATCTTCGCCTTGGGAGCGCTCGGCTAGCTCAAGCTCATCCGACCCTGCCGTGGCGGTAACGAAGCGGCCGGTTGGGTATGCTTGCAAGTTCGTTCGGCTGGGGCTGGTGGTCAGCTCTGTACGCAGCTGCCACTGGGTGTATGACTCGGGCCCGTTACAGCCGCCGAGGGACAGATCGACGCGCAGGCAGCGGCCGCCCTGATCGGTGATCATCGGTGAGTCCGGGCTCATGCCCGGTTTCACGAAGGGGCGCCAGAAGGCTTCCTCGGTGCATTCGCCTAATCTGGCTCGGTCGCCGCGTCGCACCAGGCATTTACCGGTGTTCACCGAGCGTATCCAGCGCAGCGGCCCGGTGTCCGGGATCAAAGTCCCGATTTCATCTTTTTCGGCGCCCAGCTCGATCGCTGGCGGCACGTCATTGGCTTCCAGTTGGCGCTCATCAACGGCAGTGCCATCAATCGAAAGCCAAGCCGTGCGGGGTGCGCGGCCAGACTCCACATTCACCGCGCCGGTCATCAGTTCATCCTTCACGATAAAGCCGGTGTATAACCGCCGCTGTTCGATGCTGCCATTCTCGTAGGCTACGACGATGTCATAGGTATGTGGCGTGGCATCGGGGCCCAGCTTTCTCAGCAGGGCTTGCGCCGAATGCGCCTGTACCACTACCGAGTTTTCCGGCCCCGGGGTGATGAACCGTCCGTGAATGCTTTCCTGCAAATTGTAAAGGTTATCGTTATGGGTGAGGTCACGGCGGGGCCGCCAGCGGACGCTGGGAACCTGCGGATCACATTCGGAAAAGGCCAGCGTATGGTTCAGGCATTCCTCGGCCGCGTTCTTGACCAGCACCATGGGCGTTAGGGGGTCTGCCTCGCCGTCCCCGGGTGGCAGCTCGGTGACTGAAAACAGCGCAGCGGGCGATTCACAACTGTCCTGTATCACCGTGCCGCCTTGGAACGCCAGACACGTCATGGCGGTGGTAGCGAAGCGTACCGTGGAGGCGTTTTCGCGCGGGCGCGGCATGGCAGCTGGCGGTACGTTTGGGGCGGTGGGCTGGGGTGAAGGTTCGGCCGAAAACACGTTTCCGTAATTGGACACAATCGCAGGGTAAATCTGGTTGATGCCGTCGGTGTTGTGGGAAGGGTCAGAGAAGGTCGCAACGAGTGTATGTACCGGTACTCCGGAGGCGACCATGGCGCCGCGCGCGGTTGTCACGAGAACAGGCGTGCCCCACGGCTGTGACGAGGTGGGCTCCATATCATCGGTAAATGCCTCTGCAATGGCCGTGTGAGAAAGCGCGTCGGGCGCGCCTGGGTCATGTAAATCTGGAGGCGCGGGAGGAAATCGGTGGTCGTCCCCGATGTCGGCATGATCGACATCTGGCAGCGTACCGAAGCGCCGCTGAACCTTGAGCATTTGCTGGTGAGAGTACGGCGCGATGTAGCGAAGCCATGAAGCAGCGTCTGCATTCCAGCTTTTGAAGGTTTCAAACTCGGTAATCAGTGGTGCTGAAGCCGTACTCGCTGGCCATGATCCGGTTCCCAGAGAGCCCATGACATGCCCGAAGTAATGCTTGCCCAAGTGGTCGACCCCTAGCCCATAGCGCTTTGGGTCCGGGTGCGTGTTGGGCAGTAGGGTATTGTCGTAGGCGCGATAGGCCCAATCTTCGTAGCGGGCCGGCGTACTGTGCGGCAAGCCAAGCCCGTGGCCGGTTTCATGCCAGTACCCCACGGGTCGATTCGGGTAGTTGCAACTGCTTCCACCGCAGCTGGCGCCTACGCCAGGAGGAAGTACGCTCATCCCTTCCGGAACATCCAGCAACTGGCCGGTTATGGCCACAAACTGCCCAGGCTGCTTGTTTCCCAGTGCTGACGCGGCGCGCCAGTAAGTGCCCATTCCGACCTTTTTCGGAAGCGTGAGATCGCCGAACTCCGCCCACTCTTGGCCTTTTGAAAGGTCGTAGACATGGGGCTTTTCGTCGGCGCCAAGCGCTACCAGTGTGGCCCAATAAGCCTTGCCAGTGCCTAGGCTCAAGCGCTGTGTGGGCACTTCAGACAGCATTTCTCGGGCGGCTATTCTGGCCAGCGCTGGCTGTGTTTCGCCGTCGAACTGATCCACCGATACATTGCAGGTTTCACGGGGTTTGAAAATGCAGCCCTTGATATTCATCAAGGCCAGCCCATCGCTCTCCGGGGTCATGAAAAGGAATCGCTCGGCTGGCAGCACGCCGAGCTGTTCTGGCGCCAGAGCGTCTCGAAAACTCAGCCGCGCTTGTGGGACGAAAAGATTCCAGGGAAGCTGATAGCTGAAGGTACCCGCGCGAAACCGTGGGTAGATGCCTTCGATAGGTTTGCCGGAGAACGTGTTTTCCTGGTCATAGATAGCCGCGGCGGGTAATTGCTCGGGTGGCGCCATCCTGAAGGTATGCGCTTGGCCATCGAGGGTTACCACCAGGTCCACGGCCGTCATGGTCGTGACCGGGGTAAACATCACCAGCGCCGGCTTGCCTGGCACCAAAAAAGGATCGAATATCCGCCGCTGTGCTTCGGTCACATGCGTCTGCGCAAACGTTACCTGGCCTTGTACGGTCCCGACGAGGTCACTACGCACGGCCTCCGTTGCGGTGGCAGGGCCGAACAGGATCAGTAACGACACCATCGTGCAGCGTATGAACTTGATTGCCATGGCGCGCCCTCGATAGGTCCCTATTGGGTGCACCCTACGAGGAAGGGCGTTGGCGCGGTACTGGCAGAACTATCAGGTAGGCAGGTAGCGATTGGGTGTCGCGCCCGGAATATGTGGCGTACAGTGCGTGCCCCTTATCGGCCGTGGCGTCTGGTTGATAGGCGTTTTTTACATTCAGCCCTGATGTGAAGGTTTTTTTCCATGCAATCTCCCCTAAATGTAGCGATCGTTGGTGCAACCGGTACCGTCGGTGAATCCCTGGTGCAAATCCTTGAAGAACGTGAGTTCCCGCTGGGGCAGTTGCACCTGCTGGCCGGCGAGGGATCGGTTGCGCAGTCGGTCCCGTTTCGTGGCCGCAATGTGCGGGTCAAGGCGCTGGACGGCTTCGACTTCTCTCAAGTGAAGCTGGCCTTTTTCTGCGCGGGTGCGGCGGTCAGCGAGGCCTATGCCAGCCAAGCCGCCGCGGCAGGCTGTTCGGTGATCGATCTGGGGGGAGGGCAGGGCGTGCCGGTGGTGGTTCCGGAAGTGAACGCCGAGGGCCTGGAAGGCTTGGCCATGCCGGTACGCGTAGGCAGCCCGGGCAGTGTCGCCACGGGATTGGCTTTGGGGCTTGCGCCACTGTTGCCACTGATCGAACTCGAGCAGGTCGCTGTTACGGCGTGCCTTTCGATGTCATCCAAAGGGCGTGATGCCGTCCGCGAGCTTGCGCGGCAAACCACCGAGCTGCTCAACGCACGGCCACTGGAGCCGCGGGTGTTCGATCGTCAGGTGGCGTTCAACATGCTGGCGCAAGTGGGCGAGCCGGATGCTGCCGGTCATCTCGCGCTGGAAAAGCGCGCTCACCGGGAATTGCGCGAATTGCTGGGCCTGCCTTTACTTAAAGCGTCCATTACGTGCATTCAGGCGCCGGTGTTCTTCGGCGACAGCCTTGCCGTGAGCCTGCGCTCGCGCCTGCCGATCGACCTCGCGGCAGTCGGTGGCGCGTTGGAACAAGCCCCGGGCGTGGAATGGACTGGCGCGGACGACTATCCAACCGCGGTGGGTGATGCGGTGGGCCAGGACACCTTGTATATAGGCCGCGTACGTGCCGGGCTGGACGACCCCTGCGAGCTCAACCTCTGGCTGGCGCTGGACAATGTGCGCAAAGGGGCCGCGCTGAATGCGGTGCAATTGGCGGAATTGTTGATAAAACGCCTTTCCTAAAAGATACTTGGGAATACTTTACATAAAGTTTCTTGGTTCACGATGTGAGTCCGGCACGCACAAAAGGATCTGGCCATGGTTCAAGTTCGTAAACTGGTCTTGGCGATAGCCGCTGCCACCGCGCTGTCATCGGGTATGGCACAAGCCCTGGAACTGGGCGAGCTCACGTTGAAATCGGCGGCCAACCAGCCGCTCGTCGCGGAAATCGAGCTGCGCGATGTCGCCCAGCTCACAGCGCCCGAAATCGTGCCGGGCCTTGCCTCGCCCGAGGAGTTTGCCCGCGCGGGGCTGGATCGTCAGGCGTTCCTGAACCAGCTCAGTTTCACCCCTGTGATCAACCCGGGTGGGCGTAGCGTGATTCAGGTCACGTCGGCAGCGCCCCTGCCCGAACCCCTGCTCAAGTTCCTGGTGCAGGTGATCTACCCCAGCGGCCGCCTGATGCGCGATTACAGCGTACTCGTCGACGCTTCCCGTTTCTCGCCGCAAGCGGCCGAGGCCGCGACGCCGCCCGCAACGCCGGCGGTGACCGCGCCCAGCAATGCCCGGGAATACACCACCACCAATCGCGACACTCTGTGGGAAATCGCCGCGCGCTTCCGCGAGCAGGCCTCCGTGCAGCAGACCATGCTGGCGATCCAGGCAATGAACCCGGACGCCTTCCAGGACGCCAACATCAACCGGTTACGGGCCGGGCAGGTGCTGCGCCTGCCTGACAACTCCGACGCAACGGCCTTGCCACAGCCGCAGGCCATCGCTGAAGTCGCCCGGCAGAATGCCGCCTGGCGCGAGGGGCGCCGCTTGGGGCCGCGCGCGCAGCAACTCGACGCCACCCGAGGCAACGGCCGTGGCAACGCGCCGGCGCCGGCCCAGGGCGATAACCTCAAGCTGGTCTCCGGCGAAGCCGCCGATGCCCGTGCCCGCGGTTTGGCGGGTGACAACAAGGTGCTGTCGGACAAACTGGCGGTGACCCAGGAAAGCCTCGACAGTGCTCGTCGTGAAAACGACGAATTGCAAAGCCGGATGGCCGATCTTCAAAGCCAGCTGGACAAGGCTCAGCGGCTGTTGCAACTCAAGAGCGACCAGTTGGCGCGGCTGGAGGCTGCTGCCACTGGTACGCCTGCTTCCAATGCGGCCGAGCCTGGCGCTCCGCTCGAGGGTAGCGCGCCGGTGGATGGTCAGCCGGCCATCAATGCCCAGCTTACCCCTCCGCCCGAAAGCCAGAGCGCATCCACCCCGGGCTCGGCGGCTACGCCGGAAACGCCAGCGGCCAACGAGCCCGCGGCGGTTCCGCCCGTGGTGGCCGAACAACCCAGCGAGGAGGCGCCAAGCAACCCCTGGGTACTGGGCTCCGCCGCCGGGCTGGCTATCGCGGCAGTGCTGCTGGCGGCCTGGCTACTGGCCCGTCGGCGCAAGGCTCAGCAGGAATCCGAGCGCCATGCCCGTATGGCCAGGGAATTGTCCGAGGCGCAGGAATTCCGCTCCGAAGACTTCGACTTGCCCTCCACCAGCTTCGAAGGGCTGGGAACCCCGCCGCCGAGCGTCCGCCTCGCTCCGGCGATGGTCGCCGCATCCGCCGCCGCCGCCAAGGCCGCGGAGGCACCGGTGTACCAGCGGCCAAGCACCCCGCCACCGCGCAATGAATTGCCCTCGGTCGCTTCGCTGGTAGTGGCGCCGGCCGCTGATGACGCGCTCACCCAGGCTGAGGACCATATGGCTCATGGGCGTTATACCCGTGCCAGCGACATTCTCGAGGCTGCGGTCGAAGCCGAGCCGGAGCGCAGCGACCTGCGCCTCAAGCTCATGGAGGTGCTCGCGCACCAGGGCGACCGTGACGGGTTCGTGGCTCAAGAACGGCGCTTGATGGCCACGGGCGCCAACCATGCCCGTGCCGAAGAGCTAAAGGCGCGTTTCCCGGCGATGGCTGGCGCGGCCGCGGGCTTGAGCGCCGCGGCGGTTGCCGCCGAGCTGGACGCCCAATACGTGAAGGATCTGCTCAAGGACGAACCGAACTCGCCCGAACCGATTGGCGACGTGTTCGACACTGATTTCGACCTCAGCCTGGACGGCATCGAAACCGCACCCGAGACGCCCGCTCCCGCGGCAGAGGCGGCTCAGGCCCGTTCAGCTTCCCGTGATGAGCTGGATTTTGAGGCGTTGCTGCGCGAACGCACCGCGGAGCAGGCCGCCGAAGCGCCGCCAACCGAGGCGGACCTCGCGGCGGAACCAGCCCCTTCGCCCGTCGACGACCTGGAGGATCCGCTGGACTTCGAGCACGACCCTGCACTGGCCGCGGACGAATCCACGTCGAGGTCTGATGACGAGCGCCTCGATGATTTCGACCTTTCGCTGTCGGACGAGCAAAAGGAAGATCAGGACCGCTTTGCCGCGGACGTCAACGACGTCAACTCCCAGCTCGATCAGCTGTCGCGCAGCCTCAGCGAGGCCTCGGCCGGTAACAGCCTGCACAACGGCAATAGCGCGGATGAAGGCCTCGATGAATTCGATTTCCTCGCGGACTCCGACGAAGTCACCACCAAGCTGGACCTTGCGCGCGCTTACATTGAGATGGCTGACGCCGACGGCGCCCGGGACATCCTCGACGAAGTGCTCAAGGAAGGTAACGTGGCGCAGCAGAAGGAAGCACGCAAGATGCTCGCCGCCCTGAGCTGACCGCGGTACGTTTCTCCCCGACGGCAGCCGCTTTGGCTGCCGTCGTCGTTTTTCCGGACATAGGTTTCAAGCAGTGGACATTTACCAAAGCGCGGCGGATGAAGTTGCCGCTGACGGTTACAACCGCATCGCCCTGGGCGTGGAATACAAAGGCTCGCGTTACAACGGCTGGCAGCGCCAGGCCGATGGCGTGCGCAGCGTGCAGGAAACACTCGAACGGGCGCTGTCCAAGGTCGCCGCCTGCCCCGTGTCGGTGATGTGCGCCGGGCGAACCGACGCCGGTGTGCATGCCTGTGGCCAGGTTGTGCACTTCGATACCCGCGCCATCCGACCGGAGCGTGCCTGGGTAATGGGCACCAACGCAGAATTGCCCAACGACATCAGCGTAACCTGGGCGCGGCCCATGCCGGCCGACTTCCATGCGCGCTTCAAGGCCATGTCGCGGCGTTACCGGTATGTGATCTACAACGACCTGATCCGCCCGGCTCACCTGGCCGATGAGGTGACCTGGAATCACCGCCCGCTGGACGTCGAGCGCATGGTGGAAGCGGCGGCACCGTTGCTCGGTACCCACGATTTCAGCGCATTCCGTGCCAGCCAGTGCCAAGCCAAATCGCCGATCAAGCAGCTGCATCATCTGCGCATCAGCCGTCACGGCCAGATGATCGTCATCGACGTCCGCGCCAACGCGTTCCTGCACCATATGGTGCGCAATCTTGCCGGCGTGTTGATGGCCATCGGCTCGGGGCAGAAACCAACCGGCTGGGCCCAAGAGGTGCTGGAGGGGCGCGAGCGTCGCCAGGGCGGCGTCACCGCGCATCCTTATGGCCTGTACCTGGTGCATGTGGAATACCCGGAAACCTACGCCGTACCTGCGAGATACATCGGGCCACATTTCCTTACAGGCTTCGCTGGGCTGGAAGGCTGACGCTTCCAGGCGCTTTTGATAACATGGCAGGCTTTCGAGGACCGCTGAGGTAGTCGCCTGATGGCCGCCGTTCGCAGCAAGATCTGTGGTATTACCTGCGTCGAGGACGCCCTGGTCGCGGCGCACGCCGGGGCGGACGCCATTGGCCTGGTGTTCTACCCCCGTAGCCCACGCGCCGTAACGGTGCGGCAGGCGCGCGAGATCATCGCGGCGTTGCCGCCCTTCGTGACCACCGTCGGGCTGTTCGTCGACGCAACTTCATGCGAAATCAACGAAACCCTGGACGCTGTCGCGCTCGACCTGCTGCAATTCCATGGCGACGAAACACCCGAGGCGTGCGCCCGTTATCGGCACCCTTACATAAAGGCCTTGCGGGTGCGCCCGGGTGATGACATCGCGCAGGCCTGCCGCCGCTACCATGATGCCAGCGGCCTGTTGCTCGATGCCTATGTTGAAGGCGTGCCTGGCGGCACCGGGCTTGCCTTCGATTGGGGGCTGGTGCCCGCCGAGCTGGACAAGCCGATCATCCTTGCCGGCGGGCTCACCCCTGAAAACGTCAGCGAGGCCATCGAGCAGGTACGTCCGTATGGCGTGGACGTAAGCGGCGGGGTAGAGCGCAGCAAGGGGCTCAAGGATGCCCGCCGGGTCGAGGCGTTCATCAAGGCCGTGCGCTCCTGGCGTTGACTTGCGCGAGTGGTATGGCAATGTGACGGCGGCGGCCTTGCCGCCGTCGTACGTCTTTAGCGCGCCTCGCAAGCCCCCAAGTGTGGCTCGAAGTCGCGCATCTATATTTTCGAGAGGGTGAAGCGCCCGGCGCTCCCCTGGTTTTGAATGACCGTGGCGGCCGCTGGCCCCCGGCCCGGCCCGCACAGGGTTCGCCCAGTTACTGGAGAGACAAGCATGAGCAACTGGTTGGTAGACAAACTGATCCCTTCGATCATGCGTTCCGAGGTGAAGAAGAGTTCGGTTCCCGAGGGGTTGTGGCACAAGTGCCCGAACTGCGAGGCGGTGCTCTACCGCCCTGAGCTCGAGAAAACCCTCGACGTTTGCCCCAAGTGCAATCACCACATGCGTATCGGCGCCCGCGCCCGCCTGGATATCTTCCTTGACGCCGAAGGGCGCGAAGAGCTGGGCGCGGACCTGGAGCCGGTGGACCGCCTGAAATTCAAGGACGGCAAGAAGTACAAGGATCGCCTCACCGCCGCGCAGAAGCAGACCGGTGAAAAGGACGCGCTGATCTCCATGAGCGGTACCCTGATGGGCATGCCGGTCGTGGCCAGCGCGTTCGAATTCAGCTTCATGGGTGGCTCCATGGGCGCGATCGTGGGTGAGCGCTTCGTTCGCGCCGCCAATTACGCGCTGGAAAATCGCTGCCCCATGGTGTGCTTCGCCGCGTCCGGTGGCGCGCGCATGCAGGAAGCCCTGATTTCCCTGATGCAGATGGCCAAAACGTCCGCCGTGCTGGCGCGTCTGCGCGAGGAAGGCATCCCGTTCATTTCGGTATTGACCGATCCGGTCTATGGTGGTGTTTCCGCCAGCCTGGCGATGCTGGGTGACGTGATCGTGGGCGAGCCCAAGGCGCTCATCGGGTTCGCCGGCCCGCGCGTGATCGAACAGACCGTGCGTGAAAAGCTCCCCGAAGGCTTCCAGCGCAGCGAGTTCCTGCTGGAGCACGGCGCCATCGACCTGATCGTGCACCGCCAGGAACTGCGCCCGCGCCTTGCTCGCCTGCTCGCGCAGATGATGAACGTGCCCACCCCCGGCCAGGCGGCGATCACCGTACAGCCTGCCGAGCCGGCCGCCGTGACCACGCCCGCCGCGGTATGAAGCCTCGCACCCTGGGCGCATGGCTGGCGTACCTCGAACAGCTGCATCCCGTCGCGATCGACATGGGGCTGGATCGCTCACGGCAGGTATTCCAGCGTCTGGGGCTTGGGCCGCTCGCTCCCCGGGTCATTACCGTCACGGGCACCAACGGCAAGGGCTCGACCTGCGCGTTCCTCGCCAGCCTGTTGGCGGGGCAGGGCTTGCGGGTAGGTGTCTATAGCTCCCCGCACCTGCTGCGTTACAACGAGCGGGTTCGCCTCGACGGCGCCGAAGCCACGGATGCTCAGCTCTGCGCCGCGTTCGAGGCCGTGGAAGCAGCCCGGGGCGAGGTGTCGCTGACCTATTTTGAAATGGGCACCCTTGCGGCGTTCTGGTTGTTCGCTTCGGCGGGCCTGGATGCCGTGGTGCTCGAGGTAGGCCTGGGTGGCCGGCTCGATACCGTCAACCTCGTGGACGCAGACCTGGCGCTGATTACCAGCATCGGGATCGACCACGCGGATTACCTGGGCAACACCCGGGAATCCGTGGCGTTCGAGAAGGCCGGTATCCTGCGGGCCGGCCGCCCGGCGTTGTGCGGCGACCTCGACCCTCCCCAACCCCTGCTGGAAAAGGCTCGCGCCCTCGGCTGCCCTTTATCGTTACGCGGCCATGAGTTTAACCTGCGCCAGCACGACGGGGGTTGGGACTGGCAAGGGCAGGCGGCGGACGGTACGCCGCTTCGGCTGAGCGATTTGCCCTGGTTGGACCTTCCCATGGAAAACGCGGCACTGGCCCTGCAGGCCTTCGCCTTGCTGGGCCTGCCCTGGGAAGAGGGCAGCATTGCCAGGGCTTTGCAGGCCACCCGGGTTACCGGGCGCCTGGATCGGCGCGAAGTGTCCTGGAAGGGCAAACGGGTGCGGGTATTGCTGGATGTCGGCCACAACCCCCACGCCGCTCAATACCTGCGGGGCCGCCTGCCGGTGATTCCCGCTCCGGGCATGCGCCGGGCCGTGTTCGGCTTGCTGGCCGACAAGGACCTGCCGGGGGTGATCGAGCCCCTGCTGGGTAGCGTGGCGGCCTGGGCGGTTGCGCCCTTGCCGTCACCGCGCAGCCGCTCCGCTGACGAGCTGCAAGCGGCGCTGTCGAACCTTGGGGCGGTAACAACGTCACATGGCAGTGTCGAGGCGGCCCTGGAGCATCACTGCGAGCTGGCCGGCCCTGGCGACGAAGTACTCGTGTTTGGATCTTTCTTTTGTGTAGCCGATGCCTTGCCATGGATCGAGCGGCACGGCGTGGAGGTAGCCGCGGATGGCTCTGCTGGATAACGTCTTCAAGCAACGCATGGTTGGCGCGCTGGTGCTGATCGCGCTCGCCGTGGTGTTTCTGCCCATGCTGTTCAGCCGGCCGGACGAGCTGCGCGAGGTACGCGTGGATGCCCCTTCGGCGCCCGCCGCGCCCGTGGTGCCGGATGTGAGCGTTCAGCCAGCGGCGGTGCCGGACGCGCCCGCGCCAACGGTGGTGCAGGACGCCGCGCCGGCAACGGCTCCGTCTCCGGCTCCGGCCCCCGTTCAAGCCCCGGCTCCCGCCCCAGCCATCACGGCAAAGGCGCCGGCCCAAGGCCATCCGCCGAGCATGCCGATCGCCTCGGCGCCAACGGTCACCGCGCCCGCGCCAAGCGCGCCGGCCGCGACCCAGCCCAAGGCGGCTCAGCCAGCCGCGCCCGTGGCCAACGCTCCAGCCAACAAGCTCGACAGCGGCGGTGTTCCCGTGAGCTGGTCGGTGCAGTTGGCCAGCCTCTCCAGCCGCGCCGGGGCCGATAACCTGCAAAAAACCCTTCGTACCCAGGGCTACAACGCCTATGTGCGGTCCGCCGATGGGAAAAACAGGGTATTCGTGGGGCCGCTGATCGACCGAGCCGAGGCCGAGCGGCTTCGCGACGTGATCAACCGCCAGCAAAACCTCAAGGGTTTCGTGGTGCGGTTCGAGCCCGAGCGCACTTGAGGGTCTGCGCCCAGCCTTTCCCGCGCTCTTATGGCCGCCCCCGGTTCTCTATGTCACATTCTCTGACAGGCCAGCTGTAGCCATAGCCCCTGCTAATAGCGGTGATCCGATAATGCCGCTTAACCGGAACCTTCCCGTCTGCTAAAATGCGCGGCCTTATCCGTCTGCAGGCCGAAAAGTGGCTTTTACCTGGGTTGACTGGGCGATCATTGCGGTCGTCGCCATCTCCGCGTTGATCAGTTTGAAGCGCGGCTTCGTCAAGGAAGCCCTCTCGCTGGTCACCTGGATAGTCGCAGGCGCCGTGGCCTGGATGTTCGGCGGCGGCCTCTCCCAGTACCTGGAAGGTTATATTCAAACGCCCTCGGCCCGGGTCATCGCCAGTTGCGTCATCCTGTTCGTCGCCACGCTGTTGGTGGGCGCGATGGTCAACTTCCTCATTGGCGAGCTCATTCGCGTCACCGGGCTCTCGGGAACGGACCGCTTTCTGGGCATGGTGTTCGGCGCCGCCCGTGGCGGGCTGCTGGTGGTGATCGCCGCAGGCCTGATGAGCCTGGGCCCCGTACAACAAGACCCATGGTGGCAGCAATCGCAGTTGCTACCGCGTTTTCTTCTCGTTGCAGACTGGTCAAAGAACCTCATTCTTGGAATGAGCAGTCAATGGCTGGCGGCTGGCGTCACTTCGCCCGTCGAGATTCCGTTCAAGGAGCATCTCTTGCCTGCGCCAAAGGGTCATGAGCAAGGGTCCGTTCAGGTTCACTAAGTAGGGGTTGTGTCGCATGTGTGGCATCGTCGGTATCGTCGGTAAGTCGAACGTCAATCAGGCGCTGTATGACGCGTTAACCGTCTTGCAGCATCGCGGCCAGGACGCTGCCGGTATTGTGACCAGCCACGACGGCCGGTTATTCCTGCGCAAGGATAACGGCCTCGTGCGTGATGTCTTCCAGCAGCGGCACATGCAGCGGCTGGTGGGGCACATGGGGATCGGGCACGTGCGCTATCCCACCGCGGGCAGCTCCACCTCCGCGGAAGCCCAGCCGTTCTACGTGAACTCCCCGTACGGGATCACCCTGGCGCACAACGGCAACCTCACCAACGTGGAACAGCTGGCCAAGGAGATCTACGAATCGGACCTTCGCCACGTGAACACCAGCTCGGACTCCGAGGTGTTGCTCAACGTCTTCGCCCATGAACTGGCGGTGCGCGGCAAGCTGCAGCCCACCGAGGAAGATGTCTTCGCCGCGGTGAAAGATACCCACAAGCGCTGCCGTGGCGGTTATGCCGTGGTCGCCATGATCACCGGCTACGGCATCGTCGGCTTCCGCGACCCCAACGCCATCCGCCCCATCGTGTTCGGCCAGCGCCACACCGACGAAGGCGTGGAGTACATGATCGCGTCGGAAAGCGTTGCCCTGGACGTGCTGGGCTTCACCCTGATTCGTGACCTGGCCCCGGGCGAAGCGGTGTACATCACCGAAGACGGCAAGCTGCACACCCGCCAGTGCGCGCCAAACCCTCACTACGCTCCGTGCATCTTCGAACACGTGTACCTGGCCCGGCCGGATTCCATCATCGATGGTATCTCCGTGTACAAGGCGCGCCTGCGCATGGGCGAGAAGCTCGCCGAGAAGATCCAGCGCGAGCGCCCGGATCACGACATCGACGTGGTGATCCCGATCCCGGACACCAGCCGTACCTCGGCGCTGGAGCTGGCCAATCAGCTGGGCGTGAAGTTCCGCGAAGGTTTCGTGAAGAACCGCTACATCGGGCGCACGTTCATCATGCCTGGCCAGGCGGCTCGCAAGAAATCCGTGCGCCAGAAGCTCAACGCCATCGAGCTGGAATTCCGCGGCAAGAACGTGATGCTGGTGGATGACTCTATCGTGCGCGGCACCACTTGCAAGCAGATCATCCAGATGGCGCGCGAAGCGGGCGCCAAGAAGGTGTACTTCTGCTCCGCGGCGCCAGCGGTGCGCTACCCCAACGTGTACGGCATCGACATGCCGAGCGCCCACGAGCTGATCGCCCATAACCGCAGCACCCAGGAAGTCGCCGACCTCATCGGCGCCGACTGGCTGATCTACCAGGACCTCCCGGACCTGATCGACGCGGTGGGCGGCGGCAAGGTGAAGATCGATCAGTTCGACTGCGCGGTGTTCGACGGCAACTACGTGACCGGTGACGTGGACGCGGCCTACCTCAGCAAGATCGACACGGCCCGTAACGACCTGGCCAAGGTCAAAACCCAGGCCGTGAGCGCGATCATCGACCTGTACAACAACTGAAGGAGCAGAGCATGAGCCAGGAATGGGACGCAGGGCGCCTCGACAGTGATCTGGAGGGCGTAGGTTTCGACACCCTGGCCGTGCGCGCGGGCCAGCACCGTACCCCGGAAGGGGAGCACAGCGACCCGCTGTTCTTCACCTCCAGCTACGTGTTCCGCACCGCGGCCGACGCCGCGGCGCGCTTTGCCGGCGAAGTGCCAGGTAACGTCTACTCCCGTTACACCAACCCGACGGTACGCTCCTTCGAGGAGCGCATGGCGGCGCTGGAAGGCGCCGAGCAGGCCGTCGGCTTCGCTACCGGCATGGCGGCCATCACCGGGGTGGCCATGGGCCTGTGCAGCGCTGGCGACCATGTGCTGGTGTCCCAGAGCGTGTTCGGCTCTACCATCAGCCTGTTCGACAAGTACTTCAAACGCTTCGGCATCGAAGTGGACTACGTGCCATTGGCCGATCTCGCGGGGTGGGAGCGCGCTATCAAGCCCAACACCCGCCTGCTGTTCGTCGAGTCACCGTCCAACCCTCTGGCCGAATTGGTCGATATCGCCGCGCTCGCTGAAATCGCCCACGCGCGCGGTACGCTGCTGGTAGTGGACAACTGCTTCAGCACCCCGGCCCTGCAGCAGCCGCTTAAACTTGGCGCGGACATCGTGGTGCATTCGGCCACCAAGTTCATCGACGGCCAGGGCCGTTGCATGGGTGGGGTAGTGGCTGGCCGGGCCGAGCACATGAAGGAAATGGTCGGCGTGGTGCGCACCGCGGGCGCTTCGCTGAGCCCCTTCAATGCGTGGATTTTCCTCAAGGGCCTGGAAACACTCAACCTGCGGATGCGCGCTCACTGCGCCAACGCACAGGCTTTGGCCGAATGGCTGGAACGCCAGGACGGTATCGAGAAGGTGCATTACGCCGGCCTCGAAAGCCACCCGCAACACGAGCTGGCCAAGCGGCAGATGCGCGGCGGCTTCGGTGGCGTGGTGAGCTTTGAGGTCAAGGGTGGCAAGCAAGGGGCTTGGGCTTTCATCGATGCCACACGCCTGGTGTCCATCACCGCGAATCTGGGCGATAGCAAAACGACGATCACCCACCCGGCTACTACCTCGCACGGGCGGTTGTCCCCGCAGGAGCGTGAAGCCGCCGGCATCCGCGACAGCCTGATTCGCGTGGCGGTGGGCCTGGAAGACCTCGCGGACCTGCAAGCGGACATGGCCCGAGGCCTGGTCGCGCTGTGATTCCGATGGAGATTGCCCACACGGGCTTTCGCGATACCCGGGTCGCCCTGGTCACGGGCGCGGCGCGCGGTATCGGCCTGGGCATCGCCGCCTGGCTGCTGGTAGAGGGCTGGAAGGTGGTGCTGGCCGACGTGGACGCGGCACGCGGCGCGCGGGTGGTCCAAGCTCTCGGAGAGGACGCCGCGTTCGTCGCGATGGACGTGGCCGATGAGCAGCAAGTGGTCGCCGGCGTGGCTCAGGCCCTGGCGCGCTTCGGCCGCCTGGATGCCCTTGTGTGCAATGCCGCGATCACCGGGGCCCACAGCGGGCCGCTGGAAAGCCTGCCGCTTGCGCACTGGCACCGGGTGATCGGGGTGAACCTCACGGGCACCATGCTGATGGCGCGGCACTGCGCCCCGTACTTGCGCGCGCGCCACGGCGCGATCGTGAACGTCTGTTCCACCCGCGCGCACCAATCCGAGCCGGACACCGAAGCCTACGCCGCGAGCAAGGGCGGTGTGTTGGCGCTCACCCATGCGCTGGCCATCAGCCTCGCGCCGGAGATCCGAGTGAATGCGATCAGCCCCGGCTGGATCGACGCGCGCGATCCATCCGAGCGGCGAGCCGAGCCGCTGAGCGAAGCCGACCATGCCCAGCACCCCGCTGGCCGGGTTGGGACGGTAGAGGACGTTGCCGCAGCCACTGCCTGGCTGCTCTCGGCCAATGCTGGTTTCGTGACCGGCCAGGAACTGATCCTCGATGGTGGCATGACCCGCAAGATGATTTACGTCTGAGCCCGGGTGGCGGGGGCGTATCGGTCAAATCAGGCTTTTTGAAAAAAACTTCAAGCAGGGTATTGACTTACATTCACCTCATCGCCAAAATGCGCACCACTTCGACGCAGTACACGGGTGATTAGCTCAGCTGGGAGAGCATCTGCCTTACAAGCAGAGGGTCGGCGGTTCGATCCCGTCATCACCCACCACTTCGAAGTGCTCTGATTCTAGAGCGGACGAAAGTCCACCGACGCGCAGCGGTAGTTCAGTCGGTTAGAATACCGGCCTGTCACGCCGGGGGTCGCGGGTTCGAGTCCCGTCCGCTGCGCCATTTTCTCAAGGTGTC
>Ga0265797_10003097_pt1 | contig 27036 bp, 19 predicted proteins | sample P2T30metagenome_FD_192433 | JGI IMG/M metagenome (GOLD analysis project Ga0265797, IMG submission 192433) | Plant litter microbial communities from East Loma Ridge, Irvine, California - P2 T30 | ecosystem: Environmental > Terrestrial > Plant litter > Unclassified | place: USA: California... | reverse complement strand
ATATTGCATGAGACGCGTTCTCGTTATCTTCCTGATCCTGCTCTACCCTCTGAACGTGCTGGCCCTGTCCACCGCGCTCGTGCAGCATGGGCATGCGACGGAACGCGTCCTCGTACAGGCAACGCATGCCGATCCGGTCGCCGGCCTGGCGACTGAGCTGGCCGCTGATCTGGCGGCTGCGCTGGATTGCGACACCAGCTGCGACATCGACCCCGACGAGCCGCCGTCCGGCGCCGACCTCCATTCCATCCTCGGCCGGCCCCATGGCCTGCAGCCTGCGGGCCTGCGGGGCATCGCCGCGCCGCCGCACGACGCCGCGCTGCAGCGCCGTTCCCTCCCGCCGCCCGTCAAGCCGCCCCGGCTGGCCTGATCCGGGCATCCGCCCCTCATCCGATCCGCCTGCGCCGGTCCACCCGCGCGCGGATCGCCATGTCCTCCGATCGCATGGCGCCCTTCAATGGCGGCGCCAAGGCATCGGCCGGCTACATCTCTCTATTAGCATAAGGTAAACAATATGGAATGGCTTCTCGACCCGGGCATCTGGGTGGGTTTGCTGACACTGGTGTTCCTGGAAATCGTCCTGGGCATCGACAACCTGATTTTCATCGCCATCCTGGCGGACAAGCTGCCGCCCAAGCAGCGCGACAAGGCGCGCCTGATCGGCCTCTCGCTGGCGATGCTGATGCGCCTCGGCCTCCTGACCATCGTGTCCTGGCTGGTCACGCTCACCGCGCCGCTGTTCTCGGTCGGCGCCTTTACGTTCTCCGGACGCGACCTGATCCTGCTGGGCGGCGGCCTGTTCCTGCTGTTCAAGGCGACCGTCGAATTGCACGAGCGCCTGGAAGGCGTCACGGCGGCGCAGACGGAATCGAAGACCTACCCGGCCTTCGCCGCGGTGGTGGCGCAGATCGTGGTGCTGGACGCCGTGTTTTCACTGGATGCCGTGATCACCGCGGTCGGCATGGTCGACGAACTGGGCGTCATGATGGCGGCCGTCGTCATCTCGATCGGCATCATGATCCTGGCCTCGCGCCCGCTGACAAGCTTCGTGAACGCGCATCCGACCGTGGTCGTGCTGTGCCTGAGCTTCCTCCTTACCATCGGCCTGAGCCTGGTGGCCGAGGGCCTGGGCTTCCACATCCCGAAAGGCTACCTGTACACGGCGATCGGCTTCTCGGTCGTGATCGAGGCGCTGAACCAGTTCGCGCGCCGTAAGGTCCTCAAGCACGAGGCGCGCCTGCCGCTGCGGGCGCGTACCGCGGAATCGGTGCTGCGCCTGCTCGGCAACCGCAAGCGCAGCGCGGCGCCGGCCGAGAAAGACAGCGAGCCGGCCGCCCTTGAGGCCTTCGGCGTCGAGGAGCGCAACATGGTCAGCGGCGTGCTGGCGCTGGCCGACCGCTCGATCCGCTCGATCATGACGCCGCGCGCGGACATGTCGTGGGTGAACCTCGAGCACGATGCCGACGCCATCCTGGCCCAGCTCTACGCCACCCCGCACAGCCAGCTGCCGGTGTGCCGCGGCGACATCGAGGAGGTCGTCGGCGTGGCCCGCACCAAGGACTTGATCGCCGCGCTGATCCTGCACCGGCGCATCGACGCGTCGCCCGGCGGGCTGCTGCGCCAGCCGATCATCCTGCCCGAGACCGCCGGCGTGCTCAAGGCGATGGAAGCGCTCAAGCGCGCCCACGGCCAGCTGGTGCTGGTGACCGACGAATTCGGCGCCCTGCAAGGCCTGCTCACGCCGGTCGACCTGCTGGAGGCGATCGCCGGCGAATTCCCGGACGAGGACGAGGAACCCGCGGTCCGCCAAGTGGCGCCCGGCTGCTGGGACGCCGACGGCGGCGCCGACCTGCACCAGCTCGGCCAGCTGCTGGAAACCGACGCCCTGGTACCGGGCGACGACGCCTACGCCTCGCTGGCCGGCTTCCTGCTGGCGCGCTTCGAGAGCTTCCCGGCGCCAGGGGACGCCATCGAAGTCGACGGCCTGCGCTACGAAGTCACGCTGGTTGCCGACCGGTGCATCGCCCGGGTCGCGATCCGGCGCCTGGCGGCGCAGGCGGTGCCCGAATAAGCATCCGAACAATTTTCAGCAAAAACCTATCATGAAACGCATTCTTCTTTTCCTGCTCACCAACGTCGCCGTCATGCTGGTGCTGGGCGCATCCTCGGCCGTCCCCAGCCGATGATCGCGGCGCTGCAGTCGGGGCGCGCCGCCTGAGCCGTCCTAGGCCGTGCCCGCCGCCTCCGGCAGCGCCGCCGCCGGGCGGCGCTCCACCTGGCGCTTGAACGCGTACAGGCTGGCCAGCATCAGCACGATCGGCACCAGCGTCAGGTAGAAGGCGAAATGGCCGTTGTAGCGGCCGAACACATAGCCGGTGACCATCGAGCCGGTGGTGCCGCCCAGCGCCGAAAAGATGACCAGCAGGCCGGTCATCGGCGCGTGCTGGTGGCGTGGCAGGGAACTGAGCATCACCGAATTGATGCCCGGGTCGATCGGCGCCATGAACAGGCCGATCAGCGGGAACAAAAAGGCGGCCAGCGGCGCGCTCGCCCAGCCGATGCCGGGATCGTGCGCGATGTCGCGCGCCAGCGGCAAGGCCAGCAGCACGACCGCCCCCATCGCCAGCATGCAGAAGCTCAGCACCGGGTACCAGGGCAGGCGCCGCATGATGACGCCGGCCGAGAGCCGGCCGAGCGCCAGGCAAGCCGCGTAGATGCCGGTCACCTGCACGCTCATGGCCGCCGGCAGCTTCAGGATCTCGTTGTTGAAGGTCGGCAGCCAGGTACCCACCGCCTGCTCCACCAGCACGTACAGGAAGGCCGTCAGCACGAACACGCAGACCAGCGGGCGCATGAACAGGCGCAGCATGGCCACGAAGTCGGCCACCGGGCCACGGCTGTGCGGCGCCGCCGCGCCGCGCTCGTCGAAGGGCGTGGACAGCACCAGGAGGAAGGTGGCGGCGCACAGGGCGGACAGCAGCCAGTAGACGTCCAGCCAGCGGGCGGATGTCGGGTCGGCGGAATCAATGAACAGGCTGAACAACCAGTAGGCGCCCAGCACGCCGACCATGAAGAAGCCTTCCAGCATGTTGGTGATGCCGGCGTGCTGGCGGCTGTCCTGGGCCACCAGGCCGATCGTGGAATACACCGACACCTTGACCAGCGCAAAGGCCACGCCCACGCACAGGAACAGCAGCTTGGCGGTGGCAAAGGCCGGCACCAGCGGCATGGCCAGCGTGGCCAGCGCCACGATGCCGAGCGCGGCCAGCATTGCCTTCTTGTAGCCGAAGCGCGGCAGCGCTGCCGCCACCAGGAAGGAGACCAGCGCGATCGGCAAGTCCTTGAAGCCTTCCAGCACGCTGGCCGCGCCCTTGTCGACGCCGTAGTTGTTGATCACCTGCAGGATCACGGTGCCCACGCTGTTGAGCAGGATCGCGAACACGAAGTAGATCAGGAAGAGTGCAAGCAGTATGCGTCGTTTGTTCACGGTGTCTCCATTGTCGTTATGATCTCTGAACCGTTGACTTCGAGGGTGTTGCGCTAGTAGTCGAACAGGCTGAAGGCCTCCATCGACGGGACCACGCGGTCGGCCCGGTGCAGCACCCCGGGGTCCCCGACCCCGACCGCGAACATCCCCGCATCCTTGATCGACGCCACCCCGGCCGCGGCGTCTTCCACGCCCAGGCACTCGAGCGGCGCCACGCCAAGGTGGGCGGCCGCGGTCAGGAAGATTTCCGGGTGCGGCTTGCTGTTCTGGATGGTGGCGGCATCGACCACGTCGTCGAAGCGCTCGCGAATGCCGAGGCGGTCGAGCACCGTGAACGCGTTCTTGCTGACCGAGGCCAGGCCGATGCGCAGGCCTGCATTGCGCACCTGTTCCAGCGCGCGCAGGACACCCGGCAGCAGGTCGCCCGGCGTCATGGTGGCGATCAGTTCCTGGTAGTGCGCATTCTTGGCCTCGGCCAGGGCCAGCTGCTCTTCCGTTGAATAGCTGCGCGGCGCGCGCGCCAGGATCAGCCTCAATGAGCCCATGCGGTCCACGCCCTTGAGCTGCTCGTTGAAGGCTTCGTCGAAGGGCGCGCCGATGCTGTCGGCGGTGCGCTTCCAGGCCAGGTAGTGGTAGTGGGCGGTGTCGGTGATGACGCCGTCCAGGTCGAAGATGACGGCCTTGAATCTGCTCTTGCTCATGCGAGGTCTCCCATGCGGATGCTGTTGTGTTTCATGTCCAGTTCGAATGCCGCGCCAAGGTGGACCAGCGCCAGGCGCTCGCCGCGCAGCAGGCGGTATTCGGCGCCGCCGGCGTCGACCGTGACTTCGAGCAGCGCCCCGTGCAGGTGCAGCTTGAAGCGGTAGCTTGTCCATTGCGCCGGCAGCGTGGGCGCAAAGCGCAGCCCCTGCCCGTCCAGGCGCATGCCGGCGAAACCGTAGGCCACGCCCAGCCAGGTGCCGGCCATGGCGGCCGTGTGCACGCCGTACTGCGTGTTGCCGTGCGTGTTGTCCAGGTCCAGGCGCGCGGTCTCCATGAAGTAGGCGTAGGCCTTGTCGCGGTAACCCACTTCGGCCGCGACGATGCTGAAGATGCAGGACGACAGCGAGGAATCGTGGGTCGTCACGCCTTCGTAGAAATCGAAGTCGCGGCGCTTGTCGTCGAGTGTGAATTCGCTCGAGAGCAGCATCAGCGCCAGCACCACGTCGGCCTGCTTGCACACCTGGTGGCGGTAGATCACCAGCGGGTGGTAGTGCAGCAGCAGCGGATAGTTTTCCTTGGGCGTGGCGGCGAAGTCCCAGGGCTTCTTGGACAGGAAGCTGTCGTCCTGCTCATGGATGCCGAGTTCCGTGTCGTAGGGCAGGCGCATGGCGGCGCAGGCGCTGCGGAAGGCATCGAGTTCGGCCTGTTCGAGCCCGATCGCGGCTTCGATGCGCGCATAGTCGGCGGGACGCTCGCTGCGCAGGCGTTCCGCCATGTCCGCCGCAAACGTCATGTGCATGCGCGCCATGGCGTTGGTGTAGTAATTGTTGTTGACCAGCGCCGTGTACTCGTCCGGCCCGGTCACCTCGTTGATGCAGAAGCGTCCCTGGCGGTCGTAGCTGCCGATGCCGGTCCAGATGCGCGCCGTCTCCAGCAGGATCTCGGCGCCGCAACTGGCGATGAAGTCGAAGTCGCCGGTGGCCTGCAGGTAGAGCCGGATCGAATACGCGACGTCTGCATTGATGTGGTACTGGGCGGTGCCGGCCGGGTAGTAGGCCGAGCATTCCTCGCCGGCGATGGTGCGCCAGGGGTAGAGCGCGCCGCGCGAGTGGGCCATCTGGCGCGCCCGCTCGCGCGCCTTGGGCAGGCCGTTGTAGCGGTACTGCAGCAGGGCACGCGCGATCTCGGGGCGCGAGAACAGGAAGAAGGGGAAGACGTAGATCTCGGTGTCCCAGAAATAGTGGCCCTCGTAGCCTTCGCCGGTGACGCCCTTGGCCGCGATATTCGTCTTGCCGTCGCGCCCCACCGATTGCAGCAGGTGGAACTGGTTGAAGCGCACGCCCTGCTGCAGGGCGTCGTCGCCTTCGATGGCGACGTCGGCTTCGTCCCAGAACGCGTCCAGGTAGGCGGCCTGCCCGGCGGCCAGCCCGGCAAAGCCCGCATCCTTCGCGCGCGCCAGTTCGGCGCGGGCGCAGGTGGCCACGTCGGCTTCAAGCATGTCGCGCGAGCTTGCATAGGCGATGAACTTGTGCAGGGTCACGGTCTCGCCCTGCGCGGCCTCGAGCTCGAAGGCGTGGCCGCTGTCCAGGGCCGTCGCCTGGACGGCGCCCGCAGCTGTGAGCACGGTATCGGTCGCGGTGGCCAGCAGGAAGCCGCTGTTGCGGGTGCGCTGCAGGACCAGCACCGACTGGCCGTCCACCCGGCACTCGACCGGCTGCAGGCTGGGACCGGTGATCGCCGAACCGACGCGCGGATCGTCGCCCGCCTGCATGTTGGTGACCTCGGCATCGATGTCCGAGACCAGGCGCAGGCGGCCCGAGAAGTTGAGCGGCGTGACGGCGTATTCGACGGCCGCCACGTGCTTGCGCTGCAGGCAGACCAGGCGCCGGCTGACGATGCGCACGCGCTTGCCGCTGTTTGAAACCCAGTCGACGCTGCGGGTCAGGAGGCCGGTGCGGAAATCCAGCAGGCGCTCGTAGGCCACGATGTCACCTGAACCGGCGTCCAGGGTGAAGCGCTCGCCGTCGACGAACAGGCCGATGCGCTTGGCGTTCGGCACGTTCAGCATGAACTCGTTGATGCGCGCCAGCCCGTAGGCGTTTTCCGGATAGTGAATGGTTTCCGTGTCGTGGAACCCGTTCAGGTAAGTGCCTTCCAGCGTCTCGCCCGCCGCGGCCCTGCCCTCTTCCGGCGTGCCGCGCATGCCGATATAGCCATTCCCCAGCGTGAACAGCGTCTCGTGCAGGAAGCGGCGTGCCGGGTCGATGCCGCGCTCGCGGATGCACCAGGGCTCGGCCGCCAGCGCGGTGATGTTATCGATGTCATTCTGCACTAAGGTTTCCTTGTCTTGTTGCATGGCACTCAGGTGAGGCAAAGGGTGGTGGGTGGGTTCAGGTGTGACGCACGATCAGCGTCGTCGGCAGCATTTCGGACTGCACGGCCTGCTGGCCGCCGTCGAGCATGGCAAGCATTTTCCTGGCGAGCAGCACGCCGCCGTCGCGCAGGTATTGATGCACGCTGGTGAGCGGCGGCACGAAGCTGGCCGCGCCCGGCGTATCGTCGTAGCCGATCACGGAAATATCGTCGGGCACGCGCAGGCCCGCTTCGGTCAGGGCGCGGATCGCCCCCATCGCCAGCGAATCGCTGGCGGCAAACAGGCCGTCGCAAGCGCGCCCGGTTTTTTTCTTCAACAAGGCGTTCACGCAATCGAAACCGGCCTCGAAGGTGAAGGCCTTGGGGCGCAGGATGTGGACCGAGGCGCGCCCGGACAGGGCGTCGATGAAGCCGGCGCAGCGCTTTTCCACTTCGGCGTGGTCGACGTCGCCCAGGAAGACCAGCTTGCGCCGGCCCAGTTCCAGGAAGCGCTCGGCCGCGCTGGCGCCACCCTTGCGGTTGTCGCTGCCGACCACGACGTGGCTGCCGTCCGGTTCCGGCGCGCCCCACACCACCAGCGGCAGGTTGGTATGCTGGAGCGAGCGCACCGCCTCGCCGTGCGAGCCCTGGCCCAGCAGGATCAGGCCGTCGGCGCCCTGTACCGGCGCGGTGTCGAGCAATTGCTTGGACGTCAGCACGACGCTGTAGCCGGCCGTGGTCAATTCCTGGGTGATGCCGCCCAGCAGCTCGAGCGGATACGGGTCGGACATCGGCCGGCCCTTGACCGGGGTCATCTCGACCACCACCGCCACCGAATACGAGCGGCGCATGCGCAGGTTGCGGGCGCTGATGTTGAAGCGGTAGCCCTGCTCGGCCGCGATCCTGCGGATCTTTTCGCGCGTCTTTTCGGTGACCAGCGGACTGTCGCGCAGGGCGCGCGAGACCGTGATGGTCGAGACCCCGGCGATATTGGCCAGGTCTTCCATCGTGACGGCGTTGTCGCCTGCGGTCTTGTCTAGCGCCATGTCGATCTATTCAAGGTGAATGGTAAACGAGTCTGCATTATGCCAGATTTGTTCATGTTGTATATAAAAAATGACATCGATAACAATATGATTGACATCGATATCAATTGTTTGTTTCAATGAAATCACTTGCTTGTTGATCAAATTGTCGACAAGCCACGGGCAGGAGACGCCCGTCGACGCTTTTCCAACCTCCACTAGAGAGACCATCGATGAAACACCCAGTCCAGTTGCCGCAACTGTCGGCCGTCGCGCTCGCCGTACTCGCCCTGGCCGCCCAGGTCCAGGCCGGCGCCCAGGAAGCTTCTCCCCTGCCCCCGCAGGAGAATGCCCAGAAAGAAATGCAGCAGGTGGTCGTGACCGGCACGGCCTCGGCCAGCGGCACGCGCAAGATCGACACCAGCTTCTCGATCACCACCGCCAGCGAGGAACAGTTGAAACAGGCGGCGCCGACCAGCACCGCGGACGTCCTCAAGATCATTCCCGGCGTGTATGCGGAAGCGACCGGCGGCCAGGCCGGCGCCAACATCGAAGTGCGCGGCTTCCCTTCCGGCAGCGATTCCCCCTTCGTCTCGGTGCAGATGAACGGCAACCCGATCTTCCCGGTGCCGGTGCTGTCCTTCTTCGAGGGCTCCTCGGCCTTCCGCCTGGACGACACGATCGAACGCGTCGAAGTGCTGCGCGGCGGCCCGAGCACGATCTATTCGAGCGGGCAGCCGGGCGCGACGATGAACTTCATCATGAAGAAAGGCGGCGACACCCCGGAAGGCAACCTGCGCTTCAGCACCGGCACCGGCAACCTGCGCCGCGTCGACGGCGTCTACAGCGGCAAGATCGCCGACGGCTGGTACGGCATGATCGGCGGCTTCTACCGCACCACCAACGGCGTGCGCGACGCCGGCTTCCCGGCCGACGACGGCGGCCAGCTGTCGGCGTCGCTGACCCGCAAGCTGGACCAGGGCGAACTGACGCTGTACGCCCGCTCCACCTCGGACAAGAACGCCTTTTATACCGGCGTGCCGCTGATCTCGTCCAACAATGGGCACACGATCTCCGAATTCCCCGGCTTCGATCCGCTCACCGGCACCCTGATGAGCAACGAGATGCGCAACTTCACGGTGGAAGCCGGCCCCGGCAAGACCCTGAACTACGACCTCGGCGACGGCCGCGGGCTGAGCTCGAACCTGCTGGGCGCGGAATTCCAGCAGAAGTTCAACGGCTGGGACGTCTCCAACAAGCTGAACTATTTCAAGGGCGACCTGAACACGGTCGCCATGTTCACCGGTAACAACCCCTTGAGCGCCGCCGATTATCTGTCCCAGGCCATCACCTCGGCCAACGGCAACGCGGCCGCGCTGGCGGCGGCCGGCGGCGTGCGCGCCACCGGCGGCGCCATGAGCTATACCAACGGCAGCGGCGCCGTGGCCGCCAACCAGCAGGTGGTGCAGGCCGGCCTGTGGGCGGTGGAAAAGAAACTGCGCTCCTTCACCGACGAGGTCCGCGTCAGCCGCGACATCGGCACCAGCAATACCCTGACCGCCGGCGCCTACTTCGCGAATTATTCGTCGCGCGACGTCTGGTATCTCGGCAACAGTCACCTGATGACGGCCACGCCGAATGCCAGCCTGATCAACGTCCGCCTGAACAATGGCGTGGTGGTGTCGAACAATGGCACCGACGGCAACGTCAACTATGCGCCGATCGCGTCCTACGACGGCGACAACACCGCCGTGTTCATCGCCGACGAATGGCGCATCAACGACCGCATCAAGGTCGACGCCGGCATGCGCCACGAACGCCAGCGCCTGTCGGGCTCGGTCTCGAACCAGACCAGCGGCGACACCGACAACAACCCGCTGACCGTCTACAACAACGGCACCTCGATGCCGAGCGGCAGCTACACGGCGCTGTCGCGCACCGATTCGGCGAATTCGTTCACGGTCGGCGGCCTGTACAAGCTGAGCCGCGATGCGAGCGTGTTCGTGCGCGCCAACCAGGGCCACACCTTCATCTACTTCGACGACATGCGCAACGCCGGCAGCCAGGCCGTGCTGAACGATCGCACGCGCGTGCCGAACCCGAAGGTGACCCAGTATGAAGTCGGTTTCAAGACCGCGACCCCGCTGTACAGCGCCTACGTGAACGCGTTCTGGACCGACTTCAGCGGCATTTCGTTCCAGCAGATCACCACCACCGACATCCTGTATTCGATCAGCGGCTCCAAGGGCAAGGGCGTCGAATTCGAACTGGCGCTGCGTCCGCTGAAGGGCCTGCAGCTGCAGCTGAGCGGCGACTGGCAGGATTCGACCTACAAGGACAACCCGGACATCGCCGGCAAGCAGGTGCAGCGCCAGCCGAAATTCCAGTACCGCTTCTCGCCGAGCTACCGCATCCCCGTGGGCGATTCCGCCCTGCGCCTGTACGGCACCTATGCGCACATCGGCAGCCGCTGGGCCGACCAGGCCAACACCCAGTACCTGCCGGCGTATAACACGCTCGACGTCGGCATCCTGGCCGAGATCTCGGACAAGCTCGAGTTCCGCCTCAGCGGCAGCAATCTCACCAACGAGCTTGGCCTGACCGAAGGCAATTCGCGCCTGGTAGGCGCCAGCAGCGGCCCGATCAACGCGCGGCCTCTCTTCGGCCGGGCCTGGGAAGCGTCGATCAATTACCGCTTCTGATTTCCGAAAGCAGTTTCAGTAGTACCCTCTTGGCGGGACTTCGGTCCCGCTTTTTTTACGTCCGGCTTGCGGGCATCTCGCGCACCTTGACGATGCCGCGGTAGACCAGGAAGGTCGCGAGCAGGCTGATCGCGCCGGCCGCCGCCATCCAGTAGCCGGGAGAGGCCTTGTCGCCGGTGGTCTCGATCAGCCAGGTCGACAGCAGCGGTGTCAGGCCGCCGAACAGCGCCGTGGCCAGGCGGGCGAGCTGTTTTGACGGAATGCGCGCATACGCAATATCCGAACGTGACCTACTCCATGACGGCATACCTGGAGTTCGGCGCCGACACCTTCGACGGCCTGGATGCCTGGTCGATCCTGGCGGTGGACGATGCCCAGTTGCTGGGCGGGACGATTTACCTGAACCGGGTGGCTGAAGGCTGGGATGGGACCTTCGTCAACAGCAAGCTGGTTGCGGATATGAGCGGCTTCGATGCCAGCTTCGCCGGGCCGGGCGCGGAAGTGCCTGCGGTGCCGGAACCGGGGCAGTATGCGCTGCTGCTGGCCGGCCTGGCCGGGATGGTCGCGTTACGGTGCTTGCCGGCCGGACGAACCTGCATCAAGACAACAAGAAACGCATAAGCCGAGCCGGCGATGCTCGAAAACCGAATATGGATGCTCGGTATCGGTCGTTCATTTTCGTATCGAACGCGGTTAAGGTGGGTTTCCCGTTACCGATCCCATCCGCCATGACCGACTCCCTTACGCTCAGCCGCGCCACCGTACCCTGTCGAAGCACAGCCGACCTCCCGGCTCCGCCGGCGCGTCCCATCTACCTGGACTACGCGGCCACGACCCCGGTCGATCCGCGTGTCGCGCAAGCCATGCTGGTCTACATGACCGAAAAATTCGGCAACCCGGCCAGCACCTCCCACGGCTTCGGCCAGGATGCCGCCTACGCTGTCGAACGGGCGCGGACCCAGGTCGCGGCCCTGGTCAATGCCCCTGCCCGCGACATCGTCTGGACCTCCGGCGCCACCGAATCGAACAACCTCGCCCTGAAAGGCGCGGCCCATGCCAACCGCGCCAAAGGCCGCCACCTGGTCACCGTGGCGACCGAGCACAAGGCCGTGCTGGACACCATGCGCCGGCTCGAGAGCGAAGGTTACGAGGTGACCGTCCTGCAGCCGCAGGCGAACGGCATGCTCGACCTGGCCGCCTTCGAGGCGGCGCTGCGGCCGGATACCATCCTGGCCTCGGTCATGATGGTCAACAACGAGATCGGCGTCATCCAGCCGATCAAGGCACTGGGCCGGATCTGCCGCGCGCGCGGCATCCTGCTGCACGTCGACGCGGCCCAGGCCGCCGGCAAGCTGGCGATCGACGTCGACGACCTGCAGGTCGACCTGCTGTCGATGAGCGCGCACAAGCTGTACGGCCCCAAGGGCATCGGCGCCCTGTACGTGCGCAGCAGCCCGCGGGTAGCGCTGGAAGCGCAGATGGATGGCGGCGGCCACGAGAAGGGCCTGCGCTCGGGCACCCTGCCCAGCCACCAGATCGTCGGCATGGGCGAAGCCTGCGAACTCGCGCGCCTGGAACTGGCGGCCGAATCGGTGCGCATCGCCGCGCTGCGCGACCGCTTGCGCAGCGGGCTGGCCGCGCTGCCCGGCGTGCAGTTCAACGGCGACCTGGAGCAGCGCATTCCGCACAATTTGAACGTCAGCTTCAGCGGCGTCGAGGGCCTGGCCGACAGGCTGCCGGGCATTGCGGTGTCGGCCGGATCGGCCTGCAACTCGGCCAGTGCCGCGCCCTCCTACGTGCTGCGCGCGATCGGCCTGAGCGATGCGCTGGCGCGTGGAGCGGTGCGGATTTCGCTGGGACGCTATACCGGTGCCGCGGATGTCGATCACTTGCTGGCGCAGTTGCGGGTGGCGCTGGGCTAGTCCGGTCGACATGCATGTTCACGCGACCGCCAGGCCAGCCAGGCCACGTCCGGTCCCGATGGCATTCGCGCTCAGTGGCGCCATCGGCAGGTCGCGGTTTGCAGGCAGGCCGCGCGCGACATCCAGCATGACCCCGCGCAGCCAGATGTGACAGGGATCGTTTTCCTGGAAGCGGTGCCACTGCAGGCATTCGGCCAGTACCGGCAACTCGTAGGGCAGCGGCAGCACACGGATCGGCAAGCGGCGCGCGCACGCCAGCGCGAGGCGGGTGTGCATGGTCGCGACCAGGTCGGTGCCGACCAGCGCGGTCGCCATGCTGGAAAAATCGGAGGTGGTGACGCGGATGCGCCGCTTGACGTCGCGGGCCTGCAGCATCAGCTCTTCCACCGTCGCCGAACGCGGACGGCCCAGCATCGGTGCGATATGGTACAGGCGCTCATAGGTGGCGGGGTCGAGCCGGTCTCCAACCTGGGTGTTGCCCTCCCAGATCACGGCGCAGTAGTGATCTTCGAACAGCAGCCGTTGCGGGTGCTCGGGATCGAGGAAGTGCCGCGGAATGATCAGGAAGTCGTTCTCGCCACGGCGCAGCTTTTCGGCGGCGTCGTCGGCCAGCGGCACCAGGTCCAGCGTCATGTTGGGCGCATCGCGCAGCACGCGCGCGATGACCTGGTTCAGGAAGACTTCGGTGGCGTAGTCCGACACCATGATCTTCATCGTGCGCGTCTCGCGCGCCGGGTCGAAACTGACGCGGATGCCGACCGTCGCGTGCACGTGCAGGATCAGGTCGCGCACCGGCCCCACCAGCTGGCGCCCCAGCACTGTCAATTCCATGTTGCGGCCGACCGCGGCCAGCAGGTCGTCCTCGAAAAACTCGCGCAGGCGCGCCAGCATGCCGCTCATCGCGGACTGGCTGACGTTGACGCGGGCCGCCGCGCGGGTGATGTTCTGCTCCTCCAGCAGCGCATCGAGCGCCAGCAGCAGATTCAGGTCCAGGCGGTTGAATCGCATTGCTTGTCTCCTTGTTTTATGTGGCTCGTTTGGCCGGTTTTACCCTTACTGTATGTATTTTTATATTTCCTGTCATTAAAAGAAATGGCCCGCGCCGCGCGCCGCGCGAAACGGGCCATGCACCACGCCACGAGACTCAAGCCTGCGGATCGCGCACGAAGGCGAGCAGCGGGCCGGCCAGCGACTCGTCGCCGCTGTTGATCGAATACACCTGGCTCAGGTGGTTGTGGTTGCGGATCATCGCGATGCGCGGCGCGAAGCCGTGCCGTGTGACCAGGCGCGCGAACAGTTCGCCGGCCTGGGCCTGCATCTGGACCGGGTCCAGCTCCGCGTAGCTGATCGCCAGCGGGAACGGGGCCGCGTCGACCAGTTCGACGGTCGACATCGCCCGGTAATCCGCGAACCCGGTGCCGAAATAGGCTTCATTGCGCGGGTCCGGCGTGGCGATGCCCAGCTGGCGGCGCGCCAGCAGTTCCAGCTCCGCGTTGTACACGCCCGAAGCCAGGTAGGCGCCGGCGATCTTCAAGCCCTCGGCCGGATGGAAGCGCTTGACGAGCGTTGCGGCGGCCACGTGGGCGGCGCCGGCCGACTCGCCGGCCAGCACGATGTGGTCGGGGTCGCCCCCATGCGCGGCCACATGCGCGCGCGCCCAGGCGAGCACCGACGAGACATCCTCGGCGCCCGCCGGCCAGCGGTGTGTCGGCCCCAACCGGTAATTCGGCAGGATGGCCAGCACGCCGTGGCGCGAAAAATAGTGGCCGACGGCTGCACGGTCGCCCTTGTCGCCGCGGATGAAACCACCGCCGTGCAGGAACACGACCACCGGCGCCGGGCCCGACGCCCCCACCGGCAGGTAGAGGTCGAGCCGGTGCCGTTCGTCGCTGCCGTAGGCTAGGTCACGGATGACCTCCCCGCCCAGCGGCATAGCGGCCAGCAGCGGCGCGTACAAGGCCTTGGCGGCGGGCGGGTCGATCACCTGCCCTGCGGCGCGGATCGCAGCTTCGATCCCGGGTGGCATCGCGGATTGCGTCATGCGTCCTCCCTCACAGCCCGGCCAGCGCCGGATCCTTGTGGAAGCGGCCGTCCTTCATGATGCCGCGCAGGCGCTTGCGGTCCTGCAGGATCCGCACGTCCGCGGTCGGGTCGCCGTCGACCAGCAGCAGGTCGGCCAGGAAGCCCGGCTTGACCTGGCCCAGTTCGTCGCCCATGCCCATCAGCTCGCCGCCCAGCAGGGTCGCCGCCGACAGCGCTTCCGCCGGCGTGTAGCCGAGCAGTTCGACGAACAGTTCGAGGTCGCGCGCGTTGCGGCCGTTCGGGTTGAACGGAAAGCCATAGTCGCCGCCCGGCAGCACGCGCACGCCGCGCCGGCGCAGTTCCGGCACCAGCTTCTTCTGCAGCTCGAGCACCTCGGCGGCGCTCTTCTTCATGTGGCTCATGTCGAAGTGCGGCGGCGGGGCCGCGTCCAGCGTGGCCTGGATGATGCCGATCGCCGGCGCGATGAAGATCTCGTCGCGTTTGGCTTCCAGCATGTCCAGCGCTTCCTGGTCCGCATAGGTGCAGTGGTACAGCACACGAAAACCCGCGCGCAAGCCCATCTTGACCGCGTCGCAGGCCTGGGCGTGGCAGGCCAGCCACACGCCCGATTCACGCGCCTGCTCGCCGGCGGCATCCGCTTCTTCCTGCGTGTACATCAGCTCCTGCGATGCGCCGGGCTTGAGCGCATCCTCACCCGACAGCAGGAATTTCACCGACTTGGCGCCGATCGCCGCGCACTCCTTGACGAAAGCGCGCACCGCATCCGGACCGCGGCCATGCTCGGCCACCTTGCCCGGGTCGAGCTCTTCGATGGTCGGCGGCTCGCGTTCGATCGACGAAGCGACCAGGCGCGGGCCCGGCATGCCGCCGCTGGTGATGAAGGTGTTCAGCACCGTCTCGACCGATTTGCTCAGCGAACCGGCCGAGTAGGCGCCGGTGAAGCCGTGGTCGAGCAGGATGCGCGCGTTGCGCGCCGTCGTCAGCACCAGGTCTTCGGGCGGCAGGGCCATGCCCGGCACGAAGCGCTCCACCGAGCTGGGCCAGGACAGGTGTGCATGCGCCTCGATCAGGCCCGGCATCAAGGTGCCGCCCTTGCCATCGATGACGCGGTCGCCATCCTGCGCCGCGATGCGGCCTGCGCCATCGCTCATTTCGGCGATGCGGTTCCCTTCCACGCGCACCGCACCGATCCCCGGGCGCAGCTGGCTGCCGTCGAAGATGCGCACGTTTTCAAAAATGATACTGCCCACGTTCTGTCTCCCTGTTATTCACATCAGATAGGCCCAGCTTATCGGCTGGATGGGCCGGACCAAAGCCTATTTTGCTGATACCTGCTATCGGCGCCTCATGCGGTGAGGCCGTTGTTGCGGGCGATCTGGCCCAGGAAACGCGCGCTCGGTTTCACGCTGCGCTTCATGGTCGCGCGGTCGACCCCGACCAGGCCGAAGTGCGGGCCGTAGCCGAAGATCCATTCGAAGTTGTCGAGCAGCGACCAGTGGATATAGCCCCGCACCGGGATGCCGTCCTTCAGGCAGTTGGCCACGCCCTGCACCGCCGTGCGGATGTAGGCGATGCGCTGGGCATCGTCGTCGGTCGAGCAGCCGTTCTCGGTCACGTAGACCGGCAGCCTGACGTTCGCGGCCGTGTAGCGGATGGCCGCCTCCAGCGCCTGCGGGTAGTACTCCATGTGCGAGGTGGTGAACTTCGCATCCTTGGGCGGCGGGCGCACGCCGTCGGGCCCGATCAGCTCGCGGGTATAGGTCTGCACGCCGATGAAGTCGCCGTGCCCGGAAATGGCGCGGAACCAGGGCTCGTAGGCGATCGCCCGCTTTTTCGCCAGCATCGCCTCGCCGCCATCGACCGCCTGGTCGTCCGCGATCGCGATCGAGAAGCCGACCGGCAGGTTCGGACGCACGGCCTTGATCGCCTGGTAGCCGGCCGCGTGGGCCTGCAGCAGGCCGGCCTCGATCTTCGCGAAGTCGCCGAAGATCCACGAAGACCACTTGCCGGTGCCGGCGCGCTGGCCCGCCTTGGCCAGCATCGTGCGCATGTTCGGGTTGTCGGCCATGCCGGACAGCGGCCCCGGAATGCCGAACAGGAGGCGCGGCAGGTTGGGCTCGTTGAAGGTGGTCGCGTAGTCGATCAGGTCGCCCAGGTGGCGCGCCACCTTGTCGCAGTAGCGCACGTAGAGCGGGGTCGCGCCTTCCGCCTCCCAGCCGCCGCGCGCCGCGAACCAGGCCGGGGTGACGAAGTGGTTGAAGCTGACCATGGCCTTGACGCCATGCTTGCGGCAGGACAGCAGCACGTCGCGGTAGTGTTCCAGCGCCGCGGTCGAGAACATGCCCTCGACCGGCTCGATGCGCGCCCACTCGATCGAGAAGCGGAAGGTGTTCAGGCCCAACCCGGCCAGGGTCGCGATGTCCTGGTCGTACAGGCGGTAGTGGTCGACCCCGGCGCCGGACGGCTCGTGGAACTCGGTCGGCTGGAGGTTTTCGAGGAACCAGGCGTCACTGGCCACGTTGTCGCCTTCGGCCTGGTGGCCCGCGATGGCGGCGCCCCACAGGAAGCCCTTCGGGAAGGCGCCTTGCGCGGCGGCAGCCCGTGCAGCGCCTGCGGGCAGCAGCGTGGCGCCGGCCAGGGCCGTTCCCAGGCCAAGCAGGGTGCGGCGGCGGGCGTCATGCTGGTCGTCTTGTCGTGTCATAGTCGTCTCCGGTGTTGTTATGGGGTCGTTCAATTCAGGATCGCGTCGAGGCTGGCCACCAGCGCGTACAACGCCGGTCCGCTGTCGGCCACGCCGTACACGTAGTGGTCGGGGCGCACCACCGCCGCGCGGCAGCCATGGCGCTCGAACCAGCGGGCCAGGACGCCATCGAGCTCGTCGGCCTGCATGCGGTGCGGACCGCTCGAGAATGCGTGCTCGTCCGACGGGATGCCGACCACGATGCCGATGCGTTCGGCCAGCGCCATCAGCCCGGGCGGCAACTGGCTCGCGCGCAGGTTCGTGACGATGCGCCAGCCGGTGCCCGCCAGTTCATCGAGCAGCGCCGGTCCGGCCGGGCCGTTCACGCGCGGCTGCGGGAACAGGGTACCGGTCCCGCTTCCACGGTCCGATGCCAGCAGGCCGCCCACCAGTGGCGGGATGATGTCCTGGCGCGGCACCGTCTTGACCCTGCCGCCGGCCGCCTCGACCAGGGCCGCGTCGCGCCGGCCGGCCGCTTGCGGGTCGCGTTCGCAGATCAGCGCGCCGATTTCCTTGATTCGCGTGGTGAGCATGCGCACGTGCTCGCGCCGCTCCACCGTGTAGCTATCGAGCAGGGCCTCGGCGGCGTCGCCCGTGACCTCGCCCGCCAGCACGGCGCGCAGCTTCCAGGCAAGGTTGACGACGTCGCGCACGCCCTGGCACATGCCCTGGCCCAGGAAGGGCGGCTGCTGGTGCGCCGCGTCGCCGGCGATGAACACGCGGCCACGGCGCCAGTCGCGCGCCACCAGCGCATGGAAGCGGTAGCTGGCCTGGCGCCAAAGCGTCGCGTCCCCGCGACCGATCCAGCGTTGAAGCACGCTCCAGGCGCCTTCCTCGGTCGCCATCCAGGCCGGATCCTCGCCAGGCAGCAGCGAGATCTCCCAGCGCCGATGGTTGCCCGGGCCGATGACATAGGTGCAGGGCCGCGCCGGCTCGCAGTACTGGACGCTGGTGGCGGGCAGCTTGGCCAGGCCCCGCTCGTTGACCTGCACGTCGACCACCAGCCAGGGTTCGTCGAATTCCAGGTCCTCGAGCGTGATGCCGACCGCCTCGCGCACGGTACTGGACGCTCCGTCGCAGCCGATCACGTAGCGGGCGCGCACGTCCACCAGCCGGCCCTCGGGACCTTCCAGCGACACGGTGGCGCCCGCCCGGTCCTGCGCCACGCGGGCAAAGCGCCAGCCCAGCGCCACCTCGACCGTCGGCAAGGCCTCGACGTGGCGGCGGAGCAGCGCTTCGACCGGCGGCTGGGTGAACACCATCGATGGCGTGTGGCCGAGCGGGTATGGCGGCTCGACGGTGGCGAGGCGCTTGATCAGGCGGCCGTCGGCGCCGTAGTACTCGGACGGCGTGAACGGCTCGCAGTGCGGCGCGACCAACTTGTCCAGGCCGAGGTTCTGGAATACGCGCATGATCTCGTGGTCCAGCGCGATCGCGCGCGGCTTCGGATACACCTCGTGGCTGCGGTCGATCACCAGCGTACGCACGCCCGCCTGGCCAAGCAGCGCCGCGGCCACGGCGCCGGACGGGCCGAAGCCGACCACCACGACGTCATAGGCGGCCTTGTCGCTGAGGCGGTTCATGGCTGCTCGTCTTCGATCGTGTTGACCAGCAGGCCGACGCCCTCGATCTCGACCTCGATGGTGTCGCCATGCTTCATCCACACGGGCGGCGTGCGCGACTGCCCGACGCCGGCCGGGGTGCCCATCGCGATCACGTCGCCCGGCTCCAGCGTCAGGCATTCGGTCAGCAGCGCGATGGTCTCGGCCACGTCCCAGATCATGTCGCGCGTGTTCGCATCCTGCATCACCTGGCCGTTGAGGCGCGACTGGATGCCGAGGCCCACGCCGCCGGCCGGCAACTCGTCGGCGCTGACCAGCAGCGGGCCGAGGGCGCCGGTGCGGTCGAAGTTCTTACCGATGGTCCATTGCGGAGTGCGCTTCTGGTAGTCGCGCACGGATATGTCGTTGAAGCAGGCGTAGCCGAACACGTAATCGAGCGCTTCCTCGCGCTTGACATGACGTGCACGCTTGCCGATCACCACCGCCAGCTCGGCCTCGTAGTCGAATTTTTCCGACACGCGCGGGCGCGGCGCGGCTTCGCCATGCGCCAGCAGCGAGGTGGTCGAGCGCAGGAAGAACCAGGGGTAGACCGGCTTGTCGCGGCCGCTCTCGGCGGCGTGGTCGTAGTAGTTCAGGCCGAGGCAGACGGTCTTGCCGGGTTCCGGGACGACCGGCGCCAGCGCCAGGCCGGCCAGGCTCTGGCGCTCGGCGGGCGCGGCCAGCTCGAGCGCGCGCCGGCCGGCGGCCACCAGGTCCACGCCTGCCAGCAAGGCCTGGCGGATATCGGACGGGACTTCGGGAATGACTTTGTTCAGGTCGACGAGGTGGGCGCCGTCGACGACGGCCAGGCGGTTTTCATGACCTGCACGGTAGCTTGCGAATTTCAAGGGCTTCTCCTTCGGTGATGCTCATGGTTCGGTGAATCGGATCTTTTTTTGCGCCTGCTTGATGCGCTCGGACGGCGGCTTCGACACGCCCCACTGGTCGAAGCGGCCCGGCGGCCAGGTCCAGTCGGACGGCCCGCCGGTCTGGTAGCCGTCGTCGACCTGCAGCACGTCGGCCGTGTATTCGATGACGAAATCGTCCGGGCCGACGAAGTACGAGAACACGTTGTTGCCCGGTCCGTGGCGGCCCACGCCCCATTCGATCGGCCAGCCGGCGTCACTCATCCGGCCGGCGCCGCGCATGACGGCGTCCAGGTCCGGCATGACGAAGGCGATGTGGTTGAGCGTGTCGGCGTCGCTGTCGGCCAGCGCGATGCTGTGATGGTCGCTGTTGCAGCGCATGAAGGCCATGACCCGGGTCCGGTCCGACAGGCGGAAGCCGAGCGCGTCTTCGAAAAAGCGCTGGGCCACGGCCACGTCCGCGCTGTTGAAGACGACGTGGGTGATGCGGCTGGGGGCGTCGCGTTGCGCGCTTTCGGCATGGCGTTCGTCGCCGTGGACGAAGCGCAGGATGCGGCCCTGGGGATCGGCGATGGTGACGGCGGTCCCGCCACCCGGCTCGTCGAGCGGCTGCGGGCCGGCCAGCACGCGGCCGCCCGCGGATTCGGTGCGCTGCGCGATCGCATCCAGGTCGGCACGGCCGCCCACGCTGAATGTCACGTTGCGCACGTCGGGCCGGCTGCCGCTGTGCAGCGACAGGATGTGGTGGAAGCTGCCGGCGCCGCGCAGGTAGACGGCGTCGCCGGTCCTGGCCACCGTCTCGAGATGCCAGGTGTCGTTGTAGAAGCGTTCCGCCGCCTCGAGGTCGGTGACGCCGATGGCGATGCTGCGCAGCTGGCCGGCTGGGGATGCTGGCATGGTGACTCCTTATATGTTGAGAAAGCGCGCGGCGTTGCCGCTCACGAGCCGCGCCCGTACTTCGGGGTCGGCAACGGCCGTGGCGATGCTCTCGACCGGGCGCGCGTCGTGGAAGGCAAAGGGATAATCGGTCCCGATCATCAGCTGGGTGTCGCCGAAGCGCTCCAGCAGATGGCGCAGGGTCGGTGCGTCGAACACCAGGGTGTCGTAGAACAGGCGGCGCGCCTGGTCGGACGGGCTGGCCGGCATGGCGTCAACCAGCGCCGGGAACACCTGGCGCGCCTGCTCCAGCCGCGGGAGCAGCGAAGCCAGCGTGCCGCCGCCGTGGCTGAACGCCATCTTCAGGTCCGGCAAGCGGCCGAGCAGGTTCGCCGTCAGCACCGAGGCCGCGGCCAGGCCGACATCGGTCGGGTAGGCCAGCGCCGGCAGCAGTTTCTCGGGCCCGACCAGGCGCTCGACCCCGGCCGGTTTCAAGGCGTGCACGAAGACGGACACGCCCTTTTCGGCGCAGGCAGCAAAGAAGGCCTCGAATTCGGGCGCGCCGACCGGCTTGCCGTTGATGTTGCTGCCCACCTCGATGGACTTGAAGCCCAGCTTGTCAGCCACGTAATCGAGTTCGGCCAGCGCCAGGTCCAGGTCCTGCAGCGGCACCGCGCCCATGCCGGCCAGGCGGCCGCCGGACAGCGCGGCCATCTCGGCGATCTGTTCGTTCATGTAGCGCAGCAGCCGGGCGGCGTCCGGGGGCGCCATCCAGTACGACAGCAGTTCCGGCATCGGCGAGATCGCCTGCACCGCCAGGCCCATGGTCTCCATGTCCTCGATGCGGCGGGTCGGGCTCCAGGCACGCTCGGACACGGTGCGGTAGACCTTCCCGGCGATCATCACGTGGCGATGGCAGGCGTGCGCCGGCGCCATCGAGGGCCAGCCGGCCGGCACGCTGGTGCCGAGGTGGCGCGGCAGGTCGTGCGGGATCACGTGCGCGTGCACGTCGATGCCGCAGCCGCAGCTGACGCCGTGCTGGTGCGGCACGCTCATGCCACCACCAGTCCGGCCGCGTTCACGCCAGCGGCGCAGACCGCCTCGTCCTGGGCGCCGGTGCCGCCGCTGGCGCCGACCGCGCCGATCACGGCGCCGGCCGCGTTACGGATCGCGACGGCGCCGGTCTGCGGAATGAAACGCCCCAGGCTGGACGAAGCCAGCGCGTTGAAGAACACCGGGTTGTCCTGGGCGCGCTGGTGCAGCACCCGGCTGGCCACGCCCATGCCGGCGGCCGCATACGCCTTGCCGACGGCGATGTCGACGCGCAGTGGCGTCGCGCCGTCCTCGCGCTGCAGCGCGACGGTATGGCCGGCCGCGTCCAGCACGGCCACGGCCAGCGACGGCAGGCCGTCGGCGCGCGCGGCCGCGAGGGCGGCGGCCAGGATCGTGGTGGCCTGGGCCAGGGTCAGGTTCGTGGATTCGCTCATGGATATCTCCTTCAATGATGGGTCGGGGCCGCCGCCAGCGCCTGGGTGCCGGCCCCGCGCGCCACCAGCGCGAACAGCAGCGTGGCCAGCACACCCACGCCGACCGCCAGCACCGCCTGCCCCGCGAAGCCGGCATGCATCGCCACCGTCCCCGCCAGCGCCGGACCGATCGCCGAGCCGGTCATCATCATCGCCGGCGTCGATGCCAGCGCGCGGCCGCTGCGGTCGAGCCGCGCGATCAGGCCGAACAGGAAGGTGTGGGTGAAGATCAGCACCGCCGGATAGACGGCGCCCGCCAGCGCATACGGCAGGAAGTCGCTGGACAGCGTGACCGCCAGCGCCAGCGCGGCCTGCAGCGGCGCCGCCACCAGGGCCACGCGCGCCGGATGCAGGCGCTTCTGCAGCAGCGCGGCCACAAGCGCCGGGAACAGGTTGACCAGGCCGACCACGACCAGCAGCGCGTTGACGCGATCCTGGCCGAAGCCGCGCGCCACGCCGATCCGGTCCAGCATGCTGAAGGTGAGCGCCTGGTTCAGCGCCATGCAGGCCACGCCCAGGATGGCGAACCAGGCCGCGCGCGGCAGCGCACCGGCATGGCTGCGCTCCTGTGCCTGCGCAGCCACCTCGGGGAAGCCGACCGCGCAGGCCAGCGCCGCCACCGCCATCAGGCCGGCGAACACCTTGAACAGCGTCGCCCCGCCGTGCGCGGCCACGCTCGGCGGCACCGCCGCGTAAAAGATCACGGCGCCGAGGCCGAGCGCGGTGCCGGCCAGCGCGAACAGGCGGTGCGGATTGCGGCTGCGTCCGATGGTGCCGTGGGCAATCGATAGCGCCGTGCCGGTGGCCACGCCGGCCACCAGGTGCAGCGCGGCCAGCGCGCCGAAGCCCGTGACCTGCGACGCGCCGATGAAAGCCAGGGCGGCGATGCCGTAGCCCCCGACCGCGCAGGCGGCCCGCGGCAGGCGGTTGAACAGGGGCGCGGCGACCAGGCTCGCGGCCACGGCGCCGAGCAGGAAAGCGGTGACGATCATGCCTGCGTGTTCCAGGTCGAAGCCGTAGTGCTGGGCCAGTGTGCCGACCCAGACCGGCAGCGCGATCAGGTCGACCATGCCGGCGAAGTGGCAGAGCATGAGCGTGGCGCGGCCGCGCCCCGCGTCCGGGACGCGGCCCGTTGAAATGGTGTGCATGGAGGTCTCCGTTTTGGCTGTTGTTGTCCTTGCGAGGCAAAGATAGCAGCGCGGGAGCCGTCACCGAAGACCAGAGTTTCGATAGGACGTATCAGTGTTTCCGATCGCTCAGCCGTTTGATCATCACCCTCGAAGGCCGATAGCAGGTATCGAAAATTGCGGCTTCAGGATGGATGAAATGCGTGCCTATACTCGGTCCGACTTTCCAACACAACAAGCCGGCCGCACGGACCGGCGCACAAGGAGACTGTATGCCTGCACCACGCACCCCGGCGGCGATCGGCTCGCTGACCATCCTGTCAATGAGCCTGGCCGCGATCTGGAATCCGGCCCTGGCCCAGGCCGACGGCAGTGGCGCCAGCCCCGATGCCGTCGCCAAGGACGACAAGGGTATCCAGACCGTCGTCGTCACGGCGCAGAAGCGCGCCCAGAGCATCAAGGAAGTCCCGGTCGCGATCACGGCCGTCAGCGCCGCGCAGCTGCAACAGGCCGGCGTCAAGGACATCGGCGACCTGGCCAGGACCGCCGCCTCGCTCGAATTCGGCGACCAGTCGTCCGGCGGCGCGGGCGGCAGCGCCTCGATCCGCGGCGTCGGCACCGCCGTGTTCACGCTGTCGTCCGAAAGCTCGGTCGGCGTGGTGGTGGACGGCGTGCCGCAAGGCGCCACGGCCAGCGGCCTGATGCTGGACCTGGCGCGCGTCGAGGTGCTGCGCGGCCCGCAGGGCACCCTGTTCGGCAAGAACGCCTCGGCCGGTGTGCTGAACATGGCCACCCAGGAGCCGGTCATCGGCGACGCCGGCGGCAGCGTCTCGCTGGAATTCAAGGGCAAGCATGGCGCGGCCGTGCGCGCCACCGGTAACGTTCCGCTGAACGACATCTCGGCGCTGCGCATCGCCGGCGTGGCCGAGCGCAACAAGGGGGTCTACCACAACGTGCTGACCAACGAGGACAGCCTCACCGACAACGGCGGCGTGCGCCTGCGTTACCTGCTCAAGCCGAACCGCGACCTCAGCATCAACCTGATCGGCGACGCCTCGAACATGCGCAACCAGAACGCCGTATTTTTCGCGCCGTCGGTGGCCTACGCGACCAACAGCGCGGGCGACCATCGTCCCGCGGCCGAATTCGCGTCCTGCGGCGTGACCGTCTCCAAGACCAACAACCAGGTCTGCTCGGACGGCGACGAGCTGCAGCACGCCAAGGTGCGCGGCCTGTCCGGCCAGGTCGACCGGACCCTGCCCGGCGGCGACACGCTGACCTCGATCACCGCATACCGCACCCGCAAGCAGGGTCCGGACCGCGTCAACATCAGCATGTCGAACACCTGGGACAAGATCTACAACGACGACCCGTACAAGAACGCGCGCCAGTTCTCGCAGGAGCTGCGCATCGCCTCCTCGGCGAAGCAGACGCTCGAATACGTGGCGGGCCTGTTCTACGCCGACTCGGCCAACGACAAGAACGCGAACGTCATCATCGACCCGAACCCTGCCCTGCCCTCGCCGCCGGTGCCGCGTTCGATCGTCACCAATAACCTGCAGCATGCCGACATGAGCACCAAGGCGCTGTTCGGCCAGGCGACCTACCACCTGACCGAAGCGACGGGGGTAATCGCAGGGCTGCGCTACACGCGCGACAGCGTGTCGTCGAACTTCACGCAGAGCAGCGTGGTCAACTTCGCCGGGTTCTCGCTGCCCGCAACCGTCAAGTCGGCCAGCGGCGCCGCCAGCCAGTCGAACGTCTCCGGCAAGCTGGGCCTGCAGCACACGCTCTCGCGCAGCGCCAACGTCTACGCCACGCTGAGCCGCGGCTACAAGGGGCCGCAGATCGACAACGACACCCCGGTCAATGCGGCCAGCGCGTCCGGCAGCTTCCAGGGCAATATCGTCAAGCCCGAGCTGCCGACCAGCGTCGAAGTCGGCAGCAAGCTGTCCTTCCTGGACCGCAGGCTGGACGTCGACGTCGCCGTATTCCGCACCAGGATCAAGGATTTCCAGGAGCAGAACTGCACGCTGACCTCGATCGGCGCCCTGTCCTGCATCCCGCTGAACGTCCCGAACGTGACCACCAAGGGCCTCGAAGCCGACATCCGCGCCCGCCCGCTGCCCGCACTGCAGCTCGGCATGAGCCTGGCCGTAATCCTCGACACCGCCTACCCGGCCGGCTTCATGTTCGACAACAGCAACGTCGGCGGCCAGCGCCTGCTCTACTCGCCGCGCAACAAGGCGACCCTGAATGGCGACTACAGCTGGGACCTGCCGGGTGACTACCAGCTGAAGTTCGGCGGCAACCTGGTCTACAAGAGCCGCGTCCGCTACTGCAACACGACCGATCCGGAATGCAGCTTCGGCGGTCACTCGGTGGCCTCGCTGCGCCTGGCGCTGCGTTCGCCCGACGACAAATGGGGTGTCGAAGTCTATGACCGCAACCTCGCCGACAAGCGCGTGCCGAACGCTATCATCTACCCGCTGCCGGGCAAGGGCGGCGGTTCGGGCTACGCCCACAGCCTGGGCGAGAACTCGTTCCGCCGCATCGGCGTGACGCTCGACTACCGCTTCTAAGCCCGGGAATACAACGCAATGTCAGCACACGCTCCCACCTTCCGCCGCATCGCATTGGCGGCCGCAATCGCCTGCCTCGCCTCACCCGCCTGGACCGCCGCCAAGGATCCGCTCGCATCCGGTTTCGACAACCCGCCGCAGGGCGCCCGTCCGCGCGTGTGGTGGCACTGGCTGAACGGGAACATCACGAAGGAAGGCATCCGGCAGGACCTCGACTGGATGGCGCGCTCGGGCCTGGGCGGCCTGCAGAACTTCGACGCCGAGATGATGACGCCGCAGCTGGTCGCCAGGCGGCTGCCGTACATGAGCCCCGAATGGGACGACGCTTTCAAGTATGCCGTGCAGCTGGCCGGAGAGCGCAAGCTCGAATTCGGCATCGCCGCCTCGGCCGGCTGGAGCGAGACCGGCGGTCCGTGGGTGCGGCCGGAAGACGGCATGAAGAAGCTGGTGTGGAGCGAGGCGCTCGTGGAGGGCGGCAAGCCGGTCGAACTCGCATTGCCGGCGGCGCCGCGCACGACCGGCCCCTACCAGGACCTGTTCGTCCAGCCCGACATCATGGGCCAGCGCCCGAGCCTGGACAAGCTCGCCCGCACCGGCGCCGACATCGCGGTCTACGCCTATCCGGCCGACGCCGCCGCCCTGCCCGCGCCCAGCATCCATGCGGACGGCAAGCCGCTCGACGCCGCCAAGCTGGCGCTGCCCGGCGAGGACACCCATGCCGAGATCGCGCCGCCCTCCGCCGGCAAGCCGGCCATCATCACCCTGGACTATGCCTCCCCGCAGACGGTACGGTCGGCCACGCTCTTCTTCCCGGGCGTGGCCACGCTGTTCGACGGCGCGGGCGTGCAGCCGGTGCTGGAAGCCAGCGACGACGGCAACAGCTGGCGCAAGGTCGCGGACCTGCCGCTGGCCCTGGTGCCGGCCAGCGCCGGCTTCGCGCCCGTGACGGCGCCCCACTTCCGCGTCGTCATCCACGCGAAGCCGGCCGCGCCGAACCCGGCCTTCATGCCGGTGCCGGGCGCCGACGCCGGCCCCTTCGGCGCGATCGGCCAGGCGAAGGGCCTGCGCCTGGCCCAGCTGAAGCTGTCCGGCGAGCCCAGGGTCAACGGGTTCGAGGCCAAGGCCGGCTTCTCGACCGTGGACGACTACCATGCGCTCGATGCCGGCGTCGATGCCGGGGAAGCCGGCGTCGCGTCTTCCGCCATCGTCGACCTGAGCGGCAAGATGCGTCCGGACGGCACGCTGGCCTGGACGCCGCCCGCGGGCAGGTGGAAGATCCTGCGCCTCGGCTGGTCGCTGACCGGCACCGAGAACCACCCGGCCACGCCGGAAGCCACCGGCCTGGAAGTCGACAAGTACGATGGCCGGGCGGTTCGCAACTACCTCGAGACCTATCTCTCGAAATACGAACACGCCGCCGGCAAGGACCAGGTCGGCGCGCGCGGCGTGCATGCCCTGGTCACCGACAGCATCGAGGTCTGCGCC
>Ga0265797_10003096_pt1 | contig 27036 bp, 21 predicted proteins | sample P2T30metagenome_FD_192433 | JGI IMG/M metagenome (GOLD analysis project Ga0265797, IMG submission 192433) | Plant litter microbial communities from East Loma Ridge, Irvine, California - P2 T30 | ecosystem: Environmental > Terrestrial > Plant litter > Unclassified | place: USA: California... | reverse complement strand
TCTCAGTAAGCGCGAGTCTGGCGTGACCGATGCATCTCCCATGCGTCTGCGAATGGAACAATTCATTAAGGCAAAGCAGGAGGAGATCGTCCGCGCTCTTGAGGCCGTCGACGGCAAACGCTTCCAGATCGACAAGTGGGAGCGCCCCAACGGCGGAGGTGGAACCAGCTGCGTGCTGCAAGACGGAAATGTGTTTGAGAAGGCTGGTGTGAACATTTCAGTGGTGTACGGAACGCTGCCCCGACAGGCGATTAGCAAGATGAGAGTCAACCACAAGGCGCTGGACCCGGATGTTGAGAGCTTGGAATTCTTCGCTGCTGGCTTGAGTTTGGTTGTGCACCCGGTGAACCCAATGGCTCCTACGGTTCACTTGAACTACCGCTACTTTGAGACTGCGAACGAGGATGGCTCTACGAACGCTTGGTGGTTCGGAGGCGGCACAGATCTGACACCTTCCTACCTTTTCGACGAGGATGTCATCCACTTCCACCGCAACATCAAGGACGCCTGCGACAAGCACGACAAGGAGTACTACTCGCGCTTCAAGAAGTGGTGCGACGAGTACTTCTACATTCCTCATCGCGGCGAGTCTCGCGGAGTGGGCGGTATCTTCTTCGACGATCTGGATGAGACTGAGAAGGACCAGGAGTCCCTCTTCAACTACATCCAGACCTGCGCATCCGCATTCCTGCCTTCGTACCTTCCTATCGTGGAGAAGAGGAAAGACATGCAGTTCACAGAGAAGGAGAAGGCATGGCAACAGCTGCGCAGAGGCCGCTATGTCGAGTTCAACCTGGTGCACGACAGAGGTACCGCATTCGGTCTTAACACGCCTGGTGCCCGCGTCGAAAGCATCTTGATGAGCCTGCCGCTCACGGCGAGATGGCAATACCAACACGAGCCCGACAAGAGCAGCCGGGAAGACAGGCTGCTTCAAGTGCTGAAGAAGCCCGTGGAGTGGGTATAGACGGCTGGCGTCCCTTTCTCTCATATTGTATTATTTGCTTGTCGCATAGCGAAGGACTGGGTGGTGGCTGTAAAGCTCACATTGTATATCTCTACACATTTCTTTCTTGTCTGTATATCTGGCTGTGCACAAACCACAGGCCGCCAAAACAACGATGCCGACTTCAATCTATCTTGCTCTGTCAGCTATCTCGTTGGCCCTATCTCGTGTCATTAAATTCCACCGTAGTACAGCCACTATCACCCATCATAATCAAACAACAACAAGCGTGCTTCCTTCAAGAGCACATACTGCACATTATCATCTCACGCACCGTATCTACCCCGGAAGTGGCTCCTGCTGATATAGACAACATCAGGGTGACGCGGGCGCCGACTCGTTATGATTTCCGCAGTGGGTTTCAGGTCTGGTAGGGTAGCGCACGGCACGATAAGGCGATCTCAACAGTAAGCCGAGCCCGAAGACGGCGCGAGAACTGGTCGTCACAGCTTGCCTGCGGGCGCCGCTATCAGCATCATCTCTCCTCCCCTTGACTCCTCCCACCCACAGCGGCGATTGGCGATTGTGGCTTGCCCCAGCCCAGGCCCATAATTGGTGTGGAGAGTGGAGTTGATTAGTTCCCTTGGGCGCTGTGGTTCGGGGTGCACATGCCCTCTTGAGTTCTGGCCGCGATAGTCAGGTACAGTACTCGTCCCCCTCGTGATCGTGCCGATGTGTCTGGCGGCCGGCCGCTGACTTCACCTGGCCCTGCCTGTTATCTATCTCGGGCATGCACGCACGTTCGTCTGTCTGTCTGTCTGTCTGTCTGTCTGTCTGGAGATCGACCTCGTGCATGCCTTTCTTTACGTATACATACATATCCCATCTAACCTACTTTCTTCGGCTACGCGGTCTGGCAGGCATTGGCTTCTGGAAAAAATATCACTCTTCTTCCATAGCGTGTCACGCGACTATACAGTGACGACTGCGGTCTCATTCGAATACATTATACTACCACGCAGTCAGCCTACTCCAAACCACTCGCAAACAACCTCACAACCATGGACATCCGGCGTGGATCGTCCTCTTCAGCCGCCATGCGATCAAATTCAGTCGCCGCAGACGCCGATCTGGCTCGCATGGGCTACAAGTCAGAACTGCCTCGTCATCTTTCCATGCTGTCAGTCCTTGGCCTGTCATTTGCCATCATGGCTGTGCCATACGGTCTCTCAACGACCATGTACATCACTTTGACTGATGGCCAGAGTGTGACTATTCTCTGGGGCTGGGTTCTAATCAGTTTGATCTCGGTCAGCATCGCTGCAAGTTTGGCTGAGATCTGTGCTGTTTATCCTACCGCTGGAGGTAAGATAGTTAAAATATTGCGCGGAGAAGCAAGAGCTAACTCGGGTTTAAAGGTGTTTACTACTGGTCTGCAATGATGTCGACGCCTGAATGGGCACCTATAGCCAGTTGGGTTTGTGGCTGGTTCAATCTCGTCGGTAACTGGACAGTGACGCTCTCTATCAATTTTGGTGGCGCCCAACTCATATTAAGCGCTATCTCGTTATGGCGGGAAGACTTCGTACCTACTGCCTGGCAAACGGTGCTCTGCTTCTGGGCAATCATGCTCGTCACCTTCCTGATCAACGTGTTCGGATCTAAATACTTGGACTTCATCAACAAGCTGTGCATCTACTGGACTGGCGCAAGCGTTGTTATTATCCTTATCACTCTGCTCACAATGGCCCCCACGAAACGTAGCGGTGAATTTGTGTTCGCTCACTACGATGCGAGCGAGTCCGGATGGCCCGCTGGATGGGCGTTTTTCGTGGGTCTTTTACAAGCCGCTTACACCCTCACTGGTTACGGCCTTGTCGCTTCCATGTGCGAGGAGGTCCAAAACCCTGCTCGCGAAGTACCCAAAGCAATGGTCATGTCTGTGGTCGCTGCTGGATTCACAGGCATCCTGTACCTGGTGCCAATTCTCTTCGTCTTGCCGGATGTCAAGCTCCTGCTCGCCGCATCCGCCGGACAGCCAATCACTGTGCTGTTCAAGATGGTCACTGGCTCCGCAGCAGGCGGCTTCGGCCTCTTGTTCCTCATCCTTGGTATCCAGATCTTCGCTGGTACTGGCGCCCTCACAGCTTCCAGCCGTTGCACGTACGCCTTCGCCCGCGACGGCGCTATTCCTGGCTCCCACCTCTGGGGCAAGACCAACAAGCGTCTCGGCATCCCTCTCTGGGGCCTGGTCCTTTCCACCGTCGTCGACTGTCTCCTCGGTCTCATCTACTTCGGCAGTACCGCAGCGTTCAACTCTTTCACAGGCGTGGCGACAATCTGCTTGTCCTGTGGCTACGGCCTTCCAATCCTCGTGTCCGTCCTGCGCCGCCGCGAGCTTCTACGCGGCTCGACGTTCTCGCTAGGACGCTTTGGCTATGCGATCAACATCACTTGCTTACTTTGGATCGTCCTGGCCGTTGTGTTGTTCTGCATGCCCGTCAGGTAAGTGACAAATTTGCACTGCCATCATCTGTGCTACCCCTTCCTCAGAAATACAATCGCTAACACCTCCACCCAGCCTCCCCGTCACAGCTGAATCCATGAACTACGCCTCCGTTGTCTTCGCCGGCTTCGCAACCATCAGCATCGGCTGGTACTTTGTTCGCGGCCGCAAGCACTTCCGCGGCCCTCCTGTGCCCGTAGACGTAAGTAACACGGTCAAGGGCCAGAGCATCGACGTGGACGGAGAAGCTGATGTAGGAATGGTAAAGGAGTCGGAGAAAACCGCAATCAAGGAGTAGGAGCAATAGACCTTCAAAGTATGGAGAAAGTCTGGGCTGAAGGACGTCAATGTCTCTAACGAAGCTATCAGGATTGAACGTTTGTAAGGATTTAGTGTATGAATTTGCTGGTTCTGGACATGGTTTCGTTTTGTAAATTTTAATTCGGCTACCACGATGCGTTGGTCTAGTACGATCTCACGTTGATGAGTGTTCTTTTTTGTCTCTCCGTCATACCCACCTACGAAGTAATAATTTTGACGTCCAGCGTAAGGTCCGCAGTGCGGGCCTAGCAAGTAGAAGAGACGGCGATGAATTATTATAAATGTATTTGAATATATACCCCGAGATCCTGACCTCCAAAGTCCAGCCCGAAACTCACATGTATGTTGTTGCTGCACTGAGCTTGCATCGAGCAGTCACGCTCATGAAGTGACTCTTAAACCACATCCACCATCATGTAGACCTGCCGGACTTAGGGCGCTACGTCCTCCTGGCTCCTCTACAATCAATTAGTTAGCCTCGTCTAGCGGATGCCGCTTCGGCAGCACGACGTGATGGTTTTGGTGTCCGCTCTGGCCGGCCGTTTGTTCCAGCTGTGCCTTGCGAAGACTTATTCTTTCTGTTGGACTTGGCTATCTTTTGCGTTCTTGAGGTCGCTGCAGCGTTGCGTGAATTTCCAGTGCCCAAGTACTTGTCGTGAACCTCCTTCGAGCCATTGCCGGGCTGGTGGTTGGCTTTTGCACGCTCACTGCCGCGGCCGCCGTCGCTGTCAGGCGCCGTGGCGGTTTGAATTTGGTTGATGCGTGAACGATCGACTTGTTTTGACGAAAATTGACGAGTCTGAATCGTAGAGCTGCCAACGCCAGGTTCGGCACACTTCCAATCCCATATGTCCCGTAAACACTGGTCCATGAAAGCCACCTCTGTCGCTTCCTCGTCCCCGAGCCGTTCGCTTGCGGTGACATGCAAGTTCGCGAATGCCTCTGCGTCGAAACGGGTACATAAGCTTTCTACGGTAAATGCGGCATTCGTACGATGTATGAGTGTCAACAAACCGCTAGGTTTGAACCCAAGGGTCTTTCCGTCAAGCTCAGGGCCACATCTCGCTCTGCACAATCGATAGTTGACCAATTTGTTCATTCTGGCCGTGCCAAAAGCAAATATCGAGAACCTGTTGATGTGTTCTTCGGTGATCGCGAAGCCACTCTCTACGACTGGTGGTACTTCAGAATACCCGTCTAACTTGTCTACCATCGCGTCAAGCTGCCTCAGGTTTATTTGCAGGATGACTTGCTGGACCGAATGACTTTTGGAGAGTTTGGCAAGACGAGAGAGGACGTTGGCGGATAGCGCTGGTGTTAGTGAGGCAACGAAGTGCCGGGCGCCCTCACTGTTGTCGCGCGCCCAACGCGAGCGTCGTATTCTTTCGAGAGATGCCAGTTTCTTCGGCGTAGGTAGATCGTGAGCCGATACGGTATACTGAACATTGTTGCTTATAGCAGAAACATGTTGTTGTTTTCCAGCTTCAGTCTCCTTTGCCAAGTTTGACTGCCTTCGACCAGTGTCACTCACTGTGCTGACCATGGCATCGGCGGTCGATGTGCCCTGATGCCGTTTTGTTTGCCTTTGTGAATCGAGTTCCGGATCATCGTTGTTATACCGTTTACGGGCAGTATTCGCTTGAGGAGGCTTGTCATCGGGTGTAGGTCCGTTCTTTGTCACGGCAGGCGAATCCAATTCAGCGGTGTCGCTATCCGCACCATGCTCGAGCTGCTGCATATCCAAGCTGAAATTAGATACGCCCTCATCTCGATTGTTGCCAGCCTGCTCGGTGCGTTCCAGTTTGCCTCGAGTCGACTGGAGTTCGATCTTGAGCTCCTGCGACTTCTTCTCCATCTCGGCAATCAAGCTCCGTTGTGCGGTGCAACGTTTCTTCTCGGCTTCAGTCTCTCCCTGGCTCAATTGGAGAGACTGCTGAAGTTGTCTTTCGGAATCCTTGAGGCTATCAATGCAGGGCTGTTGGCTGCTGTATAGTTGCGATTTAGCCTTGTGATCTTCACGGCTGGCTTGCAAAGACTTTTCGAGCTCTTGCGTGATCTTATTCAAACTGATGATGGAGAGATCTTGGGTGTTACAGCGTTGCTCACTTCTTTTGAGATCGCCACGACTTGCTTGGTATGCCTCCTCAAGGTCTCTTATCTTGTTGTTCAAGCCGACTATGGAGGCCGCTTGAGCAATGCAGCGCATGCTCTTGTTACTGAGATCACTGCGGGTAAGATCGAGCATCTTCTCAAGCTTCTGCACATTTGCTTTTGTGCTGGCGATGAAATCCTGATTCTGCAGCTTGTGTTTCTCAAAGTCCATATTAGCCAGATGAAGCGATTGCTCGAGGTCGCGCACGTTTGCTGTTAGACTGGCGATTGATGCCTGGTGCAGGTTGCACCGACTCTTCTCATCTTGCAGGCAGTCGCTGGCAAAGTGGAGTGATGCCTCAAGCTGCTTTGCGGTCGTTCTGAGCTCTTCAACGGAAGCTTGCCGGATGATGGTTTGGTATCTTTCGATTTCGAGCGCTTTGCGGGTCACCTCAAGTGAGCTCTCAAGATGTCTTGCCTGATGTCTGAGATTGCCAATTGATGCTGATTGAGATTTACAACGGTCCATGTAGTCTTCTAGAGTGTCGTTGCTTTGCCGGAGCGATTCCTCAAAACTCTGTTGTTGGGCCACATGGCGGTCGTTTTCGGTCCTGGTTTCCTGGCGCGCTTCGCTGAGGAAGAATTCGAGTTCCTGTACTTTTAATGTCAAAGTAGTGGTGGAAGCTTGGCCGACGTTGCTAAGACTCTTCTCAATGGCAAGACAGTCTTTTGTTGACTGAAGTGTCTGCTCAAGTCCCTTTACTCTGAGGTCTGCTCCCATGGCAGCATCTTGATGATCTGTGATCTCTCGCTGCTTCTCGTCAAGCTCATTGCGAGTGGACTCGAGAGAGCTTTCGAGCTCCCGCACCTGCCTCTTCAGATCATCGTTCGTGGTTTGCTGGGTGTCAACATGTTCGACGTGAGCTTTGAGGCAGTCGTTGCTCTGGGACAATGCTTGCTTCAGCGTTTCGACGTTCGACTTCAGCTGCCCAATGGAGGTGTGAAACTCTGCTTGGCCTGCGAGGGGTTTGTACTTCCGTTGGCGAAGGCATGGAGTGCTGCAGTGGTTACACATTGTTGGCGTACACTGGCATAGAAGTCGTTGATCGTATTGCTGAACTTGTCGTCGGCTTGGCTGCTCAAGAACAGTAGACGTTCTGTCTGCTCTGGGTCCGGTCGTGGAACTTCCATCTCCGCTCCCACCTCCTGGTAAGCAAGCAAATCTGGCGAATAGTCCGGGTACGAGTAGAAGAGACGATGCCTGAGCAAGAAAGAGAGATCCACCTACTAATTCGTCGACGGGATGCCGTTCTTCACGCAAGAGGCGTTTACTCGACTGCAGGTATGCGGAGTCTGGGAGGTATCACCTGCAGGGACTGTTGCCGCCATAGCGGGCAGCAGAACGTGCCCCCTCAACGCGTACCCCTTGAGAGTGTCATTCCAACACCCGTTGGCAGAAAGGTTAGATGAGTGTTTGCGTGCTCTTGCTATAAGATTATTACCTGCGCCACACTCTCGTTGATTGGTGATTTGGGGCAAGTAGAGAACTTGAGAGCCTCGAGAGAGCGTGCCGTGAAGCAAATGCGGAAAAGCGACAGCTCACTGGCAGGGGTATGATGCCGTGCAACATGGCGAAGCGAGCTGAATGGAATCAGACACCGGATGTTGCCGTGTGATGATCGATAGCGAGAGACTATCAATCATCACAGATCAGGAGTGTGAAGTTCAATCTTGTATAGACAGTAACTGCTCTAGAGTCACCTTATATCGAAGAGACTGTCTACTCTATACTCAACACCAGTCGGCGGGTTTCGAGCTTGGGGGCGGCAGAGTATACGGTGGCGTTGAGAACCTGGACGATGGAGGACCTCAGATTAGCAGCGCAACGAGCGTAGCTATCGATGATTGCGATTTGGTGAGTTTCCATCACCAACGTTGCAGTCGAAATATATGTATTAGGGAGGATATACTGTCATCATATCGTGATCAAGTTCTCGTTCCTGCCATCGGCCATCGCCTAGAAAAGCAAAAGTTAGGCCTGAGGCAGCCAGCCCTTGGCACAGCTGCTGACCTCTGATTCCAAGAACTTCCGACGCCAGCAACAAGAACACCCCATAGCTTCAATACCGCCGCCGACCACGCCAATCCTTAGCTCGCAAACCATTGAAGGGCCTCAGACCGGTCTCTAATCACCCCAGAACTACCCATTGGACTCACACCACCGTCACAATGTTCCGCACACCCGCCCTCATTCGCTCGGCGCTCCCTACGGCCTCCCGGGTCTCATCCCGCGCAGTCGCCTCGCAGTTCCAGCAGACACGCCAGGCTCACGCTATCTCCAACCCCACCCTTGCGAACATTGAGAAGAGATGGGAGGCCATGCCGCCTCAGGAGCAGGCCGAGCTCTGGATGGCTCTGAGGGATCGCATGAGCGCCGACTGGAACGAGCTCACTCTGCAGGAGAAGAAGGCTGGTACGTCTACACTGCTCGCAAGCTGAAAGAGGGAAGACGGTGGAATGCGCGCATTGTGTTTGGGTGGACCAATGCTGTCTGATACAGCTATGGAAGCTCGAGCGCGACGCTTTCAACGCGGTCCCGACTTCGGCATGACATATATCGCTACATTGGTCTTGATACTGACTTCGTCCTCCAGCCTACTGGATCGCCTTTGGCCCTCACGGTCCCCGTGCTGAGGCACCTCCCGGAGAGAACATGAAGATCTTCATGTACGTCATGGCCGCTATTGGTGCTACTGGTGTTATCTTCGGTGCCGCCCGCTTCTTCGCCCGTGGCCAGCCTGCCACCATGACCAAGGAGTACCAGGAGGCCTCCAACGAGTACCTCAAGGTATGTACACCCCATGAAGTTCACCGCGATCCACGTGGTCGCGGCGCGTATATGCGCAGCCATGACATCAAGAAACATGATACTAACAATACTTCTCACCACAGGGTCTTAACGTCGAGCCCATCACTGGTGTCTCATCCGAGGGCTACGTCGGCCCCGGCATGGTCCAGAGCAAGCCTGAGGGCAAGTAAATGCACTACGCCGCGAGAGAGTCGGGAACGAAAGAAATGTAGTCGAATATCCGGTAGATCGAGCGCGGCTTTCGCCAATATAGAGCGAAGAGGCAGCGTGGTCCGAGCCTTATTTCCTTGCGTTGGCTGTAGTAAAGACCTTTTTCGGGGTGGGGAAAGCCTTGTATCTTACGCATGCTAGTATCTATCTGCCACTGTACAAAGATCTTTGCAGACAAGAATGGGGGTTTGTGTTTGTATGTCGAGGCGACTTATGTTGGCTTCATATGCCAATGCTTCTCTTGACATTGAGCTTGCCTTATATGAATATGTTTGGTCATGAATGTGTATGGTCCACGATAACGAGACAAGTTATACGCTTGCAAGCATGTAAAAAGAAATCGGTGAGATCAAGCTCAAGTCCTGGAGCACTTGAATACAGCAACTCGAGGTCACGATTGAACATTGGCGATTTCCTAATGTAGCAATTCTATCGACCTATGATATGCTACAGACAAGCGAGTTTTATGTACGCCCATGGCTCTCACATGCCGAGAAGTCCCATCCCAAGCTGTGTCAGCCTTGCAGGTTTGTGTAAGCTGCGGACTATCATCAGAGAGCTGGTTGGTCAATAGATTCTCTTGGCTGACATCCAAGTATACGGGCTCGTCAAGTCGTTCCACGTAGTTTTCGAAGACTGGATGGAGCGGCAGGATGGATTACGACGCCTGCAGGACTCGAGCCGCTGGCTAAGCTGTGCCCATAGAGTAGTGAGAGATTGCGTGATTGGTTGATTGTTAAGATGAAACGGAATGGATTGCGGGTTCTTGGGGAGAATAACTCGTGGAATGCTAGGCACTGATCAATGGTAGGATGTCGCTGTCAACGTGTAACTGGGTGTAGTAGGCAGGCGAGGTAGGCAGTAAATACAGCTGGGTATAGCTTGCATAAAACGTAAACGAGGGCAGATGCATAATTGGGTAATACAATTCCCTGCAAGCCACACAGCCTTACGGGATGTGGATCGGCTCAAGGCGCGCATGAGCCCTGACGCCGTGTTGCCCTGAAGGCGTGGCTCGCAAGTGGATATTTCTCGGCGCCAACCCGAGGTAGCGAGCAATCAATGAAATGTCCCCCCAAGACCATCCTGAGCATGGGCCCTGTGATACTTCCATGTTCAATGTTGTGAACACCAGCGCGCCTCTACCATCTTTAGAAGATCGCAGTGACCACATCCGAGGTCATGCGAATGCAATACGCTCTGCTCCTCGCTGCCTCCCTTCTTCCCTAAGCTCCTCTCTCGTCCTCGATGAGTTCATACCCCCGCCGACCGGAATGGCTGGATAGCCTCATCGGACCCGATGTCAGCGTGAAGCGTGCGCTCACGTCCAAGCTTGCGCGAGCCATCTATGCTGCCGTCGCCTTCTTCAGCATTGCCGCGATCTTCCTGTCATGGAAATCTGGAGGCTCCCTGTCGAACCCGATCCCATACGCCGCCGACTCGAAAGTGCCTGCGCCGCCCACTGAGAGCCATACGCCAAACTACGAGCCTCCACCTGGACCTAAGCATGAGAAGGGCCGCTTTCACTTGCTGATCCCGGCCACGAGCAGTGGTCGCGATCTGTGCAAGCTGTTGCTGTCGACACAGATTCTGGGCTATCCGACGCCTGTGCTGATTAACTATGGCGCGGCAGAGGATGCAGACCCGTATGTGCAGCATTTGGCCAAGGTGGAAGGTCTTTTGAAATATTTGGAACACCAGGAGAATGCGAACCCGGATACTGAGGATCTGGTGTTGATCATTGATGGATACGACGTTTGGTTCCAACTGCGACCGGACGTCTTGATCAAAAGATTCTATGAGAGCAACAAGCAAGCGTATAGGAGATTGATTGATCAGTATGGAGAGGAACTGGTCAGAGAACACAACATGAAGCAGTCTGTCATCTTCGGACCCGACAAGCTTTGTTGGCCGATCGACTACAGTCGTCCGGCATGTTGGGCGGTTGATCCTGGAAATCTGGATCCATACGCATTTGGGCCTCAGACATCGAGCGAGCACGAAGAACTCACGCACCCACGCTGGTTGAACTCCGGCACGATCATGGGAACGACTCAGGAATTGATTGATGTTTTCCGTGCGACACTGCATGACATTCAAACCAACTATGTCACCAACTCTGATCAGTACTACTTTGCCGAGATCTTCGGCAGGCAGGAGTTTGCACGACTTTCACGAAAACCGGAGCTGTTGCATGAACGTAAGAAGGAGACGTATGGTGTTACAGTCGAGGAAAAGACGGATAATGGAACAAGAGCGGAACCAGATTTGTCTGGTCTGAACAGAACGGAATACTTCATTGGCATTGATTATAAGTCAGAGATGTTCCAGACGCTGGCCTTCTGGAAACAGTTCCTGACGTGGTCGCGCGGAAGAGACTCATGGATGCCTCCGAACGAGAGGCGGGATATGCTGCCGTATTCTGTCACGAACTCTAGCGTTTACGATACACGTCTTGCTGGCGACATTGTCAATTCGGAGAAGCCTTTCGCTTCATTGAAAGACAGCGATAATGAAGATGACAGAAGCGCTGCCACTACACGCTGGAGCGATGTCCAACTTCTACGCAACACCGTCTCACGGCTGAACCCCGTTATCATCCACTTCACTGGCGAGAAACGCTTCCGCGAAGTCTGGTGGTCGAAGCTATGGTTCCAAGCCAAAGCCGAGACTCTTCGCAAAGAGAGCGCGAAGCTCAACACCAACAAGATCTCGGACGAGCTGATCGAAGGCATGACGTGGTACAACGCCGAGCCCGAGCAGGCTGGAGAGGTCTCTAACGCTGGTAAGAGCGGCGCTTGGTCGGATCAAGGTGGTTGGTTTGGCTGGAACACGCTGTGCAAAGCGCACGAGCCGGAGATGTATGGCGGTGATGGCTTTGAGCTGTCCCATCCTGGCCAGAAGCCGGTGCAGGAGAGTTTGCAGGACAAAAAGCCACCTGCTGAGCCTTAGCTTGGTTGAGGCTTTGGGCTGTTCAGTTTTTGTTGTTGTTTTCTATAGCGTTGTTGCATATATACACCGTTCTTCGCCATAGAATTCATTCCTGGTGTGTGTAGAGCCAGCGTGACAATCTGTGATCTCATGATTGATCTGCAATCTTCTCTGCACGTATGGAGCCAAAATCACCATACTAATCGCAATCGCACAAATACCCATATGTAATTTTATGCATACATATATCGATCAAGCCACATGACGTTCCTTCTCCACAAGCCACCGCCAACAAATTGGTGTTACAAAAGTGAACGGGCACTAAGCCGGATTCCGACTTGGCGAATCTGGGCAAGACTTCACCCCATCACTTCTGGGGCAGGGACTCGCGGGAGAGGGAGAGGGAGGAGCAGGGCCTACCGAAATGCATCCGTTTCAGCCCTGAACCGCTCTCTAATTGATCCTTTCTATCATTTCGAGCGACGCGTCTACGGTAAGGCTGCCGGCATATTCGTTCTTCTGACCCTATCATCTTCAGTCTGTCCTTTTCGCCCGCCTTCGCCCGCTGCGTTCCTGCTAGACACCTCTGGTCTACGACTCTACTGGGTCATTTTCCAAGAACATCATTCCGGCCGCTCGCCGTCTTGGCCCTTGCACCAGTCTTGACTCTTCCGGACACGTACCAGGTGCTTTAGCGAATCGTCCGAAACCGTGCCTTGGGTGTTCCGTGTACCATACGGGGGCAAAGCCAACCGCGTCTTCACGTGCAAGGCTTCTCGGCGCAAGGCTGCAGGCGATCGCTTACTTTTTTATGGAGTGATTCGGACCCGCCTAGTTCTTGCCTTGATTTCTGTTTATTTGGCGTGTCTCTGGTTTCCGAGCCGGACATCTTATCACTCGCATGGGAGTTCTGGAATCTATCACGATGCCGATGCGCAGGCGCTCACGGGCGGGGTCTGAGCTTGCGAAGGAAGAGGCGAGGAGTTTCTTGCCGCAGCATGAGAGAGCCGGTGGTGCTGGTGAGGGTATGACTGGGTGGAAAGGCTTGTGGAGGAGTCAGCAATGGGTGATTATCAGTTTTGCTGTGGCGTTTGGGTTGTTGATGCTGTATATCCTTGCAGTGAGTTTATTGTCTTTTTTGGTCCGAGGAATAGGAATCGTTGCTGATGCTTGCTAGCCTTTGATCTCATATGAAGAGCCTCCAGCCATTCAAGGCGGAGTGGCGACAAGGCCATCTAATATGCATTTACTAATTGTCTCGGATCTACCATCGGCCAGCTTTTGCAAGACTATGCTTTCGGCTGCTATTTTGGGCTATCCTACTCCAATCGTTGTCAACTGGTCAAAGGACTTGCCCGATTACTTGAAGATCCCGAAGCGTCAGAGCACGCCTTCCATGGCCGAGGGAGTTAATGAGTACATCGGAAAACTGGACACGTCTCATGATGACGACATCATGGTTGTTCTGGACGGCGAGAGTATCATGCAGCTTCGCGCAACAACGCTTGTTGAGCGATTCTTTGGTGTCAACAAGCGCGCCAATGAACGTATCAAGAAGACTTGGGGCAAGGCTGCTGCTCGTAATGGCATCAGGCAGGAGGTCTTGTTCGGCGCGCAGAAAGAGTGCTATGGGTTGAGCGCCAATGACGCAGCGTGCTATGGTGCGCCAGCTTCTACATTGCCTGCAAAGCTGTACGGAGATGACACGGATGTTGAAGGCGGTGAGGATGACAACAGGTTTGACCGTTTCCGCCCACGGTACATGGATTCTGGTAGCATGGTTGGCACCGTTGCAGGCCTACGCAAAGTATTCAGAACTGCTGTGGCGCTAGCTTCTGGCAAAGATGAAAATGAGAAGAAGGTATCGCTCCAGCGCATCTTCGGCCGCCAGCAGTCGTACCGCGAAGTCATCCGCCGGAAAGCTGGCTTGAAGCAAAACAAGGGATTTACAAAGGACCATCTCGCCAAAGTCCGCGAGTCCATCACGAACAACCCGAATGCTACCTGGGAGTTTGGCATTGGCCTCGACTACTTCAGTGAGGTCAGCGCCAACGCAGCTTTCTCACATGATGACTTTGGCCTCGTCAAATTCTCCGAGCCCAATTCCCTGCAAGACGCCCGCAAAGAGCACAGGATTGGCCTCACAGACGCCATGAAGCCCATCTCACAAGACATCTCCAACACCCTACCTCCTTTCTGGACATTCAGCGTGGAGCCCGCTCTCCCCCGATGGGACCCCTGGAAACAAACCCCACTCATCACAAACCTCTACACTGGCATTACACCCGCCATCGTCCGGCCCACCAACCGCGGAAACGGTGGCGCTGAAGCCGCGAAGCCCTGGTACCAACAGCACGCTCGCACGCTTTTCGACGCTTCTATGTACTCACCCATCACTCCTGTGGCGGTGGGTGGCGAGAACGCTTCGACGACGCGCGAGTTCTGGCCTCTGGAGATTTGGAAGGGCGGTGGAAGAGATAGCCGTGTTAAGGTCATGACTATGGATGGATGGGTGAGGTTTGACTTTGAGTGTGAGCCTTGGGGAGAAGAGATATTTAAGGATGGGATGGGGGCGTGGAAATTACCGGAGAACCATTAAGGGATAAGTCCTGCAATTCCGAGATTGGAGGACATGGCCCCAGGAGATGTTAAACTTCCGAAGATATGTATTGAACATGTGGTTGATTTGTCTTGCTTGCTGACATACTGGCGTCACGCGCCGCTTGACTCAATCAAACTGACTGCTGGAGAGTTCGCTTGCAGTATTGGACTGACCTCCTCTTCGCAGTCGGTCTAGGAGGGCGTCAGCGCCACTTTCTCACAGTGAACTTATTCTTGCTGCGCCAGCGCATCATCTTGGATCGGCGGTCTCCATTTGTAACTGGTCAAGAACAAGAGGAGATGACGGATCACGTCTCGCGGCGTCTGGAGTTTCCGATGCGGTTTTTATCCCAATGGCTGAGACTACAGGCGGTGGTGAGCAGGCCGTGGCGCACAATTGAATATGAGTCGACAGACACAGAGTGTACCTACTTATGCTGATATGTGCAAGGATCAGCATTCTTCATGCAAAATTCCGTGAATACCAGGCAATGCGACACCACCTGGGCTACCCAGCTGTTCCTGGGAAGAACATCATTCGATCATGACGTTCCCGCCATCCATGTCTTAAAGAATCAGGTGGCAGCTGTCTCATACTATCCCACATGATGTTCATCACTGCAAGCCTCCAGTATAAATAGTACTTGTTGGCGACCTCCCGTCCCTGAGTCTTTGACAGTGGTTGGTGTGGAGGCTTTGCGAAGTACGCGACGCGTTTCATCTAGCGTTTGTCGCTATGCATGTGTGCGGCACAGTGCAGAAACCAGGCGACAACGACTCAGCGAAGGACTCAGCCCACCAACTCCTTCACCCAATGTGGAAGGCTCAGCATATATCGACTCACACATTTGGCGCAGTCGTGCTCGTGCGCTTTGCTGGCGTTTGCTATATCTTCCGTCGCTTTCTTCCAGCTCCTCGTTCAGACTTACAACCAGACCAGCTTTTGATTTTGGCAGGAGACCATTCCCGCTGCTTGTACCATTGAGTTGTAAGATCTCTCACTGGCAGCTATCGCTGACAAAGTCGAGGTGTACCTTGAGCGATACAGCGATGGCGCTCGCTACAACGAGTTCACCGCCCCGCCCGGCACTCCAAACTACACCGGCGACCCCAACGAGAAATATATCGAAGCCACCACCGTCGAGAGGTTGCAGATCGTTGTAAAGCTACTACGAGGTTTCGATTTCATGGGCAGTCCCAGGGTCCGTGTGAACTATCACGTGGACCAAGGGAAACCCGCCGTCCACACCCTTTCGAAGAATAAAGGCCAGTCTGCGTCACCGCCCGATCGATCGCATCGCGAGAGAAGCCTCGGCGTGATACGCAAATTCATCGAAGGCCAATACATGACCTGCGGACTCACGTTTGGAGAGCTCAAATCAGGTTTGTACCTTCCCATCGGGAATTAAACTATGTCGACTGACTTTCGACAAAGATGATGATGTAGACATGGACGACCACTCGGTTGCCGAGGAAGCCGACCGCCAAGGGCGCATTGTTGTCAAGCTCAGGCGCGGTTACTATTCCAACCAGGGAGTAGAAGAAGGCCGTGGAGAGAGGTCCTTCGATCCTCCGGAACACGTCGATACGGAGACAGCTCACAACAAAGTTGTCCACAAGCATCATGTATCGCACGCACTGAAGTATATATCTCAACAGCTTTTCTCTTAGTTTACCATGAACTGACCAGATACAGACACGTCCCATTACGCCCATCCAACATGGAACCCAGGGCGCCGCGTGGGTACCAACGCCAGTGGATGCGCGCCACAGGCGAGGCAAGCAAGCCCATCGTCTTGACGCTACGTTTCCGTTCTCGAGGTGATATCTATCGGGCATTGTCCCCTCGCCAGAGTCGGTCAGACTGAGCTGACCTCGCCATAGAAGCACTCCTTGCGCTGGGCATCATCGACGAGAACACACCGGTCGCTGGCTCGATCGAGGCAGGAGAAACAACAGTAAGCCACCGGCCTAGGGCTCAGGAGAAGACCAGAAAGAATGTCAGGGATCGACCCGCCGTGTCATCCGTTGCGACGGAGACCATCAGCTCTTCAAACCGTTCTCCTTCGAAAACTTTGACGCCAGGACCCCTGCTGTCGACTCTGATGCATACGGACGGCGAGGATGACGACGATGAGGAGCCGCCCATAAAGACACGCGCCAGGAGCTACGAAACCAATGAGCAAACATTCAACTTGAGCGCCGTATCGACTATGTCAACTACCCCCGGCCAGGCTTTTGGTGTTCTCAGTCCAACTCCTCCAATGGGCCGCACATCTGGGTCCTCCACACCGCCTGTGATATCTCTTCTAACAGATGACGAGGAAAGCGGCCAAGATAGCAACACCAATGAGAGAGAGCACACTACGTTCCCGCTCTCCTCTGCGGATGATGTCCGTCAGAGATTCGCCCTTGGTGTCCAGGAGAGTCCAAGCGATAACGTCAACAACGCCAAAACCAAGACTCGCGACAACGACAATGATGAAAGCGATGAGGGAGACAACAGTGACGATGCCGGCGATCTCGAGGGTGAGATGGTCGGACCTGGATACGCAACGCCGCCTCGCTATGGAGACAATGATCTACGCCCTATCAGTGCAGGTCTCAGTGATCAAGAACGTAAGAGAGCCTGGTCAAAAGTTGAACAGACTGAGAAGGAGCTTGATGAAGAAGAAGATGCGGCTGTTCTGGCCAGTGAGATGAGAAAGAGGAGACGGCAGGAGTTGATGGATGCTAAGCGCAGTTTCTTAGATCTGGAATGACACTGCCAGCTTACATGTAGCTAGTTCTCAAGAATTTTTCGATCGATGAGCACGGGGCTCTTCGCTATGAACACGGACACCACGTACAGGATTGACGTTGTGCATCTCACGTCGCAAAAGTTCTCACCTACATTATCCAAGCTCAAAGACTTCGTCGGACGATGGCGCTTATCCTGTTTGATTGCCTTCACGGAGTAGTATCGTGGTATCCAAGAGACGCCGCCGTGGCGAAAGTGAACAGCCCGCAAAGGGTGTCTTTGATGTATGCAGGCAACTTGCCGCACGTTTCCACGCAAAGGGATGTTTGCTTACACTTCCAGACATGCAGGCGCCAGTTCGGGACATGTAGCAAACAGTGCGGGACACCGCACCAGCTTGCACTTATAAGAGTACCATCGTTCAACCCCGATTGCCACCTCTTGTTTATTGAGGCTCCTCAAGTGCTACGCTTGCATACAGATCTCCCGCCCTCAGGTCTTCCGCCCTCAGATCTTCCGCCCTCGTTTGCACCGGCATCCAGTTGCTCGCTACACTTTATCCCATTTCAGCTTCCCTCAGCCCAACCATGGTACAGTCACAGTCTGTCAGACTCCAGTTGTGGCGCCGTCCAGTCGACGAGGACGGCGTCGAGCGTTGCGAAGAACACACAGTCACAAACTCCTCGCCGGACACTAACGCGGCTCAATATGCGTACGTCGAAGCTATCTCCGTTGAAAGCGCCGTGACGCTGCTGCAGCTGCTACCAGGCTTCAACTTCATGGGTGCTTCTCATCTGTCCGTGACCTATACTATCCAACAAGGCGAAATTATTCACCAGTCAATAAACTTTGTCAAGGCGGGAGATAAGATATTCAATACCTATGTCTTTCGCCCGCAGCGCGAAGGTAAGAGTCAATCACGGGAGATTCACTACCAGATTAGGACTGACCATGCTCAGAGCAAGCCAATTCGACCAATGCGATGCACAATTCCGACCAGAGCTACCAAACCGAGCACACATTTGGCGTCGAAGTGACTGTCATCCGTGGATTCTTGTCGGAAATCAAATTCCGACCTGCCAGTGATGCTGCCGGGCGTCCAATCCGGCTTATCTTGCATCATGCCAATCGTTGTAAGTACCCGCTGGTCTCATGTTTTAAGTACCATCAACTGACCCGTCTCAGCCAAGATGATAGCATTGGGCATCGTAGAAGCAGAAAATCCTGTTCCAAACAAACCAGAGGAAGTGGAAGTCCAAGCAGACGTCGCAACTCGTACCGATCACAGCAGCTTCGACTGAGAATGCGAGTGTCATGGCTTCAATCCCTTCTTGTCGTGGGTATGTGAACGTCAACGGTCGAAGCTTTGCCGATGAAGATGGTAAACGGCACTTACCGCTTCTGAAGTCCCTCGTCATGCTTGATGTGGCAGTTCAACGACAATAGCGACGTCGAGCCTGGTACTGAGACAAGCCAGCAGCGCTTCGATCGACTTCCAAAATGCTACCGCGAGCGGCAGCTTTGCTGTATTGAAAACCACTCAATCGAAGACTCCTGAAATTTCTGGAGTATATAGCCACTATGAAGCTCAGTATGGGTAGAGGTTCACACAGCAATATAGTCATTTGAAGAATAGGTCGGGGTGCTGGTGGAAGGAGTGAGCGACGAGTTACTTTAAAAGCTTGAAGAAATGTTCACACATCAGTCATAAGGACAACTCGCTCTGGACAGGCGAATGAATGAGATAATGTACACCGTTCACATACATGGACATCCATCTATCACACCGCATCTCTCAGTGGCGTTCCGACTCAGTGAGATGCCAACATGCGTTGTTGCTTCGAGCGAAGTCACTGCCCGCGTCCCCGAGAGAGCAAGTGAGCGCAACTAGCAAAGCAGAGCAAATTCAGGTACTTATTGCCTGCCGCGCTCCTTGCGTCATCAACAACTCAAAGTCGGTCTCTGGCCTAGCGGTTAACGCGGTTGTTTGATTAATTCCTCACGGGTTTTAGTCCCACCAAACTGTGGTAACGATTCCGTGTGAAACCTGTGAATGAATTGTTACCCTAACGACGGGACCACTCACAGTTAGTAATCAATCGAACACGAAGCAGTATTCGCAGGAGTTCTTTTTTTTTGTTGATTTCGGCGGGCCATTTGAGTCACTAACGGCGGGTGCAAGGCAGTCGACGCTGTTGATTATTCGATGCGCAGGCAAACAGAATGAATCACACAGACACTTACTGCCTACGACGCAAGACCGACCAGCAATACTGGCAGCTCGAGTCGGTTTGATCATGAGTATTGTCTTAAATTGATGCGTGGAAGCATAATCTCTCAAGTCTTGGTAGCGTCTTTACAGTGCGCCAATATGCGGGCTGCCATCACAGTGATGCCATCGCTTCCACCCAAATGCATCGAGGTAGTGTGGTGCTAGATCGCAATATACAACATTAGTTCGTCTCAACGAGGAAGGTGTTGTATTCTCTGATGTTAAGGCGAAGCAACATGTAAGTTCGAGCGGGCTTGGCTCGGGGTCCACTCCCGAGATTTGTGCCGGGCCGACTTCACCCTTGAGCAGATCATTATCCACCAGACCGCGGCGTGCCTTTTACCGATCTGAACACGGACTCTGACTGCTGGAAGAATTATTCGCGCCCATCTCGAACACCACTCGAGCGTGCTGGTCCAAAACTGCAGTGTCACGTTGCATAACTATCAAGAGCTTGGCTATCGACCGGAACAACGCATCCCGGCAGACTGTCTGTTGTACGTGAGCAAACGATACCGACCCCATGGTATGGGTGGACTGCTGCTTTGTCAGGTCGTCTACCGCCCACTTGCAAGAGGAGGCGTTGCTGTGCCACCAGCCTGCGCGAGAATAATGTGCGCATTCAACATACGCATCAAGCGAGCAACGCCTCACACGCCGTGAACGTGCTTCGCCCAAGTACCCGGCTTTCGTGCTACCGTATACATATTTCGATTCGTGCAAGAAACATACGTCGATTGCCATGAACATGACACAAAGTGTGGAAATCACTCCAGGGCTGTTTGATCGGCTCAGCATCACAGCGCCAGCGCCATCTGCCCTACAAGGGCCTCCAGGTACACAGCTGGTCTAAGATGGTCAATACGTCAAGGTATCGCGGACCGACAGAGCGGCTGCAACGACGCAGAGGTCAAACATACTTCCTTGGGCACAACCCACTCGTCCGTGAAACGAGACACACACAGCCGCCGACAGACTTACAGCTCGAGTTTCAACACGTACGGTCCTCAGCTCATGCCTTAGCAAGACTAGCGGGTTCGACATACACGATTAATGTGCTAGCCTGATCACGAACCAGAACAACGACTGCTAGCACCGAAGCGAACACGATCTGACCGTACGTCGCGTCCATTGCCTACTTTGGCGATCAGATCGTGAGAAATGTATGGAGAGGCAGACAATGTCGAAGGTACCTCACGATGACTCTGGAGGGAGTGGCAATTGCTGGCCTGTTTGGGTTACTGTACGACGTCCCATGATGGCCGTTGTCTTTTTCTTTGGAGACCAGAACGTACGCCTCTTCAACGCCATGACGTCTGTGTACGCGGCTCAAGTCGTCGAAAAGCTGTATGCCGATGGGCGCACTGCAGTCATACGGCAATAACACTGCCTGTCCTAGTTGTGTGCATGTGGATCCCGAACGCCTCGATCTTCATATCGATCCAAGCCTTCCCCGCATGCATGCTTGCATGCTAGCATGTTACGCGACCTGTCACGGAGGGTCAACCGTGGTAGGTTCTGGCGACATACGGCCCGCGGTTCCTTTCAGCTTCTCGAGGTCGATATTGCGACTAATTTGGGCTTACGTTCGCAGGATACGACTTGAGCAAGAGCCTGATCTTTGACCTTGTAGAGACTGCGGCAATGTCGGTAGATGTCCCATGGGTTTCGTCACTGGATCTTGCTGTGTGGTATGGACTCACACATGGTAGGCTGGACTCTTTCGGTGCGGAGTGTGCAGTACTGCATTCCACTTCATGATGTACCAGCCACTAGCCCAACAGGGAAAGTATACGCTACCAAGGCGACGGGCCTGCGCGAGCCGTTTTACTTGGCCACAAATGATCTTAAAAGCTCTAACGCTCTGGCAGATATCAATATCGACAAGGTTGATTCTCGGCGTGGGATGACGACCTGGGTCATTTGGTTATTGTAATATACAGGTCCTCACTCAAGGTGGGCATATTCTGTGCTATAAACCGCTAACTCCACGCGTGGGGTCCTTCATAAACGCATTACGGGCATCACACCGATGGAGGACGTGTGGATGTCCTACTTTTCCCCACATCACGCACCATGCGGAGTCTAAATGACTACTGGGGCGTTGAAGACTTCGTGCTAATCCTTCGCTCCGAGGCCTGAAATTGCTTAACTACTGCCTTGCGAGCCTCATCTCCAGTGGCGCGTACATCATCGAAGGCCAATTAGGCGATGCGCGTGGCGTGGATTCACATTGATTGAGCTCAATACTGCAGACCTGTCGGAATATGCTGATTGGCTGGAACGAGAATGTCCAGCGCTACGATTGACCTCGGCACGTGGCGTGGAGCAAGGACCCATCCGCATGTCATGTGGTCTGAACATGGCATTTCTTTCGAGGCCGGTCTTCAATGCATGGGTGTGGTCTGGTCCCTTCGATACTATCTCTCGTCGGAGTTGGTACCTGGTGGGGCCCCACCATTCACGACCCGTCTCCGTTGGTGGAACTTCACGCAGCATGATGGCTTGGTCGATATTGTTGCACTCTGTCTCTCGGTAAACATCAGTTCTGTGAATTCAAAACGGCCACAAAGCCAGTTGCGTCATGCTCAATGAGTGCTGAACCTAGAGCGAGTGGCGAACAGACTGTACTACTCTCTGTCGCTGGTACATGCAACGACGTCAGGGCACGGATTGCCGTCCCGGTCTTCCGCCAAGTAAAGCTTTGAAGAGCTTCAGAAAACAATTTGCGACGACCAGTCGCAGTCGGTAACACCCCTCTCACGGTGTACAGGCTGATAGCACAGGAGCTAGGCGCGCAAAATTCATTAACAAGGCAGTCCAGGGCAACTCTGACAGCGCACTATATTGGCATTACTGCAAGTCGAATACTTGGAGACTGCTTCGCTTGCGGGCCATACCGCTTCCCATGGGGAATGGTGGGGTGCACAAGGCGCAAATCTGACACCTCGAGGTACCGGCAAGTCTTCGCAGACGTGCAGGCGAGCGGTTGCGTATCCCTGCACTTTCGCGGACAAGCCTGACTTCAAGTCGAGTGAGGCTTGAGGCTGGGTCAGGAAATTGGGGGAGCATGCGGGGTCTGGGGGAGTTGGAAATTACTGCGGCAGAGGCGGCCCTGCGTTTCTGGCTATTGTGAGTCTAGGAACCCATGACTTGTGGGAGCATGTGCCTGGTTGCAGGAACCGTTCAGATCGCGTTTTAGTGGCTTGGGCCGGGGAGAATAGTCGACTCTCACGCAGCGTCATGTCCGGCGAACTCTCCACAGCGCTTGGGGGTCAGCCGTACTTAAGATCTTCGACGGTTCATCTGATCTCCAGGATAAATGCGAACAACTAGTGGCCTGGGCCCTGACATGAAAGCGTACAAAGGAATGCCTGGACGGCAGTAACCAACACATGTTTCGATCTGACAACTCACAAGCAAGCCAAATGTACCACACATTTCAAGCTGCAACGCCGACACTCGGCCCGGACGATGTTATCATCGGCAAAAGTGGTCGCCCCGGCGGCCCTCGAAGGATCTCTACCAGCAATGCTTGTGTGGAGTGCCGCAGGAGGAAGATAAGATGCGATGGCCTTAAACCCTGTGGCCAATGCCAATGGTATCAGCACCCCGAAGCTTGCGCCTATTCGAAGCCCACTCAGCGCGTTGTGCCATCAAGAAAGTAAGTCTTATCACTATCAGCCTGCTCGGATATGTAGCCCTAACATCCAATTGTAGGCTTGTCGATAAACTTCAAGCGCAGGTCGATCAGTACCGAGCTGTTTTCTCTCGCCTGTACCCTGGAAAATACATCGAAAGCCTCAGTCACTTACCTCGAGAAGAGTTGATCAGCCTGGCTGTGAGCCTTCCTGTGCCAGCAACACCGCCATCCAGTGATGGCGACCACATGCACCCGCCAAGTAGCGTTGCGTTCGATCAGTCCAAAGCCGCCCGTGCCGAGAGCCTCGAAGCGCTCGAGGAGTCTCAGAACGAGTTCCCAGACCTGGACGAGGAAAAGCACCACAAAGCGAATGTGCAAGGCATCTCAGACGATGTGAACGGCTTGTCACTGGTGCTTGACCGGCAATCCTCCTACGTGGGCGTGTCATCGGTCAATGCTGCACTCAAGGTCATCTTCAAAGTTGCACCTGTCGCCCGACCGTTCGTCGCGCAAAGTTACAACGAAACTGCCTTCCCAAGCAGAGCTAATACACCGCCACCGCAACAAGCAAGCGATGCAGACCCAGAATACACACCACCACCAGACATTGGTCACAAGCTCATTGAGGCTTACTTTGCTCACGTTCACGTCCTCATGCCAATGATCGACGAAGACCAATTCTGGCACACATGGCTCTATGGCGAACGAAAAGACTCGCCGTGGTTGGCGCTTCTCAATATCGTGCTGGCCATCGGATCTCTGGCCTCCAGCACCAGTGACAGCGAAGACCATGTCGCTTACTTTAAGCGTGCAAGGGCCCATCTGGACCTCGAGACCTTTGGAAGCGGTAGCCTACTCACTCTGCAAGCACTTGGACTGCTGAGTGGCTACTATCTGCACTGGCTGAACCGACCCAACGAAGCCAGCTGCCTCATGGGTGCAACCCTCCGGATGGCCACAGCATTAGGTCTACACCGAGAATACAGTGAGAGCCAGGCCCGAACGCCTGGTCCAACACGTGAGAAGGACAGTTCCGACGTACCAATTGACGTCCGCCGGAGGACCTGGTGGGGTTTGTTCATCCTAGATACATGGGCAAGCACCACTACAGGAAGACCCTCACTCGGCCGATGGGGCGCTGGTGTTACGACCCAGAGTCCACAAATACCTCAGCAGCTCAACAACGCTCAGTACCTTGCTTCTTTGAAGCTTCTACCAATCATTCACAACATCGCTTTCTGCAAACTCGCCACACAAATCCAAGATCACCTCGCCGAACACACACTTCCTAGCTTTGAGAAGTTGTTGGCTTTCGATGCCGAGTTGGTGAAGTGGCACGAAGATTTGCCACCAATGCTGCGATCTGCACAAGTGATCAAGACTCGCCCGCGGAGCGTATCGCTTCCTCAATCGGGTCGCACCGGCATGCGTACGCCACCATCTACTACTAGCAGCCATCGAAACCACTTCGACTTTTCGCAGCCGCCCGAGCGCGATATCAGTTGTCCGGATTTCCTCAAGACGCCTCGAGCGATCATGCACTGGCGTTACCAAAACCTGCGGATGCTGATGCATCGACCTTATCTCCTCGCTACGACACTTCGACGCACATCGAACGCTGCACTCAGCCAGGAAGAAAAGATGGCTGTCTCACGCTGTCGTGCAATGGCCAGTCAAACCATTGCCGATATCAATGCGAACTGTGCCGAGAGCCCTATAGCTGGCTGGACGGGCGTTTGGCTCATGTTTCAAGCAGTTATGGTGCCGCTTGTGTCGCTGTTCGCACGCCTCTCGGCGCCAGGTGACCTTGCGAACCAAGGTCGACCTCTCAGCCCCACTGGAAGAAGCGTTGCAGGCAGCGACAGCGCTGTTTCATCCGCGATTGCCCACGACGAATACGAAGATCACTGGCGCGGCCAGATCGAAACTGCTATCGGCTACTTCGATCGCATGCGCCCATGGTCCACTGCTGCTGCCAAGAGCAGAGATGTAGTCGAGCGCCTCTACCAAGCCAGTCAACACGTGGCTGAATATCAAGGCCACTTTGTACGCCCTCAACACCAGATGCCGTCGCTTGCGCCACTTGGTCTCAGCCCTGGCCATTACTTCTCGCTGGATACAAGCCTTCATGATGCCTTTTCATCTGAACCTGGCAACAACGCACCAATCCACTACTCGCCATCTCAACATCCGCTGAACCGAGACGGCCCGACAATGCCACCTAACTACTGGGGCCTGAGCCCTAACGGTGATGCTCGGATGAATGTGTTTTGGGACGACATGATGTGGGACAGTTTTCCTACAGCCATGACGGACGATCCACGACTTGGTTCAAACATGCATCAGCAAGATTTCGACTGGAACCTGCTAAACTCTCAATCCGCCGAGGCTGGCCAGTCGGGTTGGCCATACTGGCCACAAGGCCAACATGAGAGCGGCTGAAAGGTACAGATCGCTGTTCGGGACTTGTTCCTATGTTGCACAAAACTTTATATCAAACAATAGTTCATTCCAGCGGTGTATACATTAGGAAAAGTTTTGAATCCTGGATAAAATACAGTGCATCTTGCAACACCTTCATTCATCACATACTTTCCACCGTGATCACTGTAGAAGTCCTTCGGATCGTCATATCCCATCGACAGATAATACGACCTGCACGTCGCCACTGACTTAGTGTGAGGCTCCTCTGGCACTGTGCGACGGACTTAACATTCAGTGTGCTTGCTGCCCGACTCGACAACCTCTGAGGCTTGCGCAAGTCCGCTGATCATAATATATCTATATTGTGGCCGTCTCCTGCACGTGAACGCCCGCGTCCAGCCCCATCGATTCTTCGACATCGTTCCGTGCATGTATCACAGTCAACCGCCACATTATCCGGATGCTCGGGCTTCAACCCCGCGCCTATACTCAGCCATGAAGCCATCATGATTCGAAGGTGTCGTCTGGCCACACGTGACGGCCTGGCAATTAGCCGACGCAGCCCTAGTCGTTCCTCTTCCTTCGCCTGCAGCATGGAGCAATAGGGTTGCCATGCGCCGAGGTACACAAGGTCCCGCAGTCTTCCGTCGTTGCACAGCATCCCGGACAATTCTTACTGCGTGGTGCTATACGCGCCGACGTGCATGCAGCATGTCATGCGCTTTGCCCTGACAATCTTGTACCTGCACCGCCTACGGCAGGAGCAGATGACGGCTGCAAGGGCGCCTGGCGGCTCTTGGCGATGCCTGCACCCGCATCGCTTGCGTGCAGCGGCAGGTTTTGTGCTTCGATGAGCTTGCACGTGGCGGCTGTTGCGGTTTTTTCGCGCAAAAAGCTGATGACAGGGTGTGGGAGAGCATTGTCTGGCTAGGGCTAGTGCGCCGAGGCGAGGGCTGGCGTGTGTACTTCATTTGGATCGAGAGTCCGGCTGGGATCATCCTTTTGTGTTACTTTACGAACGGTGTTTAGGCACCGCAAAGCGGCAGGATTTGGGGATCATTCTTGGACAATGGTGTAGTCGTCTCTAGGAGGATCATCCTGATTGGTCCGCTCCTGGCTACACTACAAGCGAATACCTGGAGTATCCTAATGAGGCAATAGGCTACTCCATTCGGATTCTATACGAACATTATTCGAAAGCCACAGCTGAACAAGCCCCTGAGCTGGGTGGCATCACAGACATGTCAGTTGCCTCCGTTGACTTTGAGGTTGACCCTCAGCTCTATCATCCTTCTCCGCCGTGCGGTTACTGCCTCGTCCGTTGATGTGAATCCATCGATAGGTATCTGTACTTACTCGGCCGGCGAGGCAAAAAGACAAAAACATACAACAGGCGGGATTCCCAGATGGTCACCCACTCTAGTACTAGTCGCCCGGTTCAGTGCATATGTATGGCAGAGCGGACGGGATGCCCAGTTTTCA